>MDTG01417229.1_pt1 | contig 17015 bp, 16 predicted proteins | sample 811421 | NCBI WGS metagenome assembly MDTG01 (sample SAMN05326645, study PRJNA326480) | marine metagenome | isolation source: seawater | place: Pacific Ocean: South East | collected 2011
GCTAAGCCGGAAAGCTGCTTTCCAAGTACTATCGCCTATGCGGCAAAGCCGCATCAACGGCGACCAAAGGGGGAAAATCGCGATTTCCCCCTTTGGAAACCCCCATTGCGAGAAGTTAAGCGGGAGCCGCTACTGCTCAACTACTGCCCAAATTAAGAAATACATAACGCAGTAATTCACGCATAGTCTGCATGCCTTCCTCGATAGTTTGTCGGATAGCTTCAATGTCTGCTTGCAAACCATCGGTGCGTCCTGCCGCGCGCCCACCCACAACCGCGACGCTAGCATAGCGAATACCCATCTCTTGCGCTAATGCTGCCTCAGGCATTGCCGTCATCCCTACCACATCGCAACCATCACGCTCTAAGCGCTTCACTTCAGCGATGGTTTCAAACCGCGGTCCTTGGGTCACACCATAGGTGGCATCATCGGTATAATCTAAGCCTAACTCTTCCGCCGCATCCACCAACAAACGATGCAAATCCGGACAATAAGGATGGGTGAAATCCACATGACGGGAAAAATCAAACTCATCCTCAAAGAACGTATTTGCCCGCCCATAGGTATAATCAATCAGTTGGTCCGGAAATACAAAATGCCCTGCCGTCATATCAGAGCGAATACCGCCAACCACACTGCCACTGATGATATGGGTAGTCCCTAAATGGTGCAAGGCCCAGACATTAGCTCGGTAATTAATGCGATGGGGCGGTGTACAGCGTTCACGACCGTGGCGGTCGAGGAATAACACCTCTCGGCCTTCAAGTTGTCCCCGCAAAATTGGCGCTGAGGGCTCACCATAGGGGGTTTCCACCACCACTTCATCGATGACTTCAAGTCCCCGCAGGGTTGGCAGCGCAGATCCGCCGATGACAGCAAGCTTACTCATCTTCAGGCGCTACCACAAAGATCCCCGGCGCATTGCGCAGGTATTCTTTGTAATCCATACCGTAACCAAAAATATAACGGTCATCGACTGTGAGTCCTGTGAAATCAGCACTCTCTAAGCCACCCTCTTCACGCTCATGGTGCTTATCCACGAGCACTGCGGTCAAAACATCTTTGGCGCCAGCTTCACGGCAATAATCAATAATGGCGGATAAGGTGACACCACCGTCTAAGATATCATCAACAATGAGTACGGTACGGTCTTTGATATCGAAGGTCGGTGTGGCTTTCCAGTTTAGTTCCCCACCTCGAATTTCGCCGCGATAACGGGTTGCATGGACATAATGTAACTCTAACGGGAAATCTAAACGGGGTAACAAATTCCCCGTCGCCACCATGCCTCCAATCATGACGCACAGGAGGATGGGATTTTCATCCGCTAGGCGGTTGTGAATGGCATCCCCCATACTATCGAGGGCTTGTTCAACTTGTTCTTTGGTGTACAGGCAGGAAGAACGCTCGTATACGTCGCGTATCTGCTTTGGAATGTCCATCAGTGATCCTTAAATTGTCTATTCTTAGTTACTCGGACTCGATGCCGTCGTTGCCGACACCTCACCCGGCCATGCTACTCCATGTGCCGGCTGCTTTCCAGTCCCTTTGACCTGCAAGCCTTCAGGCACATGCAATGTCGTGGTTGGGAAGGCACACTGGGCACCATGGGCCTCGATGATATCGATAGTTTTGAGGAAGACATCTTGTTGTACTGCTTGATAGCGCTCCCAATTAGTCGTCTTAGTGAAGGTATAGATCATAAAGTTCAGCGATGACGCTCCAAACTCGACCAAATTCACCATCAGTGTCTGTGAGGTATCAATGTCAGGATGATTGCGCAACATTGCTTCGACAGCAGGCAAAATATCGCCTACCTTGCTGGCATCATCATAACGCAGCCCAATATTGGTCTTGATCCGACGGTTAGTCATACGCGACGGGTTCTCAATAGAAATCATGGTGAATAAGGAATTTGGCACATACAAGGGCCGTTTATCGAAGGTCCGAATCCGACACAAACGCCAACCTATGTGCTCAACAGTTCCTTCAATATTCCTGTCAGGCGATCGGATCCAATCCCCGACCGCGAAAGGTCTATCGAGATAAATGATCAAACCACCAAAGAAGTTCGCCAACAAGTCTTTAGCGGAGAATGCCACGGCCGCACCACCGATACCGCCAAAAGCAAGTACGCCAGAGATCCCTATTCCTAATGTCTGCAACGCGACGAGTGCTGCTGTTATCATGACGGATGCTTTGGTGATTTTGCCCAAAGCATTGATTGTCGTCTTATCAAGACGCTTGGAGCCCATGCGCCCTTCAAGACAATGCTCTTCGGCTTGACTGATTAAGCGCAACAAGAACCATGCAAATAGGGCAATAATCCCGAGATTACGCACCGTGTTAACGGCTTCAAAGACAGCCGCTGGCTGCTCAGTCGAGACTCTTACCACCTCTGCTGAAGCCATAATTCCCACTAACCAAATTAACACATTCAAGGGTTTATGCAGCGCCGTACAAACGGCTTCATCCCAAATACGTTTAGTCTTCTGTAAGCGTGGTAGTAATCGCTTATAAACCATCCCTTCAAGCAGGGTAAGCAGCATCGTAATAAATACCACGGCAAATACTTCTAAGATCCAGCCTTTACCATGAAAGTAGCCAAAATTTTGTTGCAACCAAAGTACTAATTTGTCGATAGCCATTGTTATTATACCTCTAGGTTGGCGTAGCAAGTGATGCTAACAAGGCCGTTGCCTCCTGCCAATAAGGATCCTTGGTTAGCGCTTGCCACGAAAGCCTCGCCGGCTTTCGTAAGGGTTGATATAAATTGTCATTAACTGGGTAATCAATACTGTCAAGATGCTGGGTAACTGCAATAGCTCCCCCACGGTTATTGCAAACCAACAAAATATCACAGCCAGCCGCCAAAGCAGCATCTGCCCGCGCCGGATAATCACCGGCAATACTGGCCCCTTCCATGGTTAAATCATCACTGAAAATAACGCCGTCAAATTGTAGGCGTGAACGCAGAATCTGCTGCAGCCACACTTCCGAGAAACCCGCCGGCATACTATCCACGTGTGGATAAACAATATGGGCAGGCATTACCCCGGCTAACTGTTGCTGTTTGATCAATTCAGCGAATGGTACGATATCTTCGGCAAATAACGTCTCAAATGCGCGCTCATCGACAGGTAATTCATGGTGAGAATCTCCCACCACACCACCGTGACCTGGGAAGTGTTTACCAATCGCCACCATGCCTGCGTCATGTAAGCCATCGATATATGCTTTAGACAAGGCAATAATCATCTTTGGTTGCTCAGCAAAACTTCTGTCCCCGATGACCGTATTGAGCTGTCTATCGATATCCAATACCGGGGTAAAACTCAAATCCACGCCTAAGGCTCTTAATTCGCTCGCCATCACCCAACTAGACGCCCGCGCCGCGGCTAGGCCAGCACTGGGGTCTTGTTGATAAAGCCTACCAATAGCAGCAAATGGTGGTAACGTCGTTAACCCCTCCCGCGCTCGCTGAACCCGGCCCCCTTCTTGATCGATAGTTATCAGTAACTCTGAGTCTAAGGCCTTAATCTCAGCGGTTAAGGCTTGCAATTGACTTGGACTCTCGTAATTACGGCTAAAGAGGATCACGCCACCCACCTGTGGATGCTGTAATAACGCCGTATCCTCAGCATTAAGGCTGGTACCTTCGATATCGGTGATCACGGGACCTAAGGGCATGAGACGCTCCTACTTCTCAGCGGGGGAGTCATTACCCCCTTTGGGCGGACGATATATCGAGGACGGCAAATGGCTGATATTGCTGCCAGGGGCTCGCTTGGTAGCTTTAGCCACCCCTTGCTTCTCGACTTCATCGATACGGATAATGGAGTGTACCGGGATATAGGTACAGTTAACACCCTGAAACTGGGCCTTGAGCTTTTCTTCGCTGGGATCCACCACCACTGAGGATTTTTCGCCAAATAGCAGCTCTTCAACGATAATAAAGCCGAACATTTCGGATTCCGCCACCTGATTGGCATAGATTTCAAGCACTTCGTCGTCTTCAACGAAGATTATGCGAAAGATATTGCTGTCTTCCATCAATTCCCCATCCACGTCTGGTTAATAATGGCGCAGATTATACCAAAAACACCGGTAGTGTGGAACCTCTAAAAGACCGTCTTGGTTAACTAGCGTCTCATGGCCACTGGATAATCGTATAGAATGTCTAAATCACCATGAGGTTGGTAAGGATTCTTTCGATAGTAAATCATATTTTCTTGTGAAAGAATGACCTCTGAGCCAAGTCGCTCCAGGATAGTGTGCACGGCATTTGGGTTATCGCCGCGCTTAGCCTGATCCACAGCTTCATTTAAGATGAACTCAATTCTACCGAATTTACTTTTTGCTGACTCAAGTACAGATCGAGTTACCATGCTATTTGTGTCTGCTACATCACTCATTACCATGAACGCTTCATTGAATGCACTGGTCCCATAATTTTTCTTTATGCAGTACTCAAGGGTTTGGATGTCACGTAAGACAACTTTTTTAAAACGGTACAAATGGTAATTGTACTGCCGATTATGTCTATTCATCCCAGATTTGTTAGGTATATCAGGGATAGTTGCAGTACCTTGAAGATCTTCGAGACGTAAAAGGGGGATCCTAAGCCTAGCAATGAAATCTATTGTATTTTTATATTTGTATAGCGTCTTATGAATTTGCTTTGCGGCATCCTTCAGTTGTGACTCTCGGTAACGGCGCTCTGCTGTAACTTCAGCAATAAGTTCGCTAAGAAATCCTAAACCAGCTGGCGCTGACTGTGCTAATGGGCGAGGCTCCTCTATAACACGAGGATTAGCTTGCATTGATTGTGCAATCGGTCGCTTAGGCGGATTTGGCTGCTTTTCTGATACTTCATCGGCAACTGCTACAGTAGAAGTTGGTGGCACTTGTTCATCATTACCCTTAACTGATTTCGACTTAGGAGTTTTAGATAACTCGGAGTCAGGAATCCCAAAATCAACATTTGAGCTACTCTCTAACAGAGTACTTCGCCCCGCTCGCTCGCTACTATTAGAATACATTGAATTTCCACTTATTTGATTCTCCGCATTACTGCTACGTAATACATCACGATCAGATGGCGCTTTGGTAAAACCAGCTTTTTTATATTTACGATTTTGGTCCAAGAACATAGGTAAACTCTCATTATTATTATAATTGCGGGCATTTTAAGGCCATAAACTTAAGGAAATATTAATGAAAACACTGCCAAACCGTCGTTATTTGCATTTTTAGGGCAAAAACGCTATTTTCCCGGCCTGGATTACTGAGTTAATAACAACAGACAAAGAGGCACCGCTATGTTCAACGATTGGCGTAAAAGTTCGCGATATTTAACCCATAACAGCAAAGACACCACTTCCCCTTGGGTAAATCAGGCTGGCGTTGGTGCTGAGGCCCCGCGACCACAAATGCGTGGCAATGCAATGCGCTTCCAGCCCAGTCACGCCCCCTATACGCCTACCCCACCGCCCATTAAAGAAGCGTATACCCTGGCTCAAATAATCAGCGGTATGTTGTTTGCTGAACAGAATAATACGATGGATGAATGGATTACATTTGCTGGCTCTATGATACAGTCAGCAAAACTCGTCTGCACTGATCTCACCAGTGACTTCCAGCTATTGGTTCAAGCACTTGAGGGGCCATATCGCGCAAATCGATTTGCAGCCCTAGCAACGGTAGGTCTATTTACTGCTTGGTTACCTGGATTCCACAGCTACCTCACACATAATCACAACGCCTATCCTTATATCTATGCCCAGCTTAACAGCGGCAACAGCTTTTCCCATCCAGAAGTCATTGGCATACTGATGCGAGAGTATTTCGAACCGCAGTTACGTTTTGGGATCGAACTTGATAACATTACCCTTGCTACAGCCTTTACCCAATTATTTGCAGTTGGCGAACAACGAGTGCTTTATAAAGAATCTCTATCACAGGATGTCTGCTCTTATGTTAATAGCACCATCCGTAATGTCACTGACATTCCTGGCTTGCAGTTTGTCAGGGTAGCAACTAATACAGAAGGTGGGTCACAGTTAGTCGCTGTAGATTCCAGAGAAACAGGCGTTAATGGACTAGCAACACCGCTGGATCATCATTCATTCCGACGTTAATCCAGCAAAAACACAATGGGCCTTGCGCCCATTGTGTTTAGGCAACCTACGCCACTGTATAATTCAACTGCAGACCAAGAATATCACCACTGTTCTTCACATGGCCATCAACTTTCGTGACCTGTTGAGCGGCTGTAACGCTATAGTTCAAATCTCTGTCCTTAACAAAGATATGGGTCCAACCTAAATCAAAGCCTAAATTTTTGGTCGGCTGATAATGAGCGCCAATAGCCACATTATAACGATCACCATCAGGTAAACGAATATCGGCATCCCTGTCATTCAACGGCGTAGGCTCGATACCAAACCCCATCCGAAACATCCATTTTTCGTTAAGATGATAATTTAAGCCAACGGCGAAGCGCCACACATTATGAAAATTCTGCGGTACAGAGACATCAACATTCGCAGGCCTAATAAACGGCGTAGGCACTAAACCACCCGATAACCCCTGAAACACTGCAGCTACATTTTGTAGGGTAACATTATCAAATACACTCCAGCGGGTGTAATTCACATTACCCATAACTGCCCAGTGTTCATCAACTTTATGGTACACACCCGCACCCAAGGTATCAGGCAGTGTGAAGTTCGATTTAACATCCGACCGTAGGTAACCGTCAGAGCTATTATTTGCAATAGCAGACAAAGGCCCTATAAACTCACTCTTGCCACTTGCATGGACATGGACACGGGAGTGATAAGTCACACCAACCCGGGTATTTTCATCAAATTGATAGAGGATCCCGCCATGCCAACTAGTCGCTCTATCGTCTAATTTGTTCTTGGAGCGGGTATCCGTCGCCGTTACCGTATTAGGATAATTGTCTCCTGTTATAGGATCAGTAAAAAACCGTGAAATATTACCAAAGCCTGACACTGAATTAAAAATCGAGTCGATGTGATTGAAATCAATACCCGCACCAACTGATAAATGCTCATTGAACTTAAAGGCGATGCTTGGCGTGATATCGATATCTTGAATCTGAGTCGTCGTACCTGCATAGCGCACCACTGAGTCTTTACCCCAATCCGTCTCCAAACCAAAAGGCGCTACCACACTTAAACCGCCATATATACGATCATTAAAAGGCACCGCAATATGTAATGAAGGGATGGGGAAATAACCGCCACCTGTAGTACTGCCAGTTTGATTAGAGACCTGGAACAAACGGCTCCCACCAGCAATAGGAGGTAAATTTGCGTTAACCTGGTTAGTGACCTGACCTTTGAATTCCGGATCTGCATGTATCACTGCAGTACCCACCACGATCTGTGGCTTATCCATTCGCACAAGCCCAGCTGGGTTATACCACGCGGTACTGGCGTCCGCCGCTTCAGCTGCCATACCCGCATCAAAATTACCAACACCGGCACCATTTTGTTCATAAATTTGAAATGCCGAAGCGAAAGCTGACTGATTGAATAGTAATAAACTGGCAGTAAGGGAACTCACCGCAATGCGGCTAACAGACTTGTGACTTAACTTCATCGACGTCCTGACTCCATGATGGGATAGCTTGTGCTATCCAGTTGTTAATCTTCGAATGGGGCGCACCTTACACCAGTTTTGGCACAAATTGAATGGTTTTAGGGAATAAAGCCGACCTAACAGAACAAGCATTGACCAAACTGGGCAAGCAGCTGACAAAAATGTTATTTTTTTAGCCTAACCTTCCGTCAAGATTGGCATTTATGTGCTATACCTTAAACTAAGTGAATTGAAGGAAAAGGACATATCCATGTTTTACGTGCGCCGCAACCAACAGGGTGAAGTGGAACAATTATTTGCTGAGCCCAAAGATGATGCTACTGAGGCACTACCCGACAACCATCCAGATGTACAAGCGTATATGCAGCAATTTGAAGACAATGATGACAAAAATGATTTGATGATTTCAGATTTATATTTTATTCGTGTACTTGAAGATCTCATTGAAATTTTACTTGAGAAAAATATTATTATCTTCACTGACCTCCCGTATGCCGCACAACAAAAAATTCTTGAACGTAAGAATATCCGCAACAAGCTGAAAGACGTCTTTTAGTGGCCAGCATCAAGGTCATCTTGCGTCCACACGTCATCCAAAATATCTTGGCAATCTTCTTGTAAACGTTTGCGCTCTAAATATTCTTCGATTTGACTACGAGCCTTGATACGACGCAGTTGTGAAGCATCATGAACCACAGATTCATCTTGGTGAATGATATCTTCAAATAATTCATCCAGATCAAAATTTTCGTCGTAATAAGTTTCTTGTTCATGAAAGCCACGATGATGATAAGCCATAACCGCCCCCTTAAAAAAACATTAACTACGCCTGACAATAGTTGCTGGCAACAATATGATTATAGTCACACAGGTTGTTTTTTGCACACGATGGACAGAGCGACAATGAGGCCGTAGAATGTGACGCATTTAATCAGACAGGATATCCCCATGGATCAACACAAAATCAAAAACTTCTGTGAACAGACTTGGGATGAATCTATCGTCCCCTCCCTGATTGAATTCATTAAGATCCCCAACAAATCTCCGATGTTTGACGCCAACTGGGTTGAACATGGTTACATGGAAACTGCGGTAGCGCACATCAAAGACTGGTGTTTAGCCCAAGACATCAATGGCCTAGAATTAGAAATCGTGCGTTTAGAAGGTCGCACCCCGCTTATCTATATGGAGATCCCTGGCCAATCTGATGAAACAGTTCTGCTTTATGGTCACTTAGATAAACAACCAGAGATGGACGGTTGGGACGACGATAAAGGCCCCTGGAAGCCGGTTATCATCGACGGCAAACTCTATGGTCGTGGTGGCGCTGACGATGGCTATGCAGCCTATGCCTCACTAACAGCAATTAAAGCCTTACAACTGCAACAAATCCCCCATGCCCGCTGTGTGGTGCTAATTGAGGCTTGCGAAGAAAGTGGCAGTTATGATTTGCCCTACTATATTGATGCTCTAAAAGACCGTATTAGAGAACCCAGTCTTGTGGTCTGTTTAGACTCCGGTTGTGGCAACTACGATCAGCTTTGGAGTACCACATCTTTGCGCGGTTTAATTGGCGGTGATTTGAAAGCAGAGCTGATTTCTGAAGGCGTTCATTCCGGTAATGCCAGTGGTATTGTCGCCTCGAGCTTTCGCGTCATTAAACAATTAATCAGCCGCATCGAAGATGAAGTGAGCGGTGAAATTATCCCAGCTGCAATGCAAGCTGAGATCCCAGACGAACGCCGACAACAAGCCAAAGACGCAGCCGAGGTATTAGGCAACGGTGTGCATGAAGCCTTTCCATTATTGGATGGTGTTGAGCCGATGACAGATCAGTTAGATGAGTTAATTCTTAATCGCACCTGGCGCGCAATGTTGTCCATCACTGGCGCTGATGGTCTGCCGCCCATCGCTGACGCGGGTAATGTGTTGCGCCCTTACACCAGCGTTAAACTGTCCCTGCGTCTACCGCCAACAGTGAATGCTGAACAAGCCTCACAGCATTTACAGAAATTATTAACCTCTGAAATTCCCTACAATGCCAAAGTTAGCTTTACTCCGGACGAACCGGGTCAAGGTTGGAATGCTCCAAGCGTTGCACCCTGGTTGGCTGAAGCTACCGAAGCCGCTTCACAAGCGTATTTTGGTGCATCTGCTATGTATATGGGTGAAGGTGGGACAATTCCCTTTATGGGTATGCTGGGGGAAAAATTCCCCGACGCGCAATTTATGATAACAGGGTTATTGGGGCCACGCTCTAATGCCCACGGCCCAAATGAGTTTTTGCACATTGATTGCGGCAAGAAGCTAACCTGTTGTGTTGCCCATGTGTTGGCAGAGCATTACCGTCGCTAGGTTTGGCTCTTTTGTAGTCTTAGGCTTTGGGCGATCATTGGTTTGATGGTCATACCTTGGAACAGAATCGCAAAAATAACCACGGTATAAGTCATCATCAAGATCAAATTACGGTACTCGCTTTGGGGCAAGGCTAAAGCGAGTGCAACGGCTAGCCCACCGCGTAATCCACCCCAGGTTAAGATCTTTACCATATGGGGAAAATAAGTCTGTTTACGCTTGAAGTATTGCATCGGTAAAGCAACACAGACAAACCGCACCCCTAATACCAAAGGAACAGCAACCAATGCTGCTACCAGTTGATTCACGGGCATGGTGATAATCAATAACTCAAAGCCAATCAAAACAAATAACAAAATATTCAAGACTTCGTCGATGACTTCCCAGAACAAGTGCAAACGTCGAGCGCTTTCCCCCTCATTGTTAAGCTCTTTAACACGATTGCCTACCATAATGCCAGCAACCACCATCGCTAAAGGACCAGAAATATCGAGTATTTGCGCAAACGCATAACCGCCTGTTGCTACGGCAATGGTTAATAGGATCTGCAGACGATGATTATCCGCGGACTTCATGAGTTGATGAGCAACATAACCAAGGATTAAGCCGTAAATAATCCCGCCGCCTGCTTGGCGCAAGAATAACAAACTCACCGCTCTGGCGGAAATATCATGGCCATTAAAAGCAAGCTCATATAGCGTCAAGAAGATAACAATCCCAACACCATCATTGAACAAAGACTCCCCTTCAAGAAAAATACTCATTTCTTTAGGGGCACCGAGTTGACGAAACATGGCTAACACAGCAATCGGATCTGTCGGTGAAATCAAAGCCCCAAATAACATACAGTGAATCAAATCTATCTCAATGCCTATTGCGCGTAAGAGATAATAGCTCAATCCCCCCACCAATACCGTCGAAGCAATGGTACCGAGAGAAGCCAAGATGCCTATTTCCCAACGACGATGGCGCAAATCATGCAAATCCACCGACATTGCCCCCGCAAACAACAAAAAACTCAACATGCCATTCATCAGCAAATCATGAAAATTGATACTGATGAGCATATTACTTAAGCCGCGCCCCGCGCCATGCAAGCCCATTTGCCCCGAAATGATCAAGAACAATGATACCAGCAATGATGATCCCATCACGGCAATGGTGGTCGGCATTTTGATGTAACGGTGATTAAGGTAGCCGACCATAATGGCACAGCTTAAGATGATAAAAACAACATGGTAAAAATTCATGGGCGCACAGCTTGTCTATGATTTAAACAGCAGCATTATACCATAGACAAGCCGACACGCCCACCAAACAGCTAATCAGTGCCAGTGATTTCACGCCATGAAATACGTCCCGTTAAATCATCAAGATCAAACACTTTGACAACCTGGACACTACCATCACTCACCGGTACAAATAAATATCCTTTGATGATACGAGGTTGACCTGGAATACCAGCGGCAACGTATATACCACTGACAACACGGTTATTCAAATTATCCGTATCGTCGATTTGATTATCATTATTGACGTCTAAGATAGGCTCATCCGGTTCACCGCCATTCTCGACTTTCACACCCATGATCCAACCGGTTCCGCCAACTGCGCAGGTTGAAGAATTATCCGGTATCAACGTATCAAAAAAGACAATATCACCACGGACAAGGGCGCGAGTCACAACTCGTTCACCGGTTGCAGGTAAATCAATATACCAACCGTATTCTTTGCGATTACCCGTGGCAGTATAATCAACGGGCTGGTCTTGCATTACTCGTCGTGTTGCCGTAGTGACAGCAAATTGCTGATTCATGAGTTGGTTGCGACGAATATTCCCCGTGCCTTCATCCCATACTCCATAAAAAAACTGTCTACCAGAGGTATTTTTGTCTTGTTGCGTTAAATACTGCCCCGTACCAAATAGGACTAACAAGTTAGGCTCATTTGATGCTGCGTCGCCAACAATGGGGTTCTTGACAACCGTTGGCTTCGACGTGATTGGCTGTGCACTGGAACCATTAAAGAGCGGTCTTGGCCTGTTATTATTGCCATAAGCTACTCCCCACTGAGATGTATTGGCACTAGAAACATCGAATGCCCATAAATTACCGAACAAATCACCCGCATAGATTCGATCTGCAGTACCATTACCGGCAACATCAACAACCGATGGCGTCGCTAGGCCATTTTTACTGGAACCTGAGCCTTGTTTCGTATCAAGTACAATGTAATCCCGTCCTTTAACCCATGTACCGTTCAAACCACCATCAAGAAACACGATAAATAATTTTGCTCGGCCTTGACCATTATCGTTGTAACCATTACCGAATATTGCCGCAAAACGCCCATTATTCATCATTGCTACGACTGGACTGCCATAAGTTAAACCGAGATCAGGATCATCCGCATTACTGAACTCACCAAGTACCATTTTTTGGATGTCACCAATGTTAAACTGCGCTGGATTTGTGATATCGAGGAAGCTGATACCTCGACCACCACCACGTTGGCCAACCACTGCGACGGTACGCCAACTCTTGGTGGCAACTGCTTTTGAGGAAATATACGCGTCAGCAACTGTTGGTGTCCCATCAACATAAAAAATATGTTGATAATTAGGATCAGTCAGATAGTGAAGTCCTTCTTGAGAGGCATTGCTGAATAAGTTGGACGGAATGTAAGAAAACAACTCTGCACCTGAATTACCATTAAAACCATGGAAGAAGCCAGCATTATCACCCACATAAATCATTGGTGTGCGCGATGCAGCAGAGCCTTTTTTGAAAACAGAATATTTACTTGAGCCTGTTGGGAATGGTGGCGTATCGGGCCAGTTATCTTCTGGTTTACCAACATAAACAATCCCTGAATTAACAATATCACCCACAAGGTTATCACGGGTACGGAAGGTCGATCCCTCGCGAGTCCTATCACCGCGTAAGTAATTAATACGTAGCTGGCCTAAACCATCAGGAATTCCACGTGGGGATGTATTCAGATCTAATTGCTGTGAAATAGTCAAGTCAATAATATTGCGAAATTCTTTTGCTTGATTATTGAGCTTGTCAAACGTAAAAATAAGACGTGATGTTGGCGAACGAGCAGCCAGTAATGAAGCCACATCCCAGCTAACACCACCAATTGTGCCTTGGGCAGTAATGGCAATTTTAGTCACATTACCGGACCAACGTGAGGTGTTATAGCTTGATGTATAGATTGCACCCCCAGCCCCAAAACTCGAGGTATTAAATGCAACAGCAGCAAACGAGCCAATTTTGGCTTGAATATCCGCCGCAGCACGCTGGAAGGCTGCCACTAATTCAGCGGAGTTATTGGCTGTCAAGAAAATACCGCCGCCATTATCTGCCGTATCATCCAGTAACTGCGAACTCGTAATTAAAGGATCAGCAAAACCAATAGGATAAGTGACAATGTTATTCTTCACCTCATCCCCTTGGGCATCGGTTAAATCAGGTCGCAAATCGATATCAAACAAGGCGCCAGCCACATCATCGAGATAATCACTACCGGTCGACTCATAGACTTCACCTGGTTTTCGGTCATAACTCAAACAAGCTGGTGTACGATTAACACAGTCAAAGTCATAATCCTGCAATCCGGTACTACTGGAGATATCTCGATCATCGGTCGCCAAACCATCTGTTAACATAATCACAAAACTGCGTTGGCAGAAGTACTGGATTGGAGATCGTCGTTGTACCCCTGAACTGTAAGCAGGTGTGCGGTTAAATATAGTATAGGCATTGCGCCGCACTTCATTAGCCGTATCTGGGTGCATTTTTAGTGATTGATTACGCCCCTCAACAAAATAGCGACCTATTTCATGGAGAGCTTCAGATAATGGGGTTGAACCTCCTGGTGATATATTGTTGATTTCGGATATCATGGCAGAGCGATTACGGCTAATATCATCAATACCTTCGCGAATTCGTGCGCCACTGCTCCCATTGAAGGTAGATAAGCCGACCCGTACATCAGCCATTTGCGCAAGCAGTGCATTAGCCGCATCTTGGGCGACGTCGATACGGCGTAAGGTGTCTGGTTTACTGCGCGCACCACGGCCCCAATTAGTTGGAGATGAGCCAAAATACCAATTCAAATAGTTACCTGGATATGCCGCATCACCATAGCCGTTGGTGTATTTTGTTCCAGAACCAAGCTCGGCATAGAGTGCTGCGTTGTAGTTGCTGTTCAAAGCAAAACAACGGGTCTGACGCCCAGTATGCCCCCTACTGCCCGGCACTGCACTAGTCCCCCAATCATAATTGGTACCGCCATAACGAAAATAAGCGCGTCCACTGGAAGTTACCCGAATAAGCACCGTAGAGTTCGTTGGTAATGCCTTATTAGGTGGGCAAACACCATAAACAATATTGGGATTATAAGGACTGTCTAAGACAATATGGTTCATTGAACCCGAGCTATCAATGAAAAACATAATATTAGGATCAGCGCGAGCCGAAATAATCAGAGGCACTTGGGAGACTGTTCCCGGTGCCGCCATCGACACTTCGCCAAATAGCAATGTTGCTACTATTATCAGACCTAATTGTGAGAGCCATTTTTTGCATTTACTCATTGTCATCACCCAAATACGTCATGCCTCCTTAGCGCTAAAATACACGGCCGTAGAAACCTTCCAAGATAACTTGCGCATTTCCACTTGCCCCAGTGCCGCGCGTAATAATCCGAAAAACTGTCGATGCTTCTGAACTCTGTTCACCATAATTAAGAATATTTATCAAATCAGGATCATTATTGAAGTCACCCATTAGCTCAATATAATAACGGGGTTGAACAATCCTGCCCATATTGGTCGTTGCAACTATACTGCTGCCGCCAGTCCACGCACCTTCACTAAACGGGTCAGGCGCATCACCCAAGGTATAATATCCGCCACTGGTACCAAAACCGTCGGTATTTGCAAGTGCATCGATATCTGCTTCAGCCTCCCGCATTGCAGTTTCGGCAGAGTGAAAGGCCAGATTCATATCTCGCATATTACTTGCCATACGCTCTTCCATTGCGGTTGACTCCAGCGTCGCAACCCCTATCAATGTCAAGACCACGAGGATAACCAAGCCCGCAACTAGAACGACGCCCCGCTGCTTGTGTGTTGCTATGTTTGGCCTCACTCTACTTATCATTGGTTCACCCGATTGCGTAAAGTTATCGTCGTGCTGTAAGCACGTCGTAACCGATTATCTGCTGGCGTGATATTTTGATTGTTAAAACGATACTCTTGTGGCGACGCTACTAAATTATCCTCCAGCGTTTGCGCTAAAATATTAATACGCACACTAACGACATTATTCATATCACCGACACTACCCGCTCTGACATAGCGATTTGGGGTACCATTGCCATTGGTATCTTCACCATAAAGAACAATCATATTCTCGATACCTTCAACTAACTCAGTATCACCACTTACATCTGAGCGAAACAATGATGGTAAACCGTTTGATCCATTGCGGATGCTATAGGTATGGGTATACGGTGCATACACTGCCGCTGTATCATCATAGACTTTTGACAAATTAGGGGATGAGTTGCCGGGACTGGTAGAGCCTGTCTCGTGAGCTATCTGTCCACTGGCATCCGCATCATTAGTCACCTGAAAAATATCCCCTGCCTGGCAGTCACTGACGATAGCAATATCACCGACTTCAAAGCCATTGCCTGGGTTGACAGTAATAGGATCAGCCCTTGTCGGGCCATAAGGCTCGAGCACTCGCAAGCCACCACCGACTATTCTCGCACCTCTGACCGTGATTGAATCGGTACCAGCAATCTCGTCACCAGAACCTGACGCGTTTTCTGTGCCTTCAACGGGGATATTAAATTCATGAATACCCGCTGCATAACCACTACCGTCTGAGTCCAGTAAATTATTTAGCTCATCTACTGCATTCATACATCCCCAGAACGCTGTGGAGCGAATATCACGGGCCAAAAATTCCATCGCAAACTGGCCATTTTCTTGAGCTCGCAAAATACCATTTTGGATACGATATGCTTGTGAAGAGTTCACAAGGATTTGCAAAATTCCACTGGCGAGCAACACGCCGATGACCATAGCCACCATCAGCTCGACGACAGTAAATCCAGATTGTCGTTGTCCCAGCTTATACATGACCTACCCCTATGGTGTTGTCATTAATGTATAATTGTGGGCGTCAATACCCACACCTTCGCCACCTCGTTCATTCCAGCTGACCGTAATGGTGAACACCGATCCCGTGCCACCACCAGTCACCGTACCTGCACCTGAAGGTAACAAGTTGGCGTTATCACGATTCCATTCAAAGATATCATTATTGGCTAATTGGGCAGGAGAGCAGGATGTTGCAATACAACCTGGATCTGACCCAGGCCCAGACACAGCGTTGTAAGACCCCGACGCCACACCTGCTGGATTTGCCCTTAACCTATCAGCCATATCATTGGCTTGCAGAACAGCAATGTAGCGGAGATTAGCATTGTGAGAATAACGCAGACCTGTTAATTGCAGCCCAGCAATACCAAGCAAACCGACGGATAACACCACGACGGCTACCAACACTTCCAATAATGAAAATCCCTGCTGTCCAACTTGCTTCATAACGTGCTGCTGTATTGCCACAATAGTAACTTCAACCTCTTCGCCCCATTACTGTAATTATTACAGCTCTAGAGAATTGTTCAATATTTGAACCAATCTTTAGAAGTATAGTCCAAATATGGGGAGGTAACTAATTGATTATGAGGGAATTCTTAATTAATTCAAGCAAAAGTACCAGAGCCATCCCAGCTAACAGAAAAGTCACCCAGGTAAGCGGCTGATTGTACTCAAATAACTAGCGCCCAGTCGGACCATAGCGCTCGACATAGGCATCCACAACTCGTTGCAATTCCTTAAACAGTTTCCCTAGAATGACATTCGTTTCACTGCTGCTATCGGCACCCATCACCTTGTCATAGGCCACCACGATGGCTTCCTGAAAACGAATTAAGCCACAATA
>MDTG01433264.1_pt1 | contig 17013 bp, 13 predicted proteins | sample 811421 | NCBI WGS metagenome assembly MDTG01 (sample SAMN05326645, study PRJNA326480) | marine metagenome | isolation source: seawater | place: Pacific Ocean: South East | collected 2011
ATAAGTGCGAAACCCATCCTAAGATAAGATTTCCCTGAAGACTTCCAGAAGAATACTGGTTTGATAGGCCACAGATGTAAGTACAGTAATGTATTTAGTCGAGTGGTACTAAGTAGTCGTTCGACTTGACTTCTTTTTATATTTACTAAATTTCTATAGATAACAATATTATTTATTATTGTACTTTTTTTAACCAATCATAAGATTTTCCGGTGGCTATAGTGCAAAGGATCCACCCGATCCCATTTCGAACTCGGAAGTTAAGCTTTGTTACGCCGATGGTACTTCACGGGAGACCAGTGCGGGAGAGTAGGAAGTCGCCGGTATTTTATAAAGGGTTCAATGATATCCATTGGACCCTTTTTTATTTGTAAAAGAGTTATGTTGAACCTAATTTATACTATGTTTATCAATATTGATATATTAACAAAGAAATTTTGTAAAGTTATTTTCAACTACTTAATCCTATTTAATATTCTTTTTTCTTGTCAAATAAGTTTTACTGAAAATTTTTTTAATGATGATATTATAGGTTATTATTTAAGTGCTGTAGATATAAATACTGGTGAGTCAAATACTTTGCTTTTTGACTATGCTTTAGATTTTGATAGCGATTGTTCACCATTACCACCATTACCAAATTTTTTAAATATTAAGTTTGAGATAAAAGTAGATATAGAACCTTATACATATGGAATTGAAACATTAGCAGAAGGTGATTTTAAGTTAATACCTAACCCATCTTCTCCTGATATACGTTCATTCTCTTTTCGTAATACTGATATGAGTCTTGATCAAGTTTATTTACCTGGAGGTGCTACTTTAGAAGGAGGTGATTATACATTTACAGAAATTGATGGCTTATCGTCAGCTATTACTTCTGGTGGAAGATTACCCAATGGAAAATATATTTTTAAATTTTCTATTGAAGATTGTCCTGATGCATATACTTGTGATGGGGGTATTGATAAAGAATTAAATTTGTTTATACCGTCTTATTTAAATTTAATTTCACCAGGGTCTTCTAGTATCAATGATACTATCTCTAATGAGGTCCATATTCCGTATCCTGTTTTTCAATGGAATTCAGATTTATGTAGTAATTGTACTAATTATGAAATTAGAATTTGTGAATTTAATCCTAATATTCATTCTACAATTGAAGATGCAATAAACGATGTATCAATATTGCCTATAGGATCTGGTTTTTTTGATACAGGTTTTTCAAATGGTACTATTTTTCAATATCCTTCGATAGGATTTCAAAGTTTAAATCCAGGTTCTCTTTATGTATGGAAGATAAGAAGGTCCTATCTTACAACTAATGGAGAAATGATTAAGGAAAGTACTTCATTTATTTTTAAAATGAAAAGTAATGAGCCTGTAATTCAAAGTTTATCAAACCTCTCTATCCCTTTAGTTGATCAAGAAAAATTAATTAAAATTAAAACTTTAATAGGAGAGTCAAAATTTAATGAGTTTTTCAATCAAGACAATGGTTCACTTTATAACTTTAATCCTTCATCAGGAACAATTATTCTTAATAATGAAGAGAAACCTTTTGAATATTTAAATGAATTGATTGAACTAATCAATAGCTCCAGTGTTGAAATTATTGAGGTTCAAATTGATTAGAAAAAAATATATAATATTCTTTTTTTCTCTATTTTCATTATTATTTCAAAATGAAGTAGCTATTGTTACTAAAAATAATGGTGATGTAAAATATAAAAAAGAAAGTTCTAAAAGATTTACTAATAGAATTAACTCTGGTTTAGAATTATTTAATAATGACTTATTAGTTACTGGTAATGATGGTTTTATTATGTTTGCTTATTTAGATGATGGATCTCTAATTAAAGTTCATAAAGATTCTGAAGTCCTTGTTGATGGAAACTTAAATAATAATATTATTAATAAACAGGTTATTGTTAATGATGGTTTTATTAAGTTTGATATTAAGAAACAAAAACAAAATGAATTTAAGGTAGTTACTCCAACTTCTGTAGCTTCTGTAAAAGGAACATTGTTTTATGTTGATACCAGTCCATTAGGTGATGTTTTTTATGGTTTTGAAGGACTTGTAGAAGTTTTAAATATAGAATCGCAACAAGTGTCTTCTCTTTCAAAAAGTAAAAAAATCACTTCTTCTCCAGATGGATCAATAGAGATTGAAGAAATTGTAGATGAAGATATTGAATATATTGTACAGGTGCAACAGGAGTCTGGTATAGAAATCGAAGAAATAGAAGAATTGGAAGAAATAAATAATCCAGAAGAAGGAATAGAAGAAGAAAGTAATGACGGAGATGGTAATGGATCTGGTGAACCTGATGATAGTGGTACTGGAGATGCGGCTGCTGGAAATGAGATTCAAGAAGTTGTAATAACATTTACTAATGAAAATGGCGAACAAAAAACATTGACAATCAAATTTATTGAACAGTAGTTTATGTATTATAGTGTCATATTATTAATATTTAGTTTTATATTTTCTCAGACCATTAATCATGATCCTATAGAAATAACTGAACAAGGGTTGCCACTAGAAATTAGCGTATTTACAGATTTGCAAGGTCAAAATATAAAATCATTTAATTTATTTTATAAAAATAGTAATCAAGCAGGATATTTTAAACAAAATTTATTGAGTGAAGATGGTGTATATTATTCTTCTAAAATTTCTTCAGATTTTATAGGTGATTCAGATATTTATTATTATATATATCTAGAAACTGAAGTAGATGTTTTTACTCTTCCTATTATTAATCCTGAACTTAATCCATATAGGATTAATGTATTAGAAAAAGAGCAAGAAAATAATAATGAAATTTTATTTAGTAATACGGTTAGTCATATTAATATTCTTACACCTCAACATAACGAGAAAATATTATCAGATGATTTAGTCATTTCTGTATCTTATTTTGAACACGATGATATAGATATTAGTTCAATAAAGATTTTATTAGATGATATCGACTTAACTGATAAGGCAAGTATAAAAGAAAATTATTTAATTCTAGTTCCTTCTGAAAAAATTCAGCCAGGTATACATAATTTAAAATTAGCCTTTGCAAATAATATAGGGGTTTATTTTAAACCTATTATTTGGTCATTTACAATTATTGAAGATGAGAAAAAAGAATATTTTACATATTCAGGTAAAGTTTGGAATGATTATACTGATAATAATATTGATGGATATACTGCATCATATAATACTTCAAATATGAATTTTTCTATTAAAACAGAATGGATGAATTTTAATTTTAAAGGACGAGAAAATTCTTTGGAAAATCCATTAGAACAATCTAAAAATAGATATAGTATTAGTATGAAAAATAAATATATAGATATTAACTATGGTGATTTTTATCCGCAATTTGATCCTATTACGTTAAATGGAAACAGAGTTAGGGGGTTAGGTTTTAATTTAAATACTAAATTTTTTCAAATGAATTTGATAAAAGGTGAATTGAATAGAGCTATTCAAGGTGATATTTATAATTCGTTAAAATTATCATATTCTCAAGAATATGATGTTGATAATGAACAAGATTATAATCAATTAACAATAGATAGAAAAGGTTACACATTCCAAAATGATCTTACAGCTTTAAGATTATCTTTTGGTAATAAAGATAGATTGAATTGGGGTTTAAATTTAGTAAAAGTTAAAGATAATATCGAATCTGTTAATCCCATGGTCAATGGAGCAGTTATTGATTTAGATCCATTAACTGAAAAATATAATTCTGATTGGTATATTGATACAGATGATACTGATGGTGAATATAATGCTGAAATTGATATTTTAGTTAATGATATAAATGATAATGGAGTTTTTGATGATTTGATGCATATTGATGATATCCCAGAATTTATTATAAATGAGGAATCTGTAGTAATAGTATCATATTGTTCCTCCTCTACTCAAAATTGTGGTGAATACGAAGGTTATCCGATTAAACAAAAAATAAGGCATATAGAAATTTTATATGATGACTTAGGAGTTGTACTTGATCATCCAGATTTTAATTTATTTGATAATGAATTAGATTGGAGCGAGAACCTTTTAATAGATAATTGGAGTAATGCACCAACTGATAACTTGGTTTTGGGTACAGATATTAAGTTCAATGCTGATAAAGTTAAACTTAATGCAGGGATTGCTTTTAGTGCATTTAATAATAATATATGGAACCCTGCAATGACTGATTATGAGCTTGATACAATAAATGATGAACACCAAGATTGTTATATTAATCGTTCATATGCAAATTTACCTACTACTGATGATTGTACTGATAATATAGATGATTGTACTAATGGTGATTATTATTGGCTTGATTGCTTAGCTTATATTTACAACGATATTTCAGATGATATTTTAATTGAATTAATAATTATAGAACCGGGTATTGAAACTTTTGATCCTTCAGATTTTGAAAATTTATTTCATATTAATTCAAATATTAATTTACCATCAATTATAGATGGAGAATCAGGTTCAGGTTTTTCTGATATTTTGAATTATCCTGAAGTTGCATATGATTTTGATGTTAGACTAGTTTATCCAAAACAAAATATTCATTTTGGTATTAAAAAAGTTGGTAAAGATTTTAATTCTTTAGGTAATTCATATTTACAAAGTGATACAAAAGAAACATATATAAGTGATAGGTTTACATTATTAAATAATAGAATGTTTTTATTATTGAGTTGGAAATCAATAGATAATGGTCTAATTAATAAGACATCCGAGTCTGATAAATATGATATTAATATTAGTTATTACCCTAGGCCAAATTTGCCTAGCTTTAATATAAATTATGGTTTGTATGATAAATCAAGTGGTAGTCCTATCTTTGTTTATTCTCAATATGATGAATTTGGTATTAGTGATTGTGATGACCCTTATACTGTAGATCAGGAAGAATGTGCTGAAGAAGATGCTGTAGATTTTACAAATTCTTCAATAGAGACAAGTACAACGAATTTAAATATTAATATGAATTATAATTTTAATTTATTCAAAGTTAATCATAATTTAGGTTTATCATCATATAATTCAGATACAAAAGATTTATTATTAGAAGCACTGTATACAACTCCAAATTATATATCCCCTTCATCTATATCTAATAATTATAATTTATCATTACGTAGTTTTATTAGTGAATTTTTAAATACTGATTGTTATTTTTCAAATAGTTCTTATGTTTACTCAAAAGAAGAATTTTCTGCTTATCAGGAACAAGATATATTCTCAACGCGATTAGGGTTAAATTATAATAATAATAAATTAGTAGATAAGATTGGTGTTTGGATTGATTATTCAAAAGGTAAGGGGACTTCATCATATAGTCAGTATGGTTTAAAACTTTTAATTAATATGAAGTTATTTAATAATTTCTTTATGGATATTAATCTAAGACATTATAATAGAAAAATAGTAAATGATGATGATTATAAAAACTCTATTGTAAAAGCTAATATATCATATAATTTTTAAAAAATTCATATGAAGAATATAAATTATAAAATTCTTTTAATAGGTTTTCTATCAATTATTTTTAATCTTTTACTGCACAATTTTGGTGTTTATAGCTTAATAGAAACTAAGTTATATGATTTAAGATTTAAGATAAGAGGTCCATTACCTGATTCAAAAAATAAATCTGAAGTTGTATTAGTTGAAGTAGATGATGAGGCATATAGATTAATTCCAGAACCATATCCTTATCCGAGAGGTAATATTTGGGCTAGAGTTATACGAAATTTAACAGATGCGGGTGCAAAAGTCATAGCTTTTGATATTCAATTTGATTCTGATGATTTTTCATCGATTATTTTTGAAAAAAATAGTTATTCTGATTGTAATACTTGTGAATACGAAAGTCAGGATCAAAAGTTTAAGGAAGCTATAAAATATGCACAAAAAAATAATACTAAAATTGTATTAGCATCCAAGATTGGTTATGAAGCTAATAGAATCCCTAATACCTATTTAATAACTCCTAATAATTTAATAATGGAATCTAATCCATTAATTGGATTAGTAGATCATGAAGTTGATGCGATTGATAATGTTAGTAGAAGATATTCAGTTTTTAATATCATCCCATCTGATCCAACAAAAAAACATATATCTTTTGGTATCCAATCAGCATTAGCCTTTTTAGATTTAGATAGAACTAAAAATGAAATTATTCAAGATGTTGAGAATGATAAAATTATAGTTAATGATTTATCAATTAATGCATTTAGAAAAGAGGCATCATTTTTAATTAATTATTATGGTCCGCCGTCATCAACATACTCGCCATCTACATTCCAAAGATATTCTGTTTCACAAGTTATAGATAATTTAGATTATCAAATTTTAGAAGAAGAAGATAGTAACTGGATGGATATGTATATAAATCCTAATAATACTTTTTATCAAATTTTTAAAGATAGAAGTCCTTTTAAAAATAAGATTGTTATAATAGGCTCATCACTCAAAGAAGATCATGATTTTAATGAAACTCCATTTTTTAGTTATAATAACAATGAATATCCAACACCTGGACTAGAATTCCATGCAAATGCAATACAGCAATTAATAGATGGTCAATATATTAAAGTTCCTACTAAAGCATTGAATATTACATCAGAGTCATTTATTTATCATGTCTCCATTATTATATTATTAGTATTTATAACTTTATTATTATCAAATAGCTTAAATGCATTTACTGCTATTTTAGCTATAATTTCATTATGTTTTATTTGGTTCTCAGTATCAATGGGTTTATTTATTACTGATCAATTTTGGTTTTTAAAAATATTAGTTCAATTATTTAATCAGTATCCTAGTATCCGTCAATATAGTATTGATGATTCATTATATTTATTACCAGTATTCTATCCTATCGCAACTATACTAACAACTTATGGATTTAATTTGTCTTATAAAATTTTTAATGAACAAAAAAATAAAATATTTTTAAGAGAAACTTTTGGAAGATATTTATCTCCTAAATTAATTGATGATATTTATGCTAGCAAGAGAATCCCTGAGCTTGGTGGCCAGAGTGGTATTAGAACAGCTTTTTTCTCTGATATTGCATCTTTTTCTACAATCGCAGAGAGTTTAAATCCATCTGAGCTCGTTGAGTTACTGAATGAATTTTTATCTGAACAAACAGAAATATTAATAAATAATAAAGGTACTTTAGATAAATATCAGGGAGATGCTATTATTGCTTTTTTTGGTGCACCTGTTTTTACAAAAGATCACTCTAAAAATGCTTTAGATACAGGAGTTGATTTACAAAATAATTTATTATCATTAAAAAAACGTTGGCAGAAAAGAGAAAATAAATGGCCTGATAGTGTTTTAAACATGGAAATGAGGATAGGAGTTAATACTGGTGAAATGGTTACAGGTAATATGGGTTCTAAGCTTAATATGAATTATACAATGATGGGTGAAGAAGTAAATTTAGCTGCTCGTTTAGAATCAGGGGCAAAATTATATGGAATAAATTTTCATACAACCTATGAAACTTTAAAAGAGGCAGGGTTAAATAATTATTCATGGAGATATATTGACAGAGTTATTTTTAAAGGTTTTACTGAATGGAGACAAACAGTTGAAATCTTCGGATATAAAAATAAAGATCATAAAGATACAAAAAAATTAATTGAATTATTTCATAAGGGACTAGATTTCTATTATAATCAAGATTGGAACAATGCAATTAAATTTTTTAAAGAAAGTAAAAAATATGAAACTATTTACCATAAAAAAGATATAAATCCTAGTAGCATTTTTCTTAAACGATGTAATAAATTTATAAGTAATCCTCCTGATAAAAAATGGGATGGACATTATAAGCTAAATAAAAAATAGATTGATTATAAAATGAGTAATAAACATATAATTTGGGCTGATGATGAAATTGATCAATTAAAGCCCCATATACTTTTTTTAGAAAATAGAGGTTATAAAGTTACATCTGTTAATTCTGGTGAAGATGCAATAGAAGAATGTAAAAAAAAACAAATTATTGATTTGATTTTAATCGATGAAATGATGACCGGCTTAGATGGTTTATCTACAATATCTATTATAAAGAAAAGATGGCCAGGGATTCCTATTATCATGATTACAAAAAATGAAGAAGAATGGTTGATGGAAGAAGCGATTGGGTTTCACATATCTAATTATTTAACAAAACCTGTAAATCCTAGTCAAATATTAATGGCATGTAAAAATATATTTGATGATAAAAAAATTAAAGCAGATAAAAATATACAGAGTTTCATTAAATATTTTAATGGTTTATCTTCAGAATTAGAAAATATTAAAAATATATCTGGTTGGTATGAGATTTATAATAATATATGTAATTGGTCAATTAATCTTGCAGATATTGAAGATAAAAATATAATTGGTATGCTCGATGAACAGAAGCAAATTATTAATAATAAATTTTGTGATTTTATATTAAATAATTATAAAAATTGGATTGATGATTCAACTTCTAAAGATGGAAGCCCTATTTTATCACATCAGATATTTAATAAAACTCTAAAGCCAATTTTATCTGATAAAAAGCAGTTAATTTTTATTATTATAGATTGTTTACGATTAGACCAGTGGAAAATGATTGCTAAATTGTTAAGATCTGATTTTGTGATTAATGAAAATTTTTATACAACTATTATTCCAACAGCAACACCATTTGCAAGAAATGCAATTTTTAGTGGTATGTTACCAAATACTTTAAAAGAAAGTTATCCTGATATTTGGAAAGAAATGTTTTATAACAACCAGTTAAATGGATATGAGAATGAATTATTTGAAAAACAATTATTAGCAAATAATTTTAATAATCTAAAACATAAATATTTAAAAATATCAGATTTGAAAAATGGAAAGAAGTTTATTAATAAAATTAATGATTATAAAAATGTTGATATACTAAATATTGTTGTGAATTTTGTAGACATTCTTGGTCATTCTCGTTCTGAATCAAAAGTTTTATCTGAATTAATCCCTAATGAAGCGGCATACAGAAAATCTATTTTTAATTGGTTTGAAAATTCATGGCTTTATCAAGCTATTTCAACATTTAAAAATTGGGATAATGCAGATATTGTCATTACTTCAGATCATGGTAATACTATGATAAATAAACCACAATTAGTAAAAGGTGATCAGACTACTTCTATTGGAATTAGATATAAATATGGAAGAAATCTTAGAGTGGATAATAAGCATGTTTTAAAAATTAAAAACCCTTTAGATTATAATTTACCAATGTTTGATGTTAATACAGAATATATAATTGCTAAAGATAATAGTTATTTTGTTTATAATAATGATTATCATAAATATGTTAATATGTATAAGAATACATTTCAACATGGAGGAATATCTATGGATGAAATGATTGTACCATTAATTCATTTAGAAAAAAATAAATTAAAATGATAGATATAGTTGTTAAAACACCGCAAGAATGCATGGAATTAGGAGAAAAAATTTCTTCTCAAATTAAGCCTGGATATATTATTTCTCTTGAAGGAGAATTAGGCGCTGGAAAAACAACTTTCGTTAAAGGTATATTAAAAGGATTAAATTATAAACACGATGTAACATCACCTACATTTACATTGATTAACGAATATAATGCTGATATGAAAGTTATTCATATTGATTTCTATAGAGAGACCAATAGCAAAAGATGGGAAGTTATAGGATTAGATGAGTATTTATATTCAAATAATATTGTTATTTTAGAATGGGGTAATATTGTAAAAGATATATTGCCTAATGATATGATCACTATTACTTTTGATCATATAGAGGTTAATAAAAGGAAAATTTATAGTGAGCATGAATTTTTTAGCAATTGATACATCTACAGATATTTGCAGTATTGCTTTATATATTAATAATGAAATTATTGATACTAGTGATAAGTTAGTTGATTCTAGTCATTCTAAATTACTAGCAACTGATGTTGATTTAATAATTAAAAATAATAAAATTAAATTTAATGATTTGGATTTCTTGGTTTTATCGATTGGTCCAGGTTCTTATTCTGGTCTTAGAGTGGGATCTAGCTTTATAAAAGGATTAGGTTATGCTACTAAAAAGAAAGTAATTCCAATTAATACAATACATTCTATGAATTTAGAATTAAACTTTACAGGAAGTTATTATGTCGGTATTTTTTCTCATAGAGATTATATATTTTATCAAGAATTTTTAAATGGTAAACCTATAGGTGAACAGGCATGTGATCGTATTTCAAATTTAAAAAGTATTAAAATATTTGGCTATGGATTAGATAAAATATCTAATATTGCTTATACAGAAGTTAAACCATCATCAGTAAATTTAGTAAATTATTTAATTAAAAATTATGATGTTCTATTATCGAATAAGAAACATATAACAAATATTTCTCCAATTTATTTAGCAAAAAAAACGTAATTATTATGTCAGATTGGTTTAGAAGAGATTCAAAAAATATTAAAACATTTAATAAAAGAGATACTAAAGAAGGTATGTGGTATAGCTGTCCACAATGTAGAGTAGTTATTTATAAAAGTGTTTTACAGGATAATCATTTTGTATGTCATGAGTGTTCTTTTCATTTTAGAATTACAAGTAATGATTATATAAAAATTATTATAGATAATAATGAATTTGAAGAATTTGGTGAAAATATTATTTCAAGTGATCCTTTAGAATTTAAAATACCTAAAGATTATAAAACTCAAATAAAAGAGAATATACAAAAAACCAATAAAAATTCTGCAGTAACTACTTTAATTGGTAATATTAATAATATGAAAGTAGTATTAGCAGTTATGGATTTTAGTTTTATAGGCGGAAGTATGGGGTCTGTTGTTGGAGAAAAAATATCTAGAGCAATAGTAAAGGCTGAAGAAGAAAATTTACCTTTAATAATTGTTACATCATCTGGAGGAGCTAGAATGCAAGAGGGCGCTTATAGTTTAATGCAATTAGCTAAAACGAGTTCTAAGTTAGCAAGATTTTCTAAAAAGGGAGGTTTGTATATTGTGCTTATTGCAGACCCTACAACTGGAGGGATATCAGCTAGTATCGCAATGCTAGGAGATGTTATCCTAGCAGAACCAAATGCTTTAATATGTTTTGCAGGACCTAGGGTTATTAAACAAACAATAGGACAAGATTTACCAGACGGTTTTCAGAAATCAGAATTTTTATTAAAAAAAGGTTTTATTGATGATATCGTTCATAGGAAAGACCTTAAGAATAAACTAACGTTACTTATGAAATTATTATTAAAAAAATGAATAATAACACTATTGCAATTATTGATTATGGATCTCAGTATACTCAGCTGATAGCAAGAAGAGTCAGAGAGTTAAATATTTATTCTATTATTCTTCCTTATGATTTTCAAGAATCTCACGTTGATTTTTCAAGTATTAAAGGTATTATTTTATCAGGTGGACCATCTAGTGTGTATGATAAATCTTCACCAAAATTAAATAAGTCTATTTTATCTTACAACATTCCAATTTTAGGAGTTTGTTATGGTTTGCAATTATTAATAGAAAATTTTAGTGGAATCGTTAAAAATGGTAGTATCGGAGAATATGGCCCGTCTGAAATTTCTTTAAAAGAAAAAAGTAAATTGTTTACTAATGTATCTTCTAAAACAAATGTTTGGATGAGTCATGGTGATAAAATTCAGGATATGCCTAATGATTGGATTATTACTAGTAAATCAGAAAATAATGTTATTTCATCTGTTGAAAATAAAAATCTAAATATATATGGTGTTCAATTCCATCCTGAAGTAGTTCATACACAAGAAGGCACAAAGATGATTAAGAATTTTGTTTTAGATATATGTAAAATAATACCTGATTGGAATTCAGAGAATTTTATCAAAAATACTATTTCTGAAATTAGGGATACTGTTAAAGATTCAAAGGTTTTATGTGCATTAAGTGGAGGGGTAGACTCTACTGTTGTTTCAACTATAATGAAAAAAGCAATCGGCGATAATGCTATTTGTGTTTTTATTGATCATGGATTATTAAGAAAAAATGAAGCTCAAGAAGTTGTTGAGATGTTTAATAAATCTTTAGATCTTGATATTAATTTATATGATAGATCGGAAGTTTTTTTAAGTAAGTTAAAACAAGTAAAGGATCCAGAGGAAAAAAGACGAATTATTGGCCTATTATTTATTGAAGAATTTCAAAAAATTACATCCAATTATGGTAAAATAGATTTTTTAGCTCAAGGAACATTATATCCAGATATTATTGAATCAGGTGGATATGGAGGCTCTGCAAAAACTATTAAATCTCATCATAATGTTGGTGGATTACCCGAAAAAATGGAATTAAAACTTATTGAACCAGTTAAAGAATTATTTAAAGATGAAGTTAGAAAGATTGGTAATGATTTAGATATACCTCCTAAATTTATAAAAAGGCATCCTTTCCCTGGCCCTGGTTTAGCTATTAGAATAATGGGTGAAATAACACAAGAGCGATTATTAATACTTAGGGAATCAGATGCTATATTTATGGAAATTTTAAAAGAAACAGGTGAGTATGATAATATTTGGCAAGCTTTTTGTGTACTTTTGCCTATAAGAACAGTCGGTGTTATGGGAGATAATAGAACTTATGACTATGTTATATGTTTAAGAATGGTAACAAGCTTAGATGGTATGACAGCTGATTGGTATAGTCTTCCTGATGATATTTTAAAAATATGTTCTAGCCGAATTGTTAATGAAGTTAATGGTGTAAATCGAGTAGTCCTGGATATAACTTCAAAACCTCCAGGAACAATTGAATGGGAATAGTGTACAAGAATAGTCAAATTAAAAAAAATATTTAATTTATGTGTGGAATAGTTGGATATATAGGAAATAAAAAAGCATCAAAAATTATTTTAGATGGTTTAAAACGTCTAGAGTATCGAGGCTATGATTCAGCTGGAATTTCTACAATACAGAATGATACTATGTTAACTACTAAATTTAAAGGCAAGGTGCAATTTTTAGAAGATAATTTAGATTCTGATTCTCATTCAGGTATAATTGGAATAGGTCATACAAGATGGGCTACACATGGTAAGCCGAGTAATAAGAATTCTCATCCACATAATAATTCAAATAATAAAATCACTTTAGTTCATAATGGTATTATTGAAAATCATTATACTTTAAAAAAATATTTATTAACAAAAGGTTACACCTTTAAATCAGAAACAGATACAGAGGTACTTGCACATCTTATTGATTATATCCATAAAAAACAAAAAGGAGATTTTGTAGAATCTGTTCGGATTGCATTACATGAGATTGTTGGAACTTATGGTGTGGTTTTAATGTTTGAAGATGAACCTGATAAATTAATAGCTGCAAGATTAGGAAGTCCTCTTATAATTGGTATCGGTAAAAATGAATTTTTTATAGCATCTGATTCTTCTCCAATTATCGAACATACACGAAATATTGTTGTATTAGATGAAGGAGAGATGGCCATAATAAAAAAAGATGAATATGAAATTAGAAAAATTGAAAATAATGATTTAGTAGATAAGGAAATAGAAAAAATTGAACATTCTATTGATCAGATTGAAAAAGGTGATTTTGACCATTTTATGTTAAAAGAAATTTATGAGCAGCCTGTTTCTTTGTTGGAGTCTGTAAGAGGTCGTATTAATTTAGAAAATTATGATTTAAATCTTGGTGGTCTAAATGATTGGGTTCAGCATATACAGGAAGCTGATATAGTTTATATTACTGCTTGTGGTACGTCTTGGCACTCTGCTTTAATTGGTAGTTATATGCTTGAGGAAGTTTTAAATATCCCTGTAAAAGTTGAATATGCTTCAGAATTAAGGTATCGAAATGTACCTATTAATTCTAAATCTGCAGTTATTGCAGTTAGTCAATCTGGAGAAACAGCTGATACCTTAGCTGCAATAAAAAAATGTAAAGATTTGGGAGCTATTACCATAGGCATAGTTAATGTTGTAGGAAGTTCAATTGCAAGAGAAACTGATTGTGGTGTATATATACATGCTGGACCAGAAATAGGTGTTGCTTCAACTAAAGCATTTACATCACAAGTTGCTGTTTTAATACTAATTACATTATTTTTAAAATATAAATTTTCGAGCAAGTACTCTGAGCAGAATAGAGTTATAGATTCATTTTCTCAGTTACCAGATCATGTTAATAGTATTTTAAATCAATCATCAATTATTAAAAAAATTGCTAAGAAATATTCTAATAGTCATAATTTTCTTTATTTAGGTAGAGGTTTTCATTTTCCTGTTGCTTTAGAAGGTGCATTAAAACTTAAAGAAATATCATATATCCATGCTGAAGGTTATCCTGCTGCTGAAATGAAGCATGGTCCTATTGCATTAATTGATGATAAAATGCCTGTAGTTTTTATAGTTACAAAGTCTGCTTATGATAAAATTGTTTCTAATATTAGAGAGGTGAAATCACGAGGTGGAAAAATTATTATTATTACAAGCCAGCATAAAGAAGAATTAAAAGAATATTCGAATGATATAATATATATTCCCGAAACACATAAGTTCTTATCACCAATCATAAGCTCAATTCCATTGCAACTACTTGCATATTATATAGCAACTTATAAGGGCTGTGATGTTGATCAGCCTAGGAATCTAGCTAAATCCGTCACTGTTGAATGATGTTTCCCAACCCCACAAGACTATTTTTATTATCTTTAATTTCACTTTTTATATTTTCTTGTGATAGTGATGATAATTCAACAGGACCCTTATTATGTGATGAAGGACTAATTCAAATTGATGGTGAATGTGTAGAAGAAATTATTTTTGATACTAATTGGACAGATGATGGGATGTGTGAATCTGAAGGTTATTTTCATATTGAAAATGTACCCACAAATATTGATTGTAGAGATGATGATTTTAGTTCTGTTGAATGTGGAAACTGTTTTTATTATAATGATTTATTATTTCTAAACGAAATTATTATAAACTCAAAAACAGGAGAAAATCCTCCTAATGTTTATCCGTATGAATTAGGATATCAATATTGGATTCAGGGAAGGTTACAAGGTTTTATATCAATCTCAAATGAAAAAATATTGTCTATGATAGGTTCTATTCCAGGATCATTTCAAGAATATGTTAGAGATTATACTTTGTATGGAGAAATTCCGAGTTCAATAAATTCTTTTCCACCAAATTTTAGAGTTTTTATGTTACCATTTAATTCATTGTCTGGTAATATTCCAGATTTAGGGAATTATCCCAACATGGATACTTTTGATTTGAGTTTTAATGAATTATCAGGTCCTTTCCCAACAGGGATTGAAAATATGATTAATTCTGATATAATAAATCTATCTTTCAATCAATTGAGTGGAGAATTTCCTAATGGGATTATTAATAATTTCACTAATACTTTTGGATTTAATCTATCAAATAATAATCTAAGTGGTATTTTATCAATCAATATAAATCCAGAACATGATGACCTTGGAGATATGAGATTAGGTTTTGATAATAATAGTTTTACTAATATTACTGGAAATGTTTGTGATTATCTAGATCAGATTAGAGGTTTATATCTAGGAGGAAATTCACTTTGTACAGAAGTTCCCTCATGTATTTCTACATCTGAGAATTTTAATCAAGGTATCAGTCTAGATGATTTAACTGATTATTCTGTTATTAATCAAAATTGTCCTTAATATGTTTCATAAAACCCTATTTCAAACTCAGAGTACTTTTCTTCAATCATTTCACCTTTTTTGTTTATTTTAAAACTATAAATGAAAGTTATAAATGGTATAAAATTATTGGTTGGGGTTGACATAGGTAAATCCGTAACGGTAGAGTAATCTTTTTCAACACAAAAAAATGAATAAAATACTTTTAATATTAATTATTTTAGTTTCTTTTTCATTTTCTGAAAAAAAAATTAAAACAAAAATAGAATATCATTCTCTTCCAGATGGAGAATATAAAATTATTTCTACATTTAATCCTTCGGGGAATATAGTTAAATCAATATTTTATAATTCTGAAAATAATATAGATTCAACAAAATATTGGTATTACCATAATTTTCCGTTAGAAAATTTTTATTCAAATTTTCCGTATGGTTGGGATATAAATAATGGACCATCAGAACACTTTTCATATACATCATCAGGACTAATTAGTAAAGAAACTACATATAATTCTAAAAATGAATTAATCAAACAGTTTGTTTATAATTATGATTCTAATAACAATATTACTAAAATATATCGTAGTAGGAGGAAACTCTTCAGGGATGGAGAATTATCACCACCTATTACATTTAATATTAGGAAGATTAATTATGATGAGAATAATAATAAAATAGAAGAATTTATAGATAATGAATTAAGGAATGAATTAGTATTAGGTCGTCATCTCCCCTCAAGAATTAAGTTTGAATATGATAAAAAAAATAAAAAAATAGAAGAAAAGTTATATGATGATAAATCAAATATTATAATTATTAAAAATTATAAATATGATTCAAATAGTAATATGATTGAGTCTTCTAAAAATAGACCATATGATTTTAAGGATAAGATAAATAGTAAATTCAAATATGATTCTAATAATAATTTAATTGAAAAGATTGTAACGGGTGATTATGGTTTTAATATTAAAACAATTTTTAATTATGACTCTCTAAATAATATAGAGAGTGAATTTATTATTGAACATGGACAACCTAAATCAATATATTATAAGTATGAATACTATGAATAACACCTCAAATTTTCTCTACAAAAACAATATCAAAATTCTTATATTTTGTTGAAACAATTGAACCTTTACAATAAATGATAACACAAACAAATTTTAACAATGGAATGTACTTCCAACCTCTTGGGGTCGGACTTGACAAGTCCATTACTGTAGAGTAGTCATTTATA
>MDTG01196169.1_pt1 | contig 17012 bp, 26 predicted proteins | sample 811421 | NCBI WGS metagenome assembly MDTG01 (sample SAMN05326645, study PRJNA326480) | marine metagenome | isolation source: seawater | place: Pacific Ocean: South East | collected 2011
GCAGATTCTGTTACAGGAGAAGGTCTACAAAAATGTCTAACTTCCGGACCAAGCATTCGTGGTGATACGCAGAAACAGCTGAAAATTCATGGCGTTGACGTATGTGTCGTTTCACATCGTACACAAAATGATATAATGTGCTACAATCCTGTTGTTTGGACACCGGCAGAGTATTGGATTTCTGATGTTTTTGAAAAAGATGGTGTGAAATTTAAAGTATTTTTGGGAGATTGTTAATTACTCTATTTTAATTTTAAATTGAAATTACTTACAAATTATCTTTAAATATAAACATGTTTGAAATAAAGGCACTTTTTGAAAAAGACAAAACAAAGTATACGAGATGTGTAGATTGCTTTTCACTTTACGAAACAATTGAAAAATCTAATCAGCTTAAGATTCTTGGATATAATGAAACAAAAATTAAAGCTTGTCTAATAAATTGTAAACACACCTTATGTTGCAATTGTATGAGATTATCAACATTTCGTTACGATCAAACGAAAGTAGGAGTATGCCAAGACTGTATTTAACTATTTAAACTTGCAATGCCATATAAAAAAACAATAAAGACACCACAAAGAAATCCACCAGTAGAATATTTTGCACATTTTTTATCAAATTCTTCTTTATCAATTAAGATTGCATTATCATTCATTTCTGGTTCAGATTTAGCTTTTTCAACATCAATTTCTAAAGTAATGTTTTCCATTATTAATTAAAGATATTAAAATTGAAAATAAATTTAAGTATCTAAATATATTAAATGCAACTCACAATGTTTCTTTCGCAATTTGCTGTTTTCCGACAAAAAATTAATTTTAACATGACAAAACAATTTCCCTTTCTATATATCTTTCATACTCAGAAACAGATTTCAGGTATTGAACGTGAAAAATTTATCAAAAGTAAAATTCATCCATCTTTTCAAAAATAAATTATAATAATTTATAATTTATTTACTAGTGTATTTGTATATGTGTTTTTTTTCATGTCGCAAAAAAAACAAAATACGGGATTTTTCTTATATGAAATCGCCAGTACAAGCAGCCCGTTTTGCACATTCATTGAAAAATTATGATCGCGATATAGGTGCATTTTATTTTAACGGATATCTATATCTACTCACGCATGAAGGATTTTATGGTATTCAACAACATGTTACTATTTAACCAAATCTGCCCATGTATTTCCTTTCTTAACACTTTTAACATTTTTAGAGCGATTTTCTAATTCATCTTGAAGCCAATGACGCTTCTTTGGTTTAACTTCGTCACCCCTCACCCAAGATTCCCATTTTTCACGTGTTAGATAAATTTTTTTATTCATTCGCGCAGCTGAACACATATATGTTGCAAATGTGGGTTCTGCAGAAACACGAAATACTTTACGACCATCTAGAACAATAAATTTAGGCCACTTTTCAAGCATAGGTTCATGTAGTTTACTCATTGATAATAAGTTAATTTTTATTTTTAAGTCTTTATTTAAAATAAAAATTATTTGTAGTGTCTCGTTATTTTGACTTTTTATCATAAGTATTTTAAAAAATTGAAATGGAAAATAAAATTAAATATAATACAACATCTCGTGACAATGAAAGGAACAATGATAAAAAAAGGAAATCATTGCATTAATGATAATAAACAAAAAATAAAAAAACGCACTCCTTTAAAAATATTAACCAATGATGAATTAGAAGTTGTAACTAAAAATGAAACAGTTGAAACAGAGGTATTCACTGATAAAATTTTGACTAATTATATAAATAAAGTAAAACCTAAGATAGATAAATTGTACCAACGGCCAAATAAAGAATTTGTGTATGAACCAACAGTATTCGCTAATGATACTAAAGAAGATATTGAAAATGAAAAAATAGCATTTGAACACAGACAAAAAAAAATGAAGGAGGGTGAATTAGCCCAAATATTAATCGGTAATTGGTATGGTTGGGAAGATTTAGGAGTTGGTCATTCAAGTGGATTAGATTGTCGTAAAAAAGATAACTTTATAATGGATGTAAAAAATAAATGGAATACTTGTAATTCTGGTAGTGAAAAAGCATTATGTGATAAATTATCTAAATATAAAAAAGAAAATCCAGAAACACGTTGTATTTGGGGAATTGTTAATCCAAAACCAAATTATACAAAATTGTATGAAAAAATATCACACAATGGTGTTACCATTGAAAAAATACAAGGAGACGAGTTATTTAAATTAGTATTCACTCTTGGAAATGTTAATTATTCTACACAAATAATTAATTTTGTAAAGAATTATACTAGTAAATATTAGTTATACAATACATTCATTACTTCTTTAGCAATAGCCTTAGCTAAATTCACAGGAACTGCATTACCAATTTGTTTATATATTTGATTAATAGAACCTGAAAATTTATAATCATCAGGAAATGTCTGAATTCGTGCATATTCGAGTGTTTGTAAAGGTCGTGTTTCTATTGGATGACATCTTTCTGTTTGTTTTTGAGAAGGTGTTGTCAATAAAGTAAGACTAGGTTTTTTCATATCTAATCGTTTCAGAATACCACGTTTTCCACCACCAGATTCATAACTTTTACCCATATATTGCTTAGCAATATCATCCGGTATATCTACCCAACAACCTCCTTCAGGTACTAATTTCATTATATCATATTTTTCTTTATTATAAATTACCCCTGGTGATTCGGGACAATTTACAAGAACATCTTTAAGCACTGGTTTATATTCATGTGGTTCTGGAAAATTAAATTTTTTATTTATTACATTATTAATCCCTACAATAATAAGACGTTTTCTATTTTGAGGAACAGAATAATCATTCGCATTTAATACTTTATAATTTATGATATATTTACCTATTTTATTAATCTCATCTATAATCATTTGTAAAGTATTTCCTTTGTCATGTGTTACAAGACCTTGTACATTTTCAATTATAAATACATTCGGAGTTAAAATATTTATCATTTTGATAAAATGAAGAATTAATTTTCCCCTGTCATCTTTTATACCTTTGCGTTTTCCAGCTTGTGAAAATGATTGACATGGAACACCACCCATTAAAACATCTATTTTTTTATCTTTGTATTTTTCTAAATCTAAATCTACCATACTATCCTTTATAATGTTTGTTTCAGGATGATTAATTTTAAGAGTTTCTACACAATATTTATCTGTATCATTTAACAATAAAGCTTTAAAACCACAATCTATAAACCCTTTACTTAATCCACCTGCACCAGCACATACTTCAATAAATGTTAATTGTTTATCAAAATGTTCTTTTTCATTCATAATATAGTTTGTCATTATTGTAATTATATTTACAATATTATTTAAAATCAATTTTTTATTTAAAATAATATTCTTAACTACTTCTTTTATTTTCTTGATAATATATTTTTTTGTTTTTATATCTAATATAGTGTCATTTTATGACTATATAGTAGCATTTAGTATTATTTATTTTTTATAGTATTGTCTTTTTTGCTTCTCCAATCTCGTAAAAATGTTGCATTATTTTTACTGTATTATATTTTTTTGATTTAAAATAAAATTGAAACTGATTTCGTTTTATTTTTATTTGTAAATGGCAACAATCATTCAAACCACACCATCATGCTACAAATCATCAAACTTGAAAGATACCGTTGATGTAGATGAAACAGATTTGGTGAAAATTCAAGCAGCGTACATTTTGCTTTTACAACATCAAAAAAAAGAGCTTGAAAAAAAGGTTTCGGAATCAAAAAGTGAAAATGTAGAGCGTTTTATTTTTATGAATAATGAACTTCGGCGGGAAAATGAAGACCTTAGAAAAACAATTGAATCATTGCGCGCTATTTGCGGGTTTGATTAGATTAAAAATATATTTATTAGTAATTACAAATAATGCGAATAATTTAGTATTTTTTATTTTCGCGTATAATATTCAATTACTATTTTATTTTTTTTTGAAATAAAATTGAAACGACAAATAAGTTAATAATATTAAAGTACACCATAACAATCATGCCATATTCCAAACATCAATACAAGTCACACAACCGTCATCAACTCAAGGGTCTGCTGCACAAAGCTATTGAACGTAAAAAAAAGCCAAAACAAAAAAAACAATTTAATATTGGTGAGCCGGTTGATCTTGAAATTACAAGTGAATGCAGCTGTGCAATCTGCATGGAACCACTAACTGCGAAAAATATTGCGGTTACGCCATGTGGACACAAATATTGCTTTACATGTCTTATGGAAAATATTACTTTTTCAAAAAAATGTCCTCTTTGCAGAGAAAAAATTGCTCCAGACATGCCTAAAAAAATTATAAAAGACCAAGAATACAGTGACATTATTGAAACTACAGCAATTGAATTGACTGAATCACTTAAACGAATGAAAGATATGGAACAAAATAATGATATAAGTTTTGGTGATGATGATGCAAGTGAATCATCTGAAACTGAGACAGAATCACATGACACTGACCTTGAATGTGAAAAGCTTTCACCGATTGCAAATGTTGATTCTATCCCTGACAATGAATCAGATAGTTTCGACGAGTCATCTTTTACTACAGATGGCTCAAGCGATTCGTCTTCTGTACCAGATGAAGCCTTCTTTAATGCATATCATTCTGGAACAGGAATCATTGATGTTTCAGATATGAGGGATTTGTCACGTAGTATTGGTCGTTCAGCACGAGAACTTGACCTTGAACTTTCATCCAGAGAAAAAACAATCGCAATTATTTGCATGTCCTATGTTACTGATGTAGCCAACCAATTAATTGATTATTATGAAAAATAAATTATAGGTATAAGTATTTATTTTAAAAATATTTTATTTTTTTTATAATTGAAATAATAAAATATAAGTAATATATTACAATAAAATGACAAGTGAAAATACAACAAAACCTAAGGGAAATCGTTGTCTTGTATGTAATAAAAAAGTTGGTTTAACTGGTTTTAAATGTCGTTGCGGTGGATTATTTTGCGCTCTTCACAGAAGTGAAACGGAACATAAATGCACATTTGATTTTAGTGGCGACGCACAAAAAACATTAGAAAATAAAAGTGTTAAATTAGATAATGGAAAGATTAGTGCAATTTAATCATTATCTTTTATGATCTACAAACACAAAATCCCATTAATATTATTAGTGATAGAATAAATATAGTATACATCATTACACCATAATCAGAAAGACCATCGTAATAAACATATGCAATTATTTTTTCTTTTGATGTATCGGTAGATGGTATAGTTTTATAATTAACATAAATGGGTGTATCATACCAAATAAAATAGGCAGGTCCACACATGCGTATTTTTTTATTCCTATCTGAAGAATCTATATCATCACAAACGATATAATTTGTATTTGTTTCTTTTAGAGCTAATTTCCAATTCCTACAAGCTTCTCTATCGGAAACCGTATTTGAAGAAAAACATTTTATTTCATTTTTTACATTAAAAGCAATGGATGCATTTGAAATTTTAAAAAGGATAAAACACATAACAATGTTGATAATTCGCTTCACCATTTATCTAGTAAATATTATTACTAGATAAATTTCAATTTTATTTGTCTTTAAAGTAATTTATAAATGTTGCCACTTAAAATATGATATGTAAAAAAACTAACTAATCCTATTAAGACATCTATTAAAAGATAAATCCATGAATTTTTATTTTTATTTAGTGCATTGAGAGAAAATATAAGATATAGTGCACCATGAACTGGTCTAAGATCATTCCACCAAATATTACTACCAAAAACTTCGCCTCCTGTTTTTCGTCTACCAGTTAAATATATATATATAAATCCAATCGCTGGTAGCATAGTAAAAAATCCCATTATTGGTAAATATTTCTTATCAATATTTTTTGCGATTAGAACAAGAAGAAAACGAACACTAATGCATCCAAATAAAAATAACAAAAAACGTTTTTGTATATTATTCATTGATATATCAATATAAAAAAAAACTAATTTTATTGTATAGAATGTTATTAGATATAAATAATCCAACTAAAACATATACATATAAACATGCAATTGAAAATCCTATACCATCACCGGGATCATTATGGATGCCTGCAACATTAATAAAAATAAAAAATCCATGTAAACATACAAAATTTGATATTGCTTGTAAAATTGCAAATATATTTTTAAAAGAAGAAATATCTAAAAAAAGAGTCAATAAAATAGTAAATGATGTATTTACATTTGATGCACCAGTAATTGAATTAGATAAAGAAAATAAATTGTATGTTTGTGAACTAACACATGGTCCAACAAAAGCATTCAAGGACTTTGGAGCTCGGTTTTCTGCTGCAATTACAAGAGAATTATGTACTGATGGTACTATAGGTGTGGCTACTTCTGGAGATACAGGTGGTGCTATAGTTTCTGCCGCGAATAATTCAAATTTAGGAAGTCTCGTATTTTTCCCAAATAAAAAGATAAGTAATTATCAAAGGAAACAAATAACAAATATTGCATTCAACAAAAATATACCAATTGCATTAGAAGGAACATTTGATGATTGCCAATATGTGATAAAAAAACTATTGGGTACTGCTCCAAAATTATACTCAGGAAATAGTGTTAATATTTTACGCATAATCGCTCAAATAATATATTATTTTTGGATTGGTATTGATTTGAATGGATATTATAATGTATCAATACCATCAGGCAATTTAGGAAATGCTGTTGCCGCATTAATTGCTGTTAATATGGGGGCACCTATTGATACTATAATTATAGCGGGTAATGAAAACTTATCATTGGATTTAATGAATAAAACTGGTTGTGCTAAAGAGACACTATCAAGTGCAATGGATGTATTATTTCCAAGTAATTATACAAGATTAGACTACTTAGACCCCTTATGGAAGTTAAATAATAGGTTAAAAATAGTAAAAGTTACTGATAAAGAAACAAGAGAAAAAATACAAGAATTATATTTTACAAAACATTATTTAATTGATCCTCATACCTCAGTTGGTTTTAAATCATTAGATAAGATAAAATTAGATAATTGTTTTCCAAATGTTGTGTTATCTACTGCCGCACCTATTAAGTTTAAAGATGTTATATCTGATGCATTATGTAAACCTTCTGATAATTTTAATCACATATCTATGATAGAACTAAATGAATTATTACCAGACGATAATGATATAATTCATGAAGATTACATAAAAATGAGAAAAACAGTAGCAAAAAAAATAATATCTAAACCCCATATTATTTTATCAGGTATGCCTGGTGCAGGTAAAACAACAGTTGGTAATTTGTTGGCTTCAAGACTACAATTAAATTTTATAGATGTAGATACTCTTATTGAGCAAAAATATAATATGCCATTGCATGAAATATTAAATAAATATGGTACTTTTAAATTTACTGAAATAGAAAGAGATGCATGTTTAGAAGCGATTAATTCAAGTGAAACATCTGTAATTAGTCCTGGTGGAAGTGCTAATTTAATAAAAGAAGTATTTAATGCTTCTAGTGAAAAATGTATTGTTATATGGCTTAATGTGAAAATAGAAGAATTACTGTTAAGATTGGGTAATTTACAAACAAGAGGAATTGTATTTAAAAAAAATGAGACTTTCCAAGATTTATATACAGAGAGATGCAAAAGTTATAATTCTAATTATGATATTCAGATTTTTAATGGAAATTATACAGTAATATTAGAATTTTTAAAAATTTGGTATAATTAAATGTACAAACATTTACACAAGATTGGAGGATCAATTATAGGTAAAAAACAACTTCTTAAAAATATTATTAACGAAGTAAGTGAAAAATCAAAACAAAATATTCATTCGTCATTTGTTGTATCAGCTTTAAATATTACTACAGATAAAACATTTGGTACAACTACTTTACTTGAAAGTATACTTAAATCTAACTCAGATATACGAAAAAATAATATTTTAAATAATATTTTAGAAACACATGAATTTGTTTATGACTCTTGGAATATTAAATTTAATCCAAAAGTTTCTGAAATTTTAGAGAAATCTCTTAAACTCAAGGAAAGGGACTCTATTATCGAACTAGGTGAATTAGCATCTGTTCAATTATTTAGTGATATTTTAGAAAGTGAGAATATTCATACAACAGTTTTGTCAAATCCAGTTAATTTTAAAAATATTGATATAGATTTCGATTCATTTAATGATAAATTAAATTTGATTAATACATTTAAAAAACATTATGGTTCATATGATAATCATTCAGAAACAAATTTAATTTTTCCAGGTTTTTTTTCAGTTGGAAAAGAAGGTACAATAAATTTAATTAATAGAGGTTATACTGATACTACTGGAGCAATTATAGCTTCTGCTTTAGAATTTGATAGATATAATATTTGGAAAGAATCAGGTGGTGTATTTACAAAAAATCCTGCAAAATTTAAAACTGCAAAACATTTAGATTATATTACAATGAATGAAACAAAACTGTTAACATCATTTGGAAATGACGTAGTAAATCAATACGCATCTGATATTATTTCTGAAAATGAGGTTAACCTATTTATAAAAGATGCCAATACAAAAAGAGGTTTTGATACTAAAATTATTAGTTCAAATCTAATATTAGAAGAAGATGAAAAACGAACTTCTAAAATTACAGCATTATCGTGTTTGTCAAACTTATTTATTGTAGATTATAAATTACCATTACATAAATTAGATTTAGACTTTGAGCCTATATTAGTTAATTCAAATAAAATTAAAACATCTTGTCTGATACCTATGTATAAAATTAAATCAATCGAATATAAAGATATTTGCAGTACACGTATGAATCGTTCTTTAATATCATGTGTAGGTGAAAATATGGCTGGAAATGTTGGCATTGCTTCAAAAATAATGAATGTATTATCTAGAAATGCAATCAATATTGAGATGATATATCAAGGTTCAGATGAAACATGTATCGTAATTGTTATTAAAAGTGAACATGAAGAAAAGAGTATAAGAGCATTACATAATTATTTTATTAAAAATTGAAAACATATAGTTATGTTTTAAATAATCAAACATGATAATCATACCTGTTATTGCTATAATTGTTATAGTTTCATATATAGCAATAAAAAAAATTAAAAAAAAAGAGTATGGTACTGATTTTAAACAGTGTGATGCATTAGATATTGATTTTGATAATTATACTGCATATGAACAAATTAAATATTTTAGTAGTTTAAATATCAACACCATTGAATATCCTTTTGATGTTAAAATGTATCTTAATTATGTTATATTACTTCATGACCATGATGAAATTTTAAATGAAATTAGAGAACAAATTACTTACTTAAAAACAAAAAAAAACAGTGATTTATCTGTTGTATTTAAATCTAAATATACCACAATCAAAAGTCTAGAAACAGATTTTAAAAAACTAACACAATATAAGCAAGAAATTATTGAAACAATATATAAAATTATTCAAGAGGATTATTTTGTGGCATGGTTTCCAAATGATGAAAAAATGTATGGCAATAAATTAGTTGAAATAATAACAGATATAGATAATGTTATTAAAATTCCAGTACCAATGACAAATGAAATTGCAAAATTAATAATAGATGATTTTAATAAAAAATGAAATAAAATTGAAATAAATATTGTATAAATATAACTAACACAATGCGTGCACTTGATAACTATCCACATGATCCAATTACAATGTCTATAAATGGCATGATTTCGCTTGATACAATGTCTTTTGTTGAAGAACAAATACAAAAATTAAATTTAGGTACACTAAATACGATACAGGCAAAAAAAATAATAACTCCTGATGGGGATTTTCTTTGTTATAAATTTATTGTTATATTTCAAAAATGGGATCCATTAAACGATGGAGCAAAAATAAGACATGAGTTACAAACAAATGGATTTACAGAACTTTATGATAAAAATGGTGTATATCTCTGGAAAGTAACATATAAATCACACATTAGTCTTTCACAAAGAGGGAATGGTGAGATTAAAAGAGTAAATCCGTATGAAAAAAAATAATAAAAAAAAAGATTACTTTAAATGGATAAAGATTGGGTTTTTTATTTGATTTACAACAATAATCTTACTTATGCAGGTGTTTCACCTACACCAGAAAAAAGATTACGACAACATAATGGTGAAATAAAAGGTGGTGCAAAATATACTACAGGTCATGGCGCCGGATGGAAACATTTATGTATTGTTAGGGGATTTCAAAATAAGATTCAGGCAATGCAATTTGAATGGGCTGTTAAACATGAAGCCCCTAGAAATTTAGGAGGTATTGCGAACCGTGTAAAAAAGATGAATAATGTTTTATGTAAAGAAAAATGGACTCAAAATAGTCCCTATTCAAATACAGTACCTCTTACTATAGAAAATTTTGAAATTGATTTTGACTTAGAAAGATTACCTAGTCATATTAGTTATATTAAAACATAATTATTTTTGTCAACTGAATATATCATGTTTATGCCAGAAATGTATGATAATGTATATTATCGTGATTCTAAATTGGTAAACGAATACTATTCACAAGACAGAGTTTATAAATTAGGTGAATATGCAATACATTCTCTAAGTAATCATTATAAATATACTATTTTACCACATCTAATTGCCCGAAATTGTCAGCCTTCGGTACGTTTTACTGCGTTAGATATATTACGTAATTTAAGATTGGCATATTTTTTTAATAGTGATGACTTTATAAATCTATATAATGATTTTTGTTGCGTGGTTAACATACTTGAAACCTATATCATTTTTTATTAATTTTGTTTTCAAAATAAATTGAAATCAAAATTCGGAAAAATATAAAAGATACAAAAATGGAAGGCTTCAAATGCCAGCACTGTGGAATCACTGGAATTGAAAACATGTGTCGCTGTTCATCAACTATTTGCAAACAATGTTTACGTAATCGTCCAATTTGTTGGAAAGTTGTATTGTATTCACTTGCTAATCTTGCTGAAGATTCAACAGGTATTCCTGATGAATTGAAAGAACCACCGCAGACAAGAGGAAAGGCATGTTGTAAACTTCAAAATATGTCTATGCCAGCAAGCAAACAACTTATAAGTATCATTAAATTTGATGAACTTTATAATATTTGGTATACAAAAAAATGCGAATGTCAAGATGCAAAAGGCGGTGGTGGAGCATATGCAGATCAGTGCCGTGAAGCACTATTTAAATATATTGAATCTAAAACAAAATCAAGAGAACTCTGTGTAAAGAGTCTTGAAAAATTTATTAATTACACACACGAATGTAAAAGTGATATTTATTGGAATAATCTTCAAACTAATCATGAATCACAAGATAGTGACACAAAATACGAATCTATCAGTATAGGGTCACAAAATGAAACTGAATCACCGTCAACACGTGTAAGTGAAATTGGTGAAAATGATAATATACCTAACGCGATTGATATGATAACCAGAAACATACACCGTAAAAAAAGAGCAAAGAAACAAAACTTAGAAATTCAAAGGATGCAAAAAATAATTGATGAACTTAAATCACGTGAAATGCTTTACGTTAATATTATTAACCATTTGACAAAAAATACTGTTAATTAAATATAAATATGTAACATACAGTAAAAAAAATTTATTTAATTTTTATTTTTTATTAAATAAATTTTAAAAATTGAAATCTATTTAATAAATATATAGTAATTAAAATGACTTTTCACATACAAGAACCAATCAATCCTCAGTTAGAAAAATGGACTCCACATCATTCATGGAATATTACTGTTCCCAAAGATCTTACGGATAAAGAAAAATCTATATATAATGTTTATATGAATTTGTATATTTTTGAAGAGATTTCTACTTTGAGTGAAGATAAATTGTTTTGTGAGCTAACACATTGGCTTCAAAAAATATATGATAATAGTGATGAATCTTACAGACATTGGTTTAAATTAGCATGGACTACACAATTTAATTGGGAAGTATGTGGTGGCATTTATTATAGACCATCACTTTTATTGCTTAATAAAAAATGGCAGAAAAAACACAATTTAACTATTAATTTTGATCCAATTGAATCAACCACATTTCACGATGAAAAAGGCGTTGTCTTTACAGCTAATAACGAGATTGATTTAAATGTTGATTTTAGTATGCATGTGTTATAATATTACAACACTACATATTTAATAAAATTATGATTCATATATGTTTTTTATTGTTACAATCAAAAATCTCTTAAAATGCAATAATTCTTGATATGACAAACAATTTAAAATACCAATTGTATTAAATGATGAATAATATGAACATGAAAGTGCTGTAATAATAGTAATATTCATACTAATCATTTGAAGAGAAAGTGATTCTTGTTCAATTTGGCAATCAAGCCACTCTTTTTTTATCCTATTAAATAATTGTTGGTGTCTTGATAAAATATTATCTACACTAGATAACAAATTACCATATATTGTATTTGGTACTTTAAAACAATTTATATGTAATTGTTTAATTTCGTGGTCTAATTCTTTTAACATTATAGTTTGATTTGAAGCTGTAACATATTGATATATTTTTTCTTGTAATTCGTTTGGTAAAATATCTATGTATGTCTTTTCCATTTATATGTATTCTTTTACTTTATATTTTTTTAATTATTTAACTTTAAAAATTTTCTAAACGATAATAATTGCTGATATGTTAATTGACATAATATTGTTTTATAGTATTCATATGATATCTTACATATAGGTGTATTAACAAGTGAGCTAGCTAAATATAGTAAAAGTGATTTTGAATCAGAATCATTTTCAAAGTCTGGTTTTTCTATATTATATGAAAAACAGCTTTCTAGTTCTTCATTTGTTAGCAAATTTGTACTAACAAGCCATTCAGTAAATTTAAAATAAGAATTTAATTGTGAACTATATGTATTTACTGTTGAAGGTAATAAATCTAAAATTTCATTAATAATTTTTTTATAATTATTTGATTTTTTGTGAATACTTGTTTCATTTGAATGTTTAATATTATTAACTAATTCATGATGAACACGTTTCATATGATGTTTATTTAATTCTGTTTTAATTATATTAATAATATCATGTGGTAAGTAACTAACCCATGATTTTTCAATAACTAAATCCATATAATATATAGTAAGTTTAAATATTAAAAATAAAAGAAATATTTTTATTAATGGGGATAAAACAGGAGTATCCATTTGACACAATTGGATTTTTTGATGTATCTGGAAATCTATTATTTGATGGTAAATTAGATAAAAAGGGTATTTTCATGTTACCTTTTAGTATGTTAAATCTTCCAAATTGTACTGCTGTTGCAAATACAGTTGAACCATTTTATGCTGAATTTTCACCAATATCTTGTTTTGATAAGGATGAACATTTTACCGAAACTATAAAAGGTAAAATTTATAGCAGTACTAAACAAAAATGTCAGGCTTATTTAGTGTTAACGGGTGTTAATAATGCATGTTATGCATTACAGGTTGCATTAATAAGAGAATAGATTAGTCAAAAACTTATTTTAAAAATAATTATAAAGATTAATGATTAATCAAGAAAATAAATTGCAATATGGAGAATTATTTACACCAAAGGATTTAGTAATTGAAATGTTAGATTTAATACCAAAACACTGTTTTAAAAATAAAAACTTGAAATGGTTAGATCCGGGATGTGGAAAAGGCGAATTTATAAAAGAAGTATTTTCAAGATTGTTTCAAAACTTGAAATCTCAATTTAAAACTCAAGATGAATGTAAAACTCATATTATAGAAAATATGTTATATATGATAGAAATAAATGATGAACATACTAATGATCTAGTATCATTTTTTGGTAAAAAATCAAATATAATTATTAAGGATTTTATAGGACATAATTTTGGCAATATTAAATTTGATATAATAGTTGGCAATCCACCTTATAATTTTAACGGAATAAAAAAAGTTCCAACAAATGCATCTCAAGATAAACGTGCAGACGGTCAGACACCCTGGATTGATTTTACAAAAAAATCACTCAATTTATTAAAGGAAAATGGGTATTTAAATTTTATAACTCCATCAATATGGTTAAAGCCTGATAAGGCAAAAATGTATAATTTATTATTAAATTATAAAATCTCTCATATAAAGACTTATACAAACACTGAAACAAATAAGATTTTTTCATATGGGGCACAAACACCAACATGTTATTTTTTGCTACAAAAAACTCCTTCTACGGGTACAATTTCTCTATTTGATAAGATAACTAATAAGTATCTTAATTTTAAAGTAATGGATAATAAATCTATTCCATTAATTGGCGTGTCTATCATAAATAAAATATTACCATATACTGAAGAATATGGTTCGATACAAATTACTAAAACAAATATACCATCAAAAAAAATAAATTTTTCACAAAATAAGTCTGCATTATTTCCATTTAAATATGTACATACATGCACGATAAATGAAAATAGACCTGTTCTTAGTATTAAATATGGTGATTGCAAAGATAAATATACAGATAAGGTAAAGCTTATTTTAGCTCACAAAATGTATGGATTTCCATATTTAGATGCGTCTGGTTGTTATGGTATATCAAATAGAGATAATTATGTTATACAAGATTATCAATTAAGAGATTTAATCAAATTACAATCATTTCTCTCTACATATTTTGCTCTCTATATGTTTGAAGCAACTAGATACCGAATGAAATTTCTTGAACGATATATATTTGAACTATTACCAGATATATCAAAAATACCTCATTTTCCAAAAGAAATTAATGATCAAACTATAAGCGAATTCTTTGGTTTTTCAGAATCCGAAAACGATGCGATAAAAAATTTACATAAGCGAAAATATGAATTTATATTTGAGTAAATAATATTTATTATTAGAATGCTATTATTTACCTTTTTTTTTCTTTCTTAAATCATTTGATTTGCATTTACGGCAATTTTCAGCACGTAGATGAAGACGTGCATAACATGATCTGCATATTTTTTTGTCACAGTTATGTGACTTAGCTAGTGCCATTAAATTAGGTTCAATCATTTACTATTTAAATATAAAAAAATCTAAGCATTATATTTAAATATTTCTAAATTACTTATCATCTTTATTGTTAAAAATATCTATAATATGGGTTGGTGCATTTAATAAAAAATAAATGTATTTTTCAACCCATAAATCTTGTGGATATCTTTTTTTTATAATTTGCCATGCTTCATTATCTCTCCGTTTACGTAAGACTTCAATATAAAACATTCCCGTATAAAATGATTGGTCATCTGTATCTATTGCCGTACGCACTTTATCTTGGCTATCAAAAAACATTAATATGTGCAACTTTTTGAATTCTGCATCTTCTATTGGAAAAACACGAACACGAATTTTATTTTTACTCATAAGTGCTACTGAATAAGGTTTTGATTTTCCTTCATATTTTTTCATAAATGTTAATAAATAAGGTTTAATATTATTATTAATTATTGGCAGCATTATTAGATAATAGATATATTTAAATAATTTAACGCATGAGTTTTTTAATAAATTTATATAACTTATAAAAAAGCACTGAAAAAACTGCACTTTTAAATAAAATTGAATAAAATATTTAGATCTTATTTATACTAAAATGGTAATATTAACTACAACTAGATTTAATAATTTAACATGGGAAGAAAATGAACGATGGAGAGAAAAAAATAATTATAAGGGTTGTGTATATGGTTTAATGAAGCCAATTGCTATTTCAATACCAATTAATTCATTTCTAATTGTTTTAGAGATGAATAATGATGAAAATAAAATTATGGGTTTTGGGCTTGTACAAAACGTACCTCAACCAAAAGAAAATATTTCAATCTACAGTAACCCTAATTACTGCCTAGTAGTATACAATAGTAAATATCGTATTGATAGAAAAGAACTAACCGAACAACAAGAAATATATATAAAAATTCTAGAAATTTTGGTATTTAAAGGTGCTACACATCTTAAACGAGGTCAGGGTATTACTTTGATACCGAAAAAAATATTAAAGAGAGGTCTTATTGATTTAAAAAAAGAATTAGTAAATATTCTTATCACAAAATATAATAATTTATCTAAAATTATTTAGATGTTTAATGCAGGTGTTTCTTCTTTAAATATTTTTACTTTACCAGATTGAGTATATTGAAATATATTTTCGTGATACCGCATCTCATTAATATCACCAATCATGGGTGCTTTGGTTCCAAATGTTGCTGCAATAATTTCAAATTGATGATTACAATAATTAAATAATGATACGAGACGATTAAAACATTTCATTACTAATTTTTCTAATGTAGATATATTTTCTACTTTATCACTATAATTTACTAATTCAGATGTCGGTATCCAATCATTACCAATTGTGGAAATTAAATCTCTGTAGATATCGATTGTAATTGCTGATATTAATTCCCAAATATGTAACAATTCAGATGATTTTTTACGTTTTAGATCATTTTTCATAATTTCATTTGAAAATTCTAGTTCGCTAATTTCTTTCAAAATAAATTTAATTCGTAGTTTATCGTTGTCTTGAATTCTTCTCACTTCTGTACGGAGTCTGGGTAAAGTTAAATAATTAACATGGTATAAATCACGTTGAATAAGTGATACTATACTTATATACTTACTAATATTATCTCTAATTTTCAAAATAGATACCAATTCTTCTTTACTGTAATTCTCAAATTCATGTCGTCGCACTAACAAATCAGGTCCCTCAATTTTTTCACCATTGGCTCTAACCAAATTTCTTAGGTAAGCAAAATTTTTATTATTCCACATATTCGGCATTCCGCCACAAACTAAATCACCTGGATTTCTATTATGCATTCCACCATTCAGTCTATTCCATTCATGAAAATGTGGGTTATGTATAACACCCGTTTCAATCTGTCCAGTTCTCCAACTAAA
>MDTG01404937.1_pt1 | contig 17012 bp, 12 predicted proteins | sample 811421 | NCBI WGS metagenome assembly MDTG01 (sample SAMN05326645, study PRJNA326480) | marine metagenome | isolation source: seawater | place: Pacific Ocean: South East | collected 2011
TGAACAATAACAGGAACATTTTTTACAGTAGTATCACCAACACTAATATTCACATAACTACCATTTAAAGCTCCATTGGAAACAATTTCGTTTTCAAGCTCCAGCTTATCAGCATCTGCTTGCGAAATCATTAGATAATTATCCCAAGTTGTTCTGGTAATAGGGTCTGGAAGTTCTTGTAACCAAGGGTTATTAGCCTGATTCCCATCACCCATTGAAACTTTGGTATAAAGTGTAAGTTCAAACTCACTTTCTTCCTGAGCAGAAGCATTCATCTTTCTTAAAGAAGAAACATCATTCGCTGAGGAAGCAAAACCTTCAAGCACTGTTGTCCCTACAGGACTAGTACCCTCAAATACTCCATCATGAAGTGCCTGATTCCATCCACCTGTTAAATTACCAGACCATGTTTCTTTGATATAATCATGATAAGACTGGCTATTTCCTGACCACTTTAATAAACAGTCCTGAAATTGACGGGTATCAAATAATGGTCTAATTGTTGGTTGCATTAGGCTAAACTGGTTATCAGTAAACTGAATATCTCCCCAGCTTTCCAAATAATGAGGAGTAGCCGCAATATATTTACAAAGTTTAGCAGTTTCATCCTCTTTCATTGTAAATGAAACCGACACTTCTACATTTTTCAATCCTTCAATAAACTCCGATGCATTAGGCAAACTATAAGCCGGATTCACTCCAACCACCATAAGTGCGCCTACACTACCATCGTTCATGTCTTTAACTAACTCGGCTACCTGAGCACTATTACCCTGGCGCGTCATTCGTGCATTATCGGTATCCATAATTGAACTACCTAATGCTTCATTTATAGCCAGAACCAGTGATTGAGCATCTGCATCTGGAATACCAGAAACCACAACTCCTTTACTACCAGCTTTTCTTAACTGACTTGCTGCTTTCACTACAGCATCATCAATTTTAGAGGGAAGTTCGCTTGTAGAACCTCCTCCTACAATATACCCATACAAAGAAGCAAGAATTGCCTTTTGCTGAGACGGTTTTACAGGAACACGCTTATCGGCCTTCGCACCTGCCAAAGACAGGTTTGATTCAAACTGCACGTGCCTTGACATTTTTCCATTTTTTGGGATACGGCTTTGTGCATAACTAATATCATATCCTCCGCCTTGCCAGTCACCAAGAAAATCTGCCCCTATAGAAACTATAGTTTCAGCTTCGGTAAAATCATAATTTGGCAATGCTCTTCTTCCATATCTAGATTCAAAAGCTGAAAGCGCTGCATCTTCAGAAACCGCATCATAAGCCACATGCTTTACATTTGGATATTTAGCGCTAAAATCCTGAATTAATTTAGTCGTACTAGGGCTGGCAAATGTTTGTGTTAACAACACAATATCTCCTGAAACACCATTAAGTGCTGAACCCACCTGACGGTCAAATTCTTCCCAGGAAACATTTTTCCCATCGATCATCGGGCGCTTCACCCTCTTTTTATCATACAAAGAAAGCACTGAAGCATGAACACGGGCACCTCCACCAGCTTTTACCTTAGCAAGATCATTATTTTCAATCTTTATAGGTCTCCCTTCACGAGTTTTAACCAATACACTTTGAAAATCAAAACCATTGGCAATAGTAGAAGCGTAATAGTTAGCCACACCAGGAACGATTCTATCTGGCTGTACTACATAAGGTATGGATTTTACAACCGGTCCCTCACAAGCAGCTAAAGAAGCTGCCGCTGTACTAAATCCAACATACTTCAGAAAATCCCTTCTAGACGTTTTTGAATTACTTAAGGACTCTTTATCCCCAAGAAATTCATCCACAGGAATTTCTTCAGCAAACTCTTTTTGTTTTAGCGTCTCAACAATAGAACTACCTTTTAGCTCTTCAACACTTGTCCAGTATTTTTTGTTTGATGACATATATATCTAGATATTAACTTCTTAATTTATATCTGCAATCGCAGTTATTATATTAATAGTGGCATTTTCCACATTCAAGACCTCCCATTTCTGCAATGGTAAGTTCTTCTACACCGTATTTCTTAGAAAGTTCTTCGTGAATCTTTTCGTAATACTCATTACCTTCCATCTGAACACCAGTTTCCCGGTGACAGTTAATACACCATCCCATAGTAAGCGGAGCTTCCTGATGCACAACTTCCATTTCCTGAATAGGGCCATGACAATGTTGACACTGAACTCCTGCTACAGAAACGTGTTGTGAGTGATTAAAGTAAACAAAGTCTGGAAGGTTATGAATTCTAACCCATTTTACTGGCTTCTGATCTCCTGAATAGGTTCTGGTTGAAGGATCCCAACCAACCGCATCGTATAGTTTAGCAATCTCGCCATCGTAAAATTCTTTTGAATGGTCTGCAGTCGCAGTCTCCGGAGCTACTTCTGAAATAGCTTTATGACAGTTCATACATACATTCAAAGATGGAATTCCAGAGGTCTTAGATACCCTTGCAGAAGAGTGACAGTACTTACACTCAATTCCATTATCCCCAGCATGAATTCTGTGAGAGTAATGAATTGGCTGTATAGGCTGATATCCCTGATCTACCCCTACTTGCATTAAAAATCCATATGCAAAATACCCCACGCCAAGCAGCACCACTATAGAAAACACCAATACTAAAAATTGGTTTTCAACGAACGCCTGCCAGATTGGTTTTCTTGAAGGCTTCTCAGGTAATTTTACTCCACTAGCCGTTGCAAAGTTTTTAAGTGTTTTGTTTACTAAAAACAAAACAACCAGCAACATTACCAACACGAAAATAAGAATACCAAGAATGATATTAACAGATACACCCCCTCCAGATGCACCCTGACCATCTGCACCAGCTCCTGCTGTTGCAGCGGCAGTGGGCTCAGGTTTAGGTTGCTCTACATAAGCAAGGATATTATCGATATCTTCATTAGACAATTGAGGAAAAGCTGGCATCGCAGTACCATTATATTCCTGATAAATTGCTTCTGCATCTGCATCCCCTGAAGCTCTTAGCTCAGCATTGTTTTTAATCCATGAATAAAGCCATTCTTTATCATGCCTTAAAGTTACCCCGTTTAAAGCCGGACCAATACTAGCTGAATACGGCTTATGACAAGCCGCACATAAGGAATTAAACAAACCTTTACCGGCAGCGGGATCACCTAATTCCGCAGAGGCCGAAGCATCTGCTTTATCAGCTGCAGTCTCTGGAGTCCCAGCTTCCACAGCAGTAGAATCCTGAGCAAAACCCGTTACAGTAAACGAAAGAAAAAGTGCTACAATTAAGAGCAGTCGCGAAGTTGAGTGGCGGTATTTCACCTTTTTCATATTATAAGTTGAATTAACGTCTAAACTTTGGTACGGTTTTTTAAGATTAAAATCTGTACGTAAAAACTTTAGAAACGCACCATTAAATTCAGGCACAAAAGTAATACTTAAGTTGGATTTTGTTTATGTTAGAGAAGCGTTAATGGGTAATTTATATTAGTTCTAAATAATAATTTCTATAGAATATGAGTTATTTAATTTTACTTTTGTCTATAAAATCATAACTATGAATATTTTAAGCTTTAAAAACCTATTATTCGGCACCTCTCTTTGCTTATCCTGTGTTGCTTTTGGTCAAGAGGAGACCCAAAAAATTAACATTTCCCAGAGCGATATGATTAATGAATTATCCTTAACCAAAACAAAATTACAAAAGTCACATAATATAGGGGATCGCTATGTAATACAACTATTTAGCGGGCCTAATGGGGATGCCAGCAATAAAATAAAGGATTATGAGGCACTATATGAATATCCGGCACGAATTAAATACGAAGCGCCAAATTACAAAGTTTGGATAGGCAATTTCAGAAATCGATTAGAAGCCGACAGAGCACTTTTAGTTATCAAAGAGACCTACCCATCTGCCTTTATTCCAAAACCAGAAAGAAAGTAATCTATACTATCCATTCCCGTACACAGTAAGACTTGCGACGATAAGGTAAAAAAAGGACAAATACATACAATGCCCAGCTGATTTTTAGATGGGACTTTTAAAATGAGTTCATAAAAAAAGGCTGCAATTTGCAGCCTTTTTTGGTATTATCGTTTATATAGCTATACCACTATCTATTTAAGTGTTTTCTTCACTTCTACTTCTCTAAATGCTTCGATAACATCTCCTTCTCTGATATCATTATAGTTTTTAACCTGCATACCACAGTCATAACCTTTGGATACCTCTTTAACATCATCTTTAAAGCGTTTTAACGAAGCTAATTCACCTGTGTAGATCACAACACCATCTCTAATTAAGCGCACTCCAGCAGTCCTGTAAATCTTACCAGAAGTTACCATACAACCGGCAATGGTACCGATCTTAGAGATTTTGAAGGTTTCCCTGATTTCAGCAGTACCAGTAATCTCTTCTTTAACCTCTGGAGAAAGCATTCCCTCCATGGCATCTTTAAGATCATTTATCGCATCATAAATAATAGAGTAGGTTCTGATATCGATCTCTTCCTTATCAGCAACCTGTCTTGCATTACCGGCAGGACGAACATTAAAGCCGATTATAATCGCATCTGATGCCGAAGCCAAGAGCACATCACTTTCAGTAATAGCCCCCACGCCCTTATGGATGATATTCACCTGAATTTCCTCAGTAGAAAGTTTCTGGAAACTATCTGTTAATGCTTCTACAGAACCATCAACATCCCCTTTCAGGATAATATTAAGCTCTTTAAATTCACCTAATGCGATACGGCGTCCAATCTCATCCAAGGTAATATGACGCTGCGTTCTAACATTTTGTTCTCGTTGTAACTGTGTACGCTTGGCAGCTATATCTTTAGCTTCACGCTCATCTAGCATCACTTTAAACTTATCACCGGCCTGTGGCGCACCATCAAGACCTAAGATAGAAACCGGAGTTGATGGCCCGGCTTCCTTAATTTCGTGACCTCGCTCATCGTGCATAGCTTTAATCTTACCACTATGACGACCTGCCAGTACATAATCACCAATTTTAAGCGTACCCGCCTGTACCAGTATTGTTGCTACATATCCACGACCACGGTCAAGGAAGGCTTCTACTACCGTACCATTGGCAATTTTATTAGGATTCGCTTTTAATTCAAGAATCTCAGCTTCAAGAAGTACTTTCTCTAACAATTCTTTCACACCCATCCCTGTTTTAGCAGAAATATCATGTGATTGCACTTTACCCCCCCAATCTTCAACCAGTAAATTCATAGAAGCTAACTTCTCTTTGATCTTTTCTGGATTGGCAGTAGGTAAATCTGATTTATTAATCGCAAATATTATTGGTACTCCTGCGGCCTGAGCATGTGAAATCGCTTCTTTAGTTTGCGGCATCACATCATCATCGGCAGCAATTACAATGATAGCGATATCTGTTACCTGTGCACCACGAGCACGCATTGCGGTAAAAGCTTCGTGACCCGGAGTATCCAGGAAGGCAATTTTTTGACCACCATCTAATTCTACTCCATAGGCACCAATATGCTGTGTAATACCACCACTTTCTCCTGCAATCACATTCTCTTTACGAATGTAATCCAGAAGTGATGTTTTACCATGATCTACGTGCCCCATAACAGTAACGATTGGCGCTCTTTCCTGTAAATCTTCGGGAGCATCCTCCTGTACCTCTACTGTTTCCTCTACATCTGCTGTTACAAAATCCACTTCGTAACCAAACTCATCTGCAACAATAGAAAGCGTTTCGGCATCCAGTCTCTGGTTCATGGTTACCATCATACCAAGAGACATACAGGCTGAAATCACTTTGGTTACCGGAACATCCATCATGGTCGCAACTTCACTTACGGTAACAAACTCTGTAACTTTAAGCACTTTAGAATCTGATTCTTGCTTTGCAAGATCTTCTTCTGATCGCTGGCGGTGTTGATCCCTCTTATCTCTTCGATATTTGGCACCTTTACCTTTACTGGATTTCCCCTGAAGTTTTTCAAGAGTTTCCCTAACCTGCTTTTGTACTTCTTCTTCGCTAGGCTCTTCTTTCGTGATAGGCCTACTACGTTGCTTATTATTACGACCTTTACGGTTGTTATTATTGTTATTTCCACCACCCTGATTAGGGCCGCCTTTTACATCCTTACTAATTCTTCTACGACGTTTCTTGCGATTTCCTTTCTTATCATCATTAGATGCCGCAGTTTTTTTATCGTCTTTCTTTTTAACAGGCTTTTTAAATTTGGAAAGATCGATTTTTTCTCCCGTAAAGTTAGGACCGTCTAATTTTGTATAATTGGTTTTTATACGGTTAGACTCCTCACCTTGCTCAGAAGCCTCAGGTTTCCCCTGAGTTTCCTCTTTATCTTTCTTGGGCTCTTCCTTAGGTTGTTCTTTTTTAGGGGCATTATCCTGACCTTTAATCACATCAGGTTTTGGCTTAGGCTTTTCTTCCACAGGTTTTGGGGCTGGCTTTTCCTGTTTGGCTTCCTCTGGTTTTTCTTCTTTCTTAGGCTCCTCTTTTTTCTTCTCAACCTGAGGTTTATCCAAGTCTATCTTACCAACAGTCTTAGGACCAGAAAGTTTAGTACGGGCACTTAGCGTTTCCTGCTCCTGCTTTTTACGCTCCTGCTCTTCTCTAAGCTTTTCCTGTTCCTTTTTCTCCTGCTCTTTTCTTTTTTCTTCCTGCTCGCGTTCGCGGGCTAAACGCAGCTCTTCCTTCTCCTTCTTTCTCTCTTCCCCTACTTCTTTAGAAGCTACTTTTTTGCTTTTATCTGTCTGGAACTCATTAAAAAGAACCTGATACGTCTCCTGAGAGATTTTAGCAGTAGGACGTGCTTCAATATCATGCCCCTTAGAATTTAAAAACTCTACAGCCCGATCTAGCGAAATATTGAATTCACGTAATACTTTGTTTAATCGCATTGTTTTTGCTTCAGCCATAAATTGCCCTCTAAATTAACCTCTTTTGTTTATTACTACAATAACTTATTCTTCGAATTCTTCGCGAAGCACTTTCAGTACTTCACGAACGGTTTCTTCCTCCAGGTCGGTACGCTTTATAAGGTCATTTACATCCTGCTCTAAAATACTTTTTGCGGTATCCAGACCAATTTTTGCAAATTCCTTAATCACCCAGTCTTCGATTTCATCAGAGAATTCAGATAGTTCAACATCTTCTTCTACCCCTTCTCTAAATACATCTATTTCGTAACCCGTTAGCTGGCCGGCAAGTCTAATATTATGCCCTCCACGACCAATTGCTTTCGAAACCTCTTCAGGCTTAAGCATTACCTCAGCCCTTTTATTTTCTTCATCTATTTTTATCGACGTAATTTTCGCCGGACTCAATGCCCTTGTAATAAATAACTGATCGTTATTCGTATAATTGATTACATCAATATTCTCATTACCAAGTTCGCGTACAATACTATGGATCCTAGATCCTTTCATTCCCACGCAAGCTCCAACAGGATCGATTCTATCATCATAAGAATCTACTGCCACTTTTGCTTTTTCGCCCGGTACACGAACTACCTTTTTGATCGTAATTAAACCATCAAAAACTTCAGGAATCTCCTGCTCAAACAATTTCTCCAGAAATGCTGGCGCTGTTCTGGATAAAATGATGCTAGGCTTATTTCCTTTTAATTCAACACTTTCTATAACACCACGTACATTTTCTCCTTTTCTAAAGAAATCCGAAGGAATTTGCCGGTCTTTTGGCAGTACAATTTCGTTCCCCTCATCATCTAAAAGAATTATTGCACGATGTCTTATATGATGAACTTCTGCCGTATAAATCTCTCCTTCAAGATCTTTAAACTGCTTATAGATATTTGTATTATCATGTTCATGAATCTTAGAAATAAGATTTTGCCTTAATGCCAAAATCGCTCTACGACCAAGATCCTTTAATTTAACTTCTTCAGAAACATCTTCACCAACTTCAAAATCCGGTTCTATTTTACGTGCTTCCGTAAGTGATATTTCCTGATTGGGATCTTCAACTTCACCATCGGCCACTACCACACGGTTTCTCCAGATTTCCAAATCTCCCTTATCAGGGTTTACAATGATATCAAAGTTATCATCCTCACCATACTTCTTTTTTAAAGCATTTCTAAAAACATCTTCCAAGATCGCCATCAAGGTAACACGATCTATCAACTTATCATCCTTAAACTCTGAAAATGAATCTATTAAGGCGAGATTTTCCATACTAAAACAATTAAAATGTTATCATAACTTTTGCTTCAACAATTGCTGAATATTCTAATACAGCTTCTTTCTCTACCGTCACCTTTCCTTTCCCTACGGGCTTAGGTTCACGTGCTTTCCAATGAAGTTTAATATCAGACTCGGTAGCATCGATTAAATTTCCTTCAAATTTTTCATTTTCAGTTTTAACCTGCAACTTTCTGCCAATATTTTTTTTATACTGTCTGGGAATTTGTAGCGGCTCGGATACTCCGGCCGATGTCACTTCTAAAGAAAAATCCTCTTCTTCCCTGTCTAAATTATGCTCTACCTTACGGCTTACATACATACAATCTTCGACAGAAACTCCTTTATCGCCATCGATAACCACTCTTATCTGATTATCTGATGTTACCATAAGATCAATCAAAAATAAGGAATTATTTTCTTCAAATGCTTGTTGTAGCAACTTTTCTACGTTCTCCTTCAACTTCATACCGGTTATAAAAAGAGGGGACTTTATGTCCCCTCGCTGTACTTTTTTAGTTTCAACGCTGCAAATATAATAATAATTCCCGAGAAAGAAAACCAGGCATTTAGGCAAAAATCTTCGTAAATTTAATATAGAAACAAAAAATACTAATTTTTCCCGAAATGCAAAAGATTCTTGTCCCAACAGATTTTTCAAAAGAAGCCGAAAATGCTTTGAAAACAGCCGCTATAATTGCTAAAAAATTCGATGCAGAAATTTACTTACTTCATATGCTAGACCTGCCTTTAAACCTTATTGACCCCGTACAGGGAAACAGTCAGAATGTACCGGAAGCATTATATTTTATGAAGCTCGCACATATGCATTTCAGCAAAATAAAAGAAAGTGATTACCTAAAAGACATCTCAGTTACAGAAGCTGTTCAATTTAATCATGCTTTTAAAGGGATTACTGAATTCGCTAAAAATAATAATTGCGATCTTATCATTATGGGGTCTCACGGCAGCAGTGGTTTCCAGGAAATGTTTGCAGGATCGAATACCGAAAAAGTGGTACGCCAATCTGAAATCCCTGTTTTGGTCATCAAAGAGGAAGCGAAAGATTTTAAAATTGAAAAGTTCATTTTGGCTACCGATACCGAAATTGACAATAAAAAAACGCTATTAAAGGCTATCGAATTTTCCAAGCTTTTTGAAGCAGAATTACATCTTTTATTTGTGAATACCCCAAACAATTTCACAACCACGAAGCAAGCTTACGCAGATTTAGAGGAGTTTTTACAAGAAATGAACCTAAACAGCATCAAAAAACACATTTACAATGACATTAGTGTAGAAAAGGGAATTTTAAATTTTTCAGAGAAAATTAAAGCAGACCTTATAGGCATTAGCACGCATGGTCGCAAAGGTCTGGCTCATTTCTTTAACGGTAGCATTAGTGAAGATCTGGTTAATCATGCCAGGCGACCGGTAATTACTTTTAAGATCTAGGTAAAGGTTTTAAGCGCCCCTTTTTTTATACAAGACCAAAGATAATTCCAAAATGATTTGGTCTTATTCCGCTCTATCTCCAATCCTTTATTTACATTTTCACCACTTTCGCCATTATGTTTTACAAAAATATTGGCGATAGTGGTTAAGAATCCGCTTTTTTCAGTACCGTCATTTTTTAAGACTTCAATTTTAAAATCTTTATAAGCAATATTTAAACCACCGGTAGCTACATTCCTATTCCCGGAAAAATTAAAAATCATACTTGTAATATCCCCTTTTGCCTTGACATTCATTCCGGGTGTTAAAAAAGTATTCATATTTTGCGCGGAAAGAGTCCCCATATTGCCGGAAACCGAAAACCAATCACTACGATTATTCACTTTAAAAGCCCAGTTTAATTGCAAAGTAGCCTGGTCCATAAAATCAGCCTCCGCAATAATCCTGGTAGTAGGAAACTCGGTTGAATCACTAAAATTAGTCAGGTTTGATATTTCACCCTGCACTTTTGCAAATACCACTTTACCTGGTGACCTCCCTGCTTTTATTCGTTCTTCATAGACAATCCTGGCATTGTCAACATTTAAAGTATCGATTTTAAGCAAAAATGGTAATTTTCTAAGCATTTCGCTATACATAGGCTTAACAGTATTATCATCAGGTTGTGTTTTGTCTCTGTAAATTTCAAAATCTGCATTATGAATCGAAAAGCGTGAAGCCATATACTTTAAACTGTCATTTTTAAAGCCAAAATCCTGATGGTTGATAGCAATACTATCTACACTTAAATTGTAACGATCTTTCTCTATAGGTGTATGGTTCTGAAATTCCCGCTTGGAATATATCGATGTAAGCAAAAGTCCTTGCAACATACTTTTATTTTCCTCGACTCGAATATCAGCTACATTAATAGTATGTCTTTCATCCACTTTTAAAAATATGGAATCTGCATGAAGGCTAAAACTTTTAAATTCAAAAGGAATTTTATTCTGGATGCTGCTACTATCGACCTGTAATTGATTTAGCTGAAAATCGAAATTTTTTACCTTGATTTTATTTTCAGAAACACTATCTGTTAAAACAAATTTACCTCGATTAAGAATAAGCTTTTCAACTAAAATCTGTTTATTCAGCCCTTTTTCCTTTGAATTCCCATTTGTCGCAACTGAATCTTGCTCACTCGACTTATTTGTTGCGGTCTGATATATGATTTCAGGATCACTAATGCTGATCATATTTAGATCGATATTTTTTTCAAAAAGAAATTTCCAATAATTAAGTCCACTAACTTCTAATTTTTCAGAGTTAATTTCTACTTCACCTCGCTTTAAGCGAATATTGGATAATCGGGCAGCATTTTTAAAAACATGAACTTCCAGTTGATCAAATTTGAGTTCCGGCAACTGCCTCTCGAGTAAGCTTATCGCTTTTTTCTCGACGAAGGAATTCAGAAATAATCCAACGATAAAAAGTAGGATTAAAACAACTAATATTGGGATAAATACTTTAGTTTTCTTATTCAAAATAGAGGCTTTTAATTGAAATTTACGACACTTACGCCCAGCTGAATATAAGATTAAGAATATTTAACTAAAAAGCGTACCTCTCATAAAATAAGCGCGTTAAAATTACGTCAAAGCTGATGATTGATTACCAAAAAACGGATTTACAATATATATTTGCAATCAAGAATCTTTGGCCAAGGCCGAAGATATCAATAAAGATTTTTAAAATTTTGTGGCAAGCCCAGGGTATCAAATCCTTTGGTGGTGCCAATAACTAAATAACCAATGATCCTTAAGCTATCCATAAAAATACTGTTTGTTATCGCCGAGATCTTTCTGGCTTTTTACAGTTTTGCTATGAGCGATAGTTTATTGGTAAAGTTTATTTTCTTTGCCTTTACTGCTGTAATTATTGCGTTTGCACTTACCAAAATTACCAACAAATTTTTACCGGTAGATAAAGACTATATTTCCCAGGAGCAGGAAGACGGTGTTGTAGATGGCGAATAAAACTGCCTATGCGTCTCATTTCAATTTCCGACACTCATAACAAGCATAAAGATTTAGATATTCCTAAAGGAGACTTTCTTATTCATTGTGGCGACTTTACTGAAGGCGGATCCAGATCTGAAACACTGGATTTTCTAGAATGGTTTTCAAAACAGCCCCATAAACATAAAATTTTAATTGGTGGAAATCATGATTTCTTTTTAGAGAAATACCAGCACAATTTAGAAGAATATATTCCTAATAATATTCATTATTTAAACGATAAAGGAATCACTCTTGAAAACATAAGGATTTGGGGGAGCCCATACACCCCGGGCAATGGCCATTGGGCATTTAACCTGGAAAGAGGAAGAGCAATTCGAAAAAGATGGAATCTTATTCCGCAAAATATAGATATTCTCGTAACTCATACCCCTCCCTATGGGATTTTAGATGAAAGTCAAACCTATAAGAATATTGGTTGCGAAGAATTATTAAAACAAATCGTGGATATAAAACCTACTTTACATCTTTTTGGCCATGTTCACGATGACTTCGGGAAGAAAAACATAGGGCCTACATTATTTGTAAATTCTGCAGTGATGGACAGTAGAAAAAGATTAATCAACGGAGTAAGTGTTGTGGAGATTTAAAATATTATTACCTCTGTAAAGACTGTATAAAATCTACGCGATATTGCCTTAAAACATCCACCAGTCTTGGCGATCCCATTCTGTATTTCAAACCTACACGATCTTCATTATTATAAGTATATTCCCACCTAAACTCCTCGGCAGTTCTAAGCTGAACTTTTTTAGTTTTAAAAATATTACCAGGGAATACAGGTATGGCAAATTGAAAACCTGCGGTAGCTCCATTCTGTGTATAGGTTCCAAAAAGTCCTACATCTACCAATCCAAATTGCTTTATAAGATCTACTCGACCACCAAAATCCTGAAATATAAATTGCCCTACACTTGCCCTTACATTTAAGTTTTCTATTGGCAAATGATATTCGATATCTGCCAGAAAATGGATTTTACTCATATTTGAAAATATGATGTCCTGAAATCCATCCTGATAATAAAACCCGGTTAAACCGGCTTCTATTCCAACGCTCCAGTTCTTAGACGGCAGCCCATATCTATATTGCACATCCAGACCATAACGATCATTATGATAAGTACCATAAGAAATATTCGCAAAATGACCGGGCGTAAATTGGGTAAAATAGCTAATCATGCTAGGAGCTATACGAGGCTCCATACTTGTATTATTTAAAGAATTCTGAATAGGAATTACCAATCCGGTTTGCGCGCTTAAGCCTTTAGCCAAATAAACACGGGTATCAATTATACCATCAAAGATGGTTTCAAACGGACTTGAATAATAACCAAAACGGGCGGCCACAAATGGGCGTATCCTGACATTAAACCGATAGTTTTTAAAAGGCTTATTATTTTTATTATAAAATTCTAAATCGGCAGAAGACAGGGTATTAAAACTATAAGAATCAGAACTATATTTTCCAATAGGAATATTATGATGTAAAGGTATCCATTCAATAGTCTTTCCCTCTACAAAACTTGAAGCTATATCATTTGCAAAACGCATACTATGATATGGACTTCTAAATTCTCTTAATTCAAAAAAGATTTTTAGCGTATCGTCTTCATCGTTCACAAGAACATTTTCAAAACCTTCCTCATAAAGTGCCTCTTTTAAATCCTGGGCATAAAAGGATAAGGAGATCAAAAAGAGTACAACAAAAAGGTAACTATTTCTTCTCATATCTTCTTAATGATCTGGGTAAAAAATTTAGTGAGAATTGCAAGTTAATATTAAAAGCCAATTCCTTTCCTTCAAAAGTGTAGGCTTGGAGCATAATATGTTCATCCCATAGCTTTGCATAAATACCGGCATTAATCGTTGATGTATTATATTCCAGACTCGCCCCTAAAAAAGACAAGGGTTCATAAGAAAGACCACCATAAATACCGGTTAGATAATGATTATTAAAAAATTCCCTTTTCTTAATAAATCTTAAGGATTTCCAAAATTCATTATCATCGCCCGCGTTTCTATATAAAACATAGGGGGAACCATACCCAAGAGAAAGTTGAAACTTCCCTACGTTAGATTGAAAATTTTTAGTAGCCACTATATAATCATGCGACATAAAAGGAGCACGCGACCCCGGGGGACTCCACCCCAGAACGATGGCAGGCCAATATTCCTTCTCCTTCAATAAACGGAAACGAAAATCCAATTGTCGATCACCTACTCCAATTTCATCAGAAAGCTCCGGGCGATAAAAAATCCCGAAATTAACCTCCATAAAACTAGTAAAAGCAACCCTCACACTATAGACATCAACCCTGGCAGGCTCTCCGACTATAAATATATCAGGAGAATATTCTTTTGGGATATACCCATAAGAAAAGCCAAGCTCATGAGCATCCTTCCAATCTGCTGTTGGGATGGTCATAAAACCCGGCTTACCTAAAAAATTATTTTGACTATACCCCTGCAAGGATATAATCATAAAAAATAAAAAACCTGTTGTTTCAAAAATATTTTTTTTAAACAACAGGTTTTCTTGTAACATATACTTATATATAAATGTTTTTTCTTCTACTTAAGAATTAAGAACCAGAACCCTGATTATGACAAGTAGCAACACCAGCTGCTAAAATAGCATCAGCCTGCTCCTTGGATATTTGATAATTAGCTCTTACAGTAGCTTCTTTTTCCTCAGCACGCGCTTCTATAGTAGCTTCCTCAGTGGTCATAGCCTGAGCAATCACCTCTTCAGCAGCTTCGTACCAGGTTTGAAGTTGCACTCTACCTTGCAAAGCAACTAAAAATGCCATTAACCTTAATTCTTCCTCAGCAACGTCAAGACCTTCTTCTTGTGCAGCTGCAAGGAATTCATCTGCAATAGCTTCAATTTGAGCAGCAAACTCTTCTTCAGAAGTATTTAAAGTTTCTGTCCTAGCATCAAATCTAGCCTGCGCTGCATCAAGTCTTGTTTGTAAATTAGTTGAAATAGTAGCTAATTGCGCATCACGTGTTTGTTGACGTGTAGCGATTATATCATCGTAAGCATCACGATATATATCTTCACAAGGTGCATCTACGGCCTGAGCAACAGGATCCAGTTCAACACCCGCATTTAGCACTTCAACCCCACCCTTATTGGCAACCGCAGCAGTAGCCGCGCTAGTTGTAAAATCAAAAGTTACTTGCGGCAACAAGGCTTTAACATCATCTGGTAAAGCAGCAAGAATAGCAGCAGCATCAATATCAGTCAAATCCTGGTCAAGATCAAGAATAGCTTCAATATCAGCCTCGGTTAATTCATTCGCTTTGGTTATAGCGGCAGGAGGAAGACTTGGAGCAGCTGCTTCAAGTTTATTAAGAACCTCTTTAGTTTCTGCGGTTAAATCATCCATACTTGTAGCTCCATCAATATCAGCAAGTATAGCAGTTGTAGCTGCGGGAGTAGAAACTTCTGCAGAGAAATCGGGTTCCTCAAAAGTAATATCCGGATCATCTAATTCCGGCAATTCATCAACACCTTCCTCAAATTCCTTTTCTACTTCGTCCGGATCAATAGGATCTGGCCCGGGATTATCATCATCATTACTACAATTATAAAGCGTAATTGATGTTAAAATTAAAAATGCGAAAAAAACCGTTTTCCGCCAAGAATTGTTAAAATTCGTTTTCATAAGCATTGGTTTAAGTTAATATAATTATCTGTTAAGTTGTATATCCACAAATCGTGACCGAAGATAAAAAAATATCCTGTAAGTAAAACATTTGTTTTTAAAGAATTACATTCGAGTTTTAATTATTACGAGATTCTTTAAGTTTTCAAAAAAAATACTAAATAATTTCAATAACTCTACTCACGAAATATTAATTCTACAATTTTAAAATTATTAAAAAAAGTCTCACTATTTTTTAAATCTGGATATCAATCCTTTTCTCTTATCATTATCCTCTGCGGCGTAGGTATACCCGTATTTATTTCCATAATACCCGAAGTTCGACATTTTTACGTCGTTCAACACAAAACTCACATTAGAAAGCTTACCACTTTCTTTAGCTTCGATCGCAAAATTTATTAAGTTTTTCTCGGTATACCCAGCTCTAGCTACATACAATGTCAAATCAGCAAACCTATTGATTAAAAAAGTATCGGCCACCAGCATTGCCGGTGCTGTATCTACAATAACATAATCGTACAAATTTTTGAGCTCTTTAAACATGCTATCTATCTTGACATTCCTCAATAACTCAGAAGGATTGGGAGGGATACTCCCGGAGGTCACGATAGAAAGATTTGGATGCAATTTAGATTGATTGATATAAGCTTTAATACTCTTATCTTCACTTACGATAAAATCACTAACCCCTTTCAGAGCTTTCGCCCCTTCTTCATAACGTTGCAACTGGGGATTTCTAAGATCGGCACCCACTATTAGTACACGATTATCGCCTTCACAAAGGGTTAATGCCAAATTAAAAGCTGTAAATGTTTTACCCTCTCCTTTGACGGTGGATGTTACATAAATCGTCGTGTTTTTTTTATCACGATTTTGAATTCCTGCCAATACGTATTGCATACTCGTAGTAAGAATCCTAAAGGCTTCCGCTAAAATAGATCGATCATGTTTTTGAATTAGATCTGATTCTTCTTTACCTACATTAGGGATCTGACCTAAAACTGGAATCGATTCAATTAGATTTTCAATATCTTTTTTCGATCTTAATTTATTATCAAAGAAATTCATTCCAAAAATAATCCCAAAAGGAATTAATATTCCAGCTAATAGCCCTCCTAATATTATGGCAGTGGAATTAGGGGAAACGATACCTGTAGCTCTAGCCTGATCAACAATTTTCGCCTTTATACTTTCTACTCCATACGAAATAGAATTTTCCTCTCTTTTTTGTAATAAAAATAAGTATAATTGCTCCTTAATATTCTGAGGCCTCGACACTCCTCGAAACTCTCTTTCTTTAGCAGGGACACTTGCTACACGATCTCTAATTTCATTTAACCTACCTGCTACATTATTAACAGAAACATTCAAATTTTTAATCAGCCGATCGAGACTTTCAAATAAATTACTTCTAAGACTACTAATTTGTTCATTTAAATCTACAACAAGCGGATTTTGCGAAGAAGAACCGGACAATAACTTATTTCTTTCTAATATTAAACTATTAAATTGTGAAATCAATGCATTAATTCCACTTTCTTCTACCCCCAAATTTGACGGAAGTAGTTGGCCATCTCTATTTTGAAGGCTATTTTTTAACGAATTAGCCAACTCTAATTGAACATTTAAA
>MDTG01221178.1_pt1 | contig 17010 bp, 12 predicted proteins | sample 811421 | NCBI WGS metagenome assembly MDTG01 (sample SAMN05326645, study PRJNA326480) | marine metagenome | isolation source: seawater | place: Pacific Ocean: South East | collected 2011
CGATGATGGCGACGGTGTTTCTAATGCTGAAGATTCTTGTGAAAATACACTAATGTCTGAATCTGTTGATGCAAATGGATGCTCACAATCACAACTAGATGATGATGGAGATGGAGTTGTTAATTCTCTTGACCAATGTGAAGGTTATGATGATTCAATAGATGTTGATAATGACCAAATTATTGATGGATGTGATTCATTAATTGATTCTGATGGAGATGGAGTAGGAGATGATGAAGATGCATTCCCTAATGATGCCAATGAAACATTAGATTCAGATGGTGACGGTATAGGGGATAATCAACAGTTTGCTGCAGAATTGCAAGCAGAAGAAGATGCTAAACAACAAATGATGTTTATTGCTAGTGTAATTGTAATTTTAATTATAGCAGCAGTTGTGACTATTTTTGTATTAAAGAAGAAAGGAGGGTCTGTAGAAATACCCACACAATCTCCAATAATGAATTTCAATAATCCCCATTTACAGCAATCAGTTTCTGTAGAACCGACAGTTGTTAATCAATGGACAGACCAAGCAGGCCATACTTGGAGAAGTATGAGTGATGGTAGTACCTTGTGGTGGAATGGTAGAGATTGGCAAAGAACATAATTGTAAGGTTAATTAGTAAAGTTACTTTCAGAGATATATGCGAAAACAAACTATATTCGTAATTTTGATTGTTTTCGTGCAACTCTGTTCTCCAGTTCATGCCATTAAAAAAGAAAACTCACAAGTTTCTATTTTAATCCCCAAACATGATTGGTTATCTAATCAAACGATTCCGATTTCTGTATCTGCTACTAATTTAGTTACGGGAGAATTTATTATAGCTCACTGGGAATTGTATGATGAAACAGGATTTAAATTATTGAATGGGACATATGAATTTGAAGTTTCTACACAAATCACTAATTTTGTGATAATTCTCAAAAATTTCTATAATGATAATAGATTTTATTCATTTGAAATAGAATTGGTTGATTCCTCAAGTAATATTGTTGGAGATGAAATAGAATATTTTACGGTTTTTAAAAATTCATATCTAGATCAAATTCCAAATTTAATAGTTTTTGGCGATTCATTAAGTGATATGGGTAATGCTAAGAACTCGATTTTAAATGTGCCAGATGTGCCACCATATTGGGATAATAGATTCTCAAATGGTAAAGTTTGGATTGATTATGTTTCGGAGTATTATGGTGTCTCTACAAGTATTGGTTCAGGAAGTCAAGCAGGAGATAATAGAGCATTTGGTGGTTCTCAAACAGGGCAAGGTTACTCATATTTTGTTTTACCAAATGTTGGTACTCAAATCAATAATTATTTGGCTGATGTACAAGCAAATATTCCCTCAGATAATATTGTTTCACTTTGGGCTGGTGGAAATGATTTTCTTTATGGTACAGCTAATTCAGACACAATCATTGCAAATGTTGAATCTCATATACGTCAATTAGTTGGTGCAGGGGCAAATGAATTAATAATTCCAAATTTGCCACCTTTAGAAAAAACACCTGAAGGATTAAGTAGAACACAAAATCAACAAAATGAGATGAGCTCTGAAATAATTTCATATAATTCAAAGTTATTAAATTTGATTAATGATTTAGAAAATGAATTAGGTGTAAAGATACATCATATAGATGCATGGACCGCATTTAATGATGTAGTTCAAAATAAAGAATCATTAGGATTTAGTAATGTTCAAGATGCAGCTTGTTCAGATTCAAGCGGGATAATTATTTCTATATTTTTACCAATTTGTGATGATTCCTCATCTCTTGTTTCTAATGTAGATGAATATTTATTTTTTGACAAAGCCCATCCTACAAGAGTAATGCATAAATTTATTTCACAATTTGTAATTGAAACAATTGGAATTCCAGATACAGATGGTGATGGAATAAAAGATTCAGATGATAATTGTACTTGGACAGAAGATTTGACCACAATTGATGAGAATGGTTGTTCTTGGTCTCAAAGAGATGACGATAATGATTTAGTAAACAATAATCATGATTTGTGTCCAAACACGAAAATTAATTCTGAAGTAGATGAAAACGGTTGTTCTGCAGAGCAAAGAGATTCGGATAATGATGGATTTAATGACTTAATTGATCCATGTCCATTTAGTGAAAATTTATTTGATCATGATGGAGATGGTTGTTCTAATAATGAAGATTCTGATGATGATAATGATTCAATTCCAGATGATTCTGATAACTGTCCGTTAGGGTTAATTGGCAATCATTCAAATGATTTAGATAATGATGGGTGCCACGATGAAGAAGATGAAGACCTTGATGGAGATGGGATAGATGATGAATTTGACCCTTTTCCAAGTAATTCTTCAGAGTGGGAAGATTCAGATTTAGATGGGATTGGAGATAATTCTGATGAATGTCCGAATGAATATGGTTTGGATCTAAGTGCAGGTCTTGGTTGTCCAGATTTAGATGGTGATGGAGTAAATGATTCTGAAGATGCATTTGCAAATAATTCCTCAGAATGGAATGATACAGATGGTGATGGGATTGGAGATAATTCTGATGAATGTCCGTTAGTTTTTGGAACTTCAGAGCATCCTTTAGGATGTTTAGATTTTGATGGAGATGGTTTTTCAGATCTTATTGATGAATTTCCGAATGATTCATCTGAATGGTTAGATAGCGATAATGATACCTATGGAGATAATAGTGATGAATTTCCAAATGATTCATCTGAATGGTTAGATAGCGATAATGATACTTATGGAGATAATAGGGATAGATTCCCATATAATTCCTCAGAATGGAATGATACTGATGGTGACGGAATTGGTGATAATGGTGATGATTTCCCTAATGATTCTAATGAGTGGAATGATACGGATGGAGATGGTATTGGAGACAATGAAGAAAAAATAATTGAATCTGCAATAGAGCAAAAATCAGAAGAAAATAATAAAAACCAAGGTACAATTATTGGTATGTCTATCATATTTTTATTATCTTTAATAATTATTTATTTATTGAAAAATAACAAAGATACACCAAAAGAAGTTGAAAATTTGATTATCGATATTAAATCAGAAAATGAAGTATTGCAAGATGAAATCTTTGAAATTAAAGTTATAAATCAATGGACCGATGAAAATGGTCATACATGGAGATCTATGAGTGATGGTAGTACCTTATGGTGGAATGGAAATGATTGGCAAAAAACTTGAGTTATGATGTTAAGAGTCCAAAGTTTTCTTTTATTTCGCAGGGTCCAGGAAGAATTGGCAAAATATCATCAGTAACAAGACCTGTATCTTTAGAGATTTTGTTAGCCAGAATGTCCTTTTTTTGTAAACTTGGTTGTATTTCTGCCCAACGAGAACATAATGAACTTACAATTTCATTTGTACCTCCAAGAAGAAGTGGTATTCCATTAATGCAAATTAAACCAATGGCCATTTTCATTTCTAAATCTTTAATCCAGTTCCTGTTTCCTCTAACAATAAATGCTCCTTTTGCAACAAACTCTCCTGTTTCTGCTGTTTTTGAAACTTGTCCAGGTTTAACCCAAAATGAAGTTCCAGCACCACCACCTCCTGTCCATCCTCGTGACCAGATTAAGGCCATATTTGCAGCTTGTTTTTTTGCAATATCACTAAATTCTAAACTATCCATTGAATCACATATTCTGAATGCATTAACCCCTTTGGGTAAATATGGTGGTGGATTTAAATCTAATTCAAAACCAATTTTTAGTTTTGAAACACATGAAGCAGCACCATGTAAATCTGCATGAAAATACAAATCATTATTTTTTAAATGTTTTTTAATTAAAGAATCATTTGATTTTGCGTCTCTTCCACCTACAAATAAGTTCATTCCATCAATAATTGACCATCTGTGCCTTTCGAACCAAAATCTCTTAGCTCTTTTAATCACAGTAACTTGTTCTTTTTCTTTTCTTTTGATTTCTGTTTTCTTGGCTTTTTTAAGTAATTTATTAGTTTCTGATAGTGCATCTCTCGCACCTTCAGATTTGTCTTTTACTTTTTTCGCTTTAGAAAAATATATTTGTGCATTTAATTGGGCAGATGTTTCGATATTTATCCATACATCTCCATTATTGTCTGGTAATTTTAGTAATATCTTTTTTTCCTTAGCATTTATTTGAGAAATATATTCAAATTCCAAAGCTTTTTCTGAAAAACCTTTCCAACCTATTTTATCTATGGTTTGTTTTGATTCTGAAATTAGATAATCAATTTGTTGTGAATTTTTTTGAATTGTCAATCCTTTATTTCTATTTTCATTTATTTCTTTATCAAATTTCTCTAATGATTTTTGTTGACTTTTCATTCTTCTAGATAATTTATCAGATTCTGTTTCCAAACCTCTTGGTTGTTCAGAAATAAACTTTTCATGGATTCTTCTCGCTGTTGCACCTGAATCATGTTGACCATACCATGCATCTATGGCATCATTATAATTTTCAAAATTAATTTGTAATACTCCCTCCCTTTCATTACTTTTTATAGGGCTTGATTCGAATGTTAAATTAGTAAAAATTTCATCTCTTATCATTAAATTTTCAGCGTTTTTAATATCATTTATAGTTTTTTCACTATTTTCAGTTTTCAGTAATAAATTTCCACCTAAATTTCCTTTCAAATCATGGATAAGTTCCTTTAATTCTTTAAAAATAAGCCCACTCTCTTTTTCAGACTTTGAAATTTCTGAAGCTGGTTTATGGAGGTCAACATTTGAATTATAGCAAATCAACTCAGCTTGTTGTCCTCCAAGATTCATATGGATTGCAAGTGTTTTAACTAGATCCAAGTCACTTTTCGATAAAATGTTTTTAAAATCTTCTTTTTCTAAATTTGAAGGATTAATCGTTTTATCTGGCTGTTGATATGGAATTCCCTTTTTGATTACTCTTCCACTAATTTTTGAATGAGTTAATGGTGCTATTATGATTCTATTTTCATCCAATAGAATTAAATTCCCATTTCTAAAGCATTCAATAATTAATTCTCTTTTACCCATTTTTGCATCAAAAACAATACTTATGACTCTGTCGAATCCGATTTGTGAAATTTGTTCAATTCTTGCATTTGTTAGGTGTTTTCTTAGTAACATTGCAAATGGGGCTGGTTGGGATGGCATTGGTCTATCTCTTGATGAAAGATACAACCTACTTCCACGAATTATAACAAGATCTTTTTGAGATGAATTTTTTGGTTTTAAACGAAGAACAAGTTGTTCATGATGTGGTTGGTATGTTTTTTTACACCTTCCATTAATCAAGATTTGTAATTCATCAACCATTCTATGAATATCAAAGCTTGACATCTGCTCTCTCATGTATATCCTTAACTAAGCCTAGAGGGACTACTTCAAGAGTCAATCGCTTTTTATTTCAACTTCTAGTCTATTTTCTAAGAATTAAATCGGCAATTACTAGTTCGCATACAGACCTTACTACAGGTGCAGCTCTTGGACCTATTACGGGATCATGTCTTCCTTTTACCGAAAGTTCTTCTTGTATTCTTGATTCCAGATTTAATGTCTTTTGAGATTTTGAAATACTGCTTGGTGGTTTGAAGTGAACTTTAATTTTTAATGGCGAGCCTGTAGAAAATCCACCTAATGCTCCATCACCTTCTTCTGATAATTTTAGAACACCTTCCTCGTCTTTCCATGAATCATTATGTTTGCTTCCATGCATTTTTACCGCATCAATACCTTCTCCAAATTCAATTGCTCTAGCAGCAGGAATGGCCATAAGTGCTCTAGATAATGCAGGTTCTAATCCATCAAACCAGGGTTCACCAACACCCATCGGTAATCCTACTATTAGAATTTCAACAGTACTTCCTATGCTATCTCCCATTTCAGAAGTTGATTTAATTAAGTTGTACATTTCTTCAGCAATATTTTCATCTCTACAATTTGTAATTTTCATTGCATCAGTTTTATACTTTTGAATTTCTAAGTTAATTGGTTTTGCATTAATTTCTCCAATTGTACATACTTGTGAAAAAACTTCAAAACCTAAACTTTTCTTAAGGTTATGAATTAGCCCTGCAGATGCTACAAGTGGTGCAGTCAACCGTCCACTATGACTTCCACCTCCTCTTGGGTCTGCATTCCCTTCACTTCTGACATGGGATGGCAAATCTGCATGTCCGGGTCTAGGAATTTTTGGTAAAAAGGAATAATCGTTACTTCTTGCATCAGTATTATTAATCCATAATAATATAGGATAACCCGTAGTTTTTGAATTATAAATTCCAGATTTTATTTCACAGATGTCAGGTTCTTTTCTTGAAGATGCCAATTCACCTCCTGGTTTACGTTCTGATAGCCTTTTAGATATGATTTTTTCATCAATAATTATTCCTGCGGGAACACCTTGAATTAATGCACCAATTCCTTTACCATGACTTTCACCAAAAAGAGTTACGCGTAAACGCTTGCCAAAACTCATTTCCATGCTAAAACCTCGTATGATTAAGAATCTTCAGTATTTTCTTTTTCCCCATCAATTACTTTTGGTTTAGTAATAATTAATTCGAAACCTTTTGATTCATACCATCTGACAATTCTATTCAATGTGGGTTTACTTGCCGATGGGGAAAAGATGACTATGGCATTTCCTGAACCTGAAATACCAGAACCACGTCCACCATTTACCATTGCATCATTAGTTAATCTCCTATTTGAATTATCATTTAATACTCCACACATCGCCCTACCATTCCAAGTCATTGCCATTATTGGGTTTCCTTTTTGTAATGCATCAAGTGATTTTGAAAATGCTTGTTGGTGGAATACAAAATCTTCTTTATTTGGTAAATCTTTCCTTTCCTCTCGTAATACTATTACGATGTCCCATTCATTTGGTGAGGGTCCCTCACCAATTAGTAATACGCTTTCGTCTGCAGGTAGATTTGGATCTACAATTTTCCATCCTGGTTCACAAACGGCCCAATTGTCATCTTTAGAACCTGTAATGGTTATTCCAGCTTTAAAATGTGCTTTAGATGCTAAATCTACTAATTCCGAATTTTCTAAATTAGAATTCGTGGCGTCGCATAGTGCTCTTAATGCAGCAATTGCAACGGATGATGATGATTTTAGTCCTTGCCTTGGCGGGATTTCAGATTTTACTGCCCAATATAGTTCTTCATTAGGTAATTTATTCCCTTCTTCTAACCAAACTTCAATTATACATTCTAGTAAATTATCGGGGTCATCTGGCATATTTTTTGGAGGATTGTCTCTTAGTGCTACTTTTGTATTTAGATCAATTGCTAAACTCGAACCATATCCAATTCCAGCCGCATGAAGTAGGCTACATGCACCATGTGCTTCACCAATACCTAGAACACCCATGTCTCCACCTTATGCACCCTACAACTAGGTTGCACTTCAATATTCTTGGCTAAATGCTTGAATTGGGATCCCAATATGTCTTGTTTCAGATGAATTGTAGATTAAAATCTCATCATTTATTTTTATTTTTGTTATTGAAATAGGTTTAAGATTTGATTTGATTAATCTAACTGTTTCTGCTTGTTGAAGAATAATTTCTCCTTCAGTATTTTCCTTTGTAATCCATTTAATTCTGATTAATGGTCTTCTTTCAAGTTTAATTCTTCCAATATTTACAATTCTAGAAGCCCCATTCCCATCAACAATTAGAATTTCATCTCCAGATTTTAATTCACTGAGGTATTTAGTTTTTTGATCACCCATAATCGTGTATGAATGAAGACTTCCAGCATTAATTCTAAATGGTCTAGTTGGGACAAATTCTGAATTTATTGTTTCTGCATGAATTAGTGAAAGACTTTTTGCAAAAGAACCGCATAGTAGTCCTTCTCCCTCCTTTAGAAAACTGGTTGTATCAATACAGACTCTGTCACCAATTCCTTGTGGTGAGATTTCATTAATTTTTGCAGTATTTAGATTCAAAGATAAAGAGAGACTTGGAATTTTTATATTGTCTTGGAGTTCTAGTTTTTGGATTTTTGTTATAGTCGCTAAATCTACCAGATCTGGTTTAATCACTAATGCATTCACGCCAATTTCTAGTGCAAAAGCGATGGCTTGTAAATCAACTTCTTTTTCAACAATTGCGGCTATTTTAGTTCCTGAATTTTGTGCTGCAGCGATTAAATTTTCACAAGGTATCATTTTCCAATCACTACATTCAATTAATATCCATTCCAATAAACCAATAAGTGAAATGGCTTCTTTTTGATCATTACTTTCAGAAATTTTAATCATTTTACCTATTTTATTTTCATTTTTATACAAAATATTATTGTTATCAATAAAAATACTCGGATATTTCTTATTAGTGGATTTATTTTGCAATACATAATCGATTTCTGAATTTATTTGAATCTGTGTGTCATTAATACAATTTAACCAGATTTCCATATAATCACTCTTTATGTATTATTCTTGAAATTCTTTTACATCGTTCTTGAACATTTTCAGATGCAAATATTTGTCTGCCCATGCATACACCACTCGCACCTGAATCTATTGCATCTTCGATGAGATTTAATAATGATTCCAAATCTCCATTTAATTCTCCTCCAGCAATTAGAACAGGAATTGGTGCAGATTTACAAACTTGTGAAAATGAGTCTTTATCCCCTGTCCAAGGTACTTTTACAATGTCACAACCCAATTCAAATGCCAATCTTACTGCGTGACTTACTCCCTTAGTTATATCATCATCAGAGATTTTTAGATTTGGTCCTCTTGGATAAACCATCCCAAGTAACGGCATTTCTTGCTCATATGCTTGTCTTGAAATTTCTCCCATCCTCTCTATCATTTCAGATTCATATTCTGATCCGATATTTATTTGAGCACTTACTCCAATGGCTCCTCGCTTTTTTGCTTCAATTACTGAACCAGTCAGTACTTTGTTTTCTGAATTCTTACCTCCATGGACTGTTGAAGCACTTAAGTGCATTATGAAATTATTTTGATTGTTAAAGTGACTGACTACCCCTTTATGCGCAATTATTGCATTTGAGGTAGAAAGTTGGGGAATTAATTTAGATAAATCTTCTAATCCCTTTTCAGGAAATTTGGATACTGCATGGTCAATTGGAACAAAAAGTCCTTTTCCTTTTGGTAATAATTTTTCTAAACGTTGTTCTTTTCCCATTATGCGGTCCTAAATCACTCTTGATTATTTATGCACCGCTTAATCTAGATTTTATTAGTCAACGTTTATCTTCTTAATCTTCTCGGGATACATATGAATCAGTCAAATCTCGGGAAAGGGTTACTAGTTCTTGGAATTATGATGCTTGTTTTAGCAATCCCATTATCTGTAGTTGCAACAGTGTTAGTTCAAGGAACAATAGATTCAGCTAGTGTCAGAACTGCTGAAAATACGTGGGAATCGGAATCTTGGTTAACATCAGTAGATTATAGGGATTATTACGCATATAATGTTACAAATGTAGATGAGGTTAATGAATTCCCTAGCGGTTGGTCCGTAACTCCTAATTTTGAATTAAAAGGCCCTTATACTTACAAAGTAACTACGGAAAGAGTATTTGTATCTCATAATTCCTCACAGGGAACATATGAATATACTGAATCTTCATCATTTGAAAGTTGTTTTGAAGTTGATTGTGATGGAAGAGATTCTGGAGAAAACCCTAAAGAATTAGTTTCTAACTTAAATGTTCCATATGCAACTCTAAGAGTAGCTACTTTACCTAAGGCGTTTGAATTGATTAGAGATGCTATGGAATCAACTTTTGCCGTTAAAATGCTAAGTGAATATGATTATGATTCAGAATTCCAGTCTTGGTTTTCAACGGAAGAAGATTTTGATAAATTTTTAAATGGTGGAGACGGTACAAGAAATCCTACAGGTATTTTAGCGGAAGGTCCAACAAGTGAACCAATTTATTTTGGAGTTAGAAATTTTGTTGATTCAGCAATTTCAGACAAACAGAAAACAATGACCGATTATGGTATTATTAATTCCTCTGGGATGGATACAATTACTGATTTAACTAGTAATTGGTTAAATGATGTATCTACAAAAGAAATTAATGGAACATATTTAGTTGATGATTTTGGAGATCCATATCCAGAGGGAGTTACTGAAAATATTACAGCTTCAGATTATGCAAATTTTTCTTTTGGTGGAGTTGATCCTATTGATGGTTCATTACACTTATTAGGATTAAATAATGGTGGGTTTTTAGATATTGATAGAACAATAAACCTTGGTAACAATTTGTCTGGTGAGGTTTTAGATTCAATGTCAACAACAACAGGTTCCGCAGGTTTTGTTTACATGTCACTTTCAGGTTTTACTCCCCCAATGACAGATGTTAGTGGTCCAACATATGGTCCTGGGGGATTAGAAATCCCCAAATACACCGGATTTTCTGCTTATGTAGATGATGCATGGCAAGGATTTGCATTAGAACATTTGACGATGAATGTTATTTTCAATGATTTAGTCCCTCGTTATTTAGAAGGAATCGGTTCTGAACGTTGGTCAACACTTTCTATGAATGAGTGGCTCTTTGGCTGGCATGATCCTGCTACAGCCTTTACTCTTGGCGGGTCTTCAGATAATTATTCAACGGGATGGTTTTCATTAGATGCTAATTCTAGTTTTTATGTTAACCCCGAATTAGCAGAATTAGGAGTTGAAGGGCCTGAAAACCCAGTGGCTTGGATAGTTAGAGATACTGGAGAATATAATTTAAATAAATTAGATAAATTATATACATTAAATAATTTATCTGAATTAGATTGGCATTCAAAAGAAATGTATGAAGGAACATACGGCATAGTGGAATGGGAACCGAATGGTTTGCGATATGCTAGTGGTGGTTGGGTTGATGGAACGAATATTGATTGTGAAAATAATGATGTTTTGAAATATAATTTGGCAGGCTTTCTTGTTCCTGAAATTCCTTGTGTAGGATACTCTGATGTCAAAGGAATTGAAGCGTTACATTACAGTATTGAAACTAATGCTTCCGAAAGGCCTATTCAAGCTAAATTACTAAACACAAAAACACTCTTAGATGCATTGCCAGGTTCAATACCACTTTATTTTGATGCTAAAGCTGATATTTATGCTGAACCTAAATCTGGATATATAATTAAAGGGGATGTAGTTAGTACTTTTTATCTTGATGTGGCCGCTTTAAATAATCCTAGCAAAGAAAACCCAACTAGTAATGAAGAACTTCAACCCGTGTTTGTAATTGAGGTACACCCAGAATTAAATGATGAACAGGCAGATTCAATTAAAAGCCAAATATATACCAATCAAAATATTGTTACTTGGTGGACAAATTTTGACACTCCTTTTGATTTTATTTTACCTATTTTGGTGTTGATTAGTTCCCTAAGTTTCTTTTTCGGTAGTAAGATTTTAATTGAAACTGAGAAAAAAGAGGAGGAATGATATTGAGTTTAATTGAATTAAAGAATTTAAAAAGACATTATGTAATGGCATCTGAAACAGTAAAGGCATTAGATGGAATTGATTTAATAATCGAAGAAGGAGAACGTGTGATATTACTCGGACCTTCTGGATCAGGAAAAACCACGCTGTTAAATTGTATCTCTGCATTAGATGTTCCTACAGATGGAGATTATATTTTTGGAGGGGACCCCGTACCCAGCGATAAATCAGAGCAAATGACTACATTCAGGAGAGAAAATATTGGTTATGTGTTTCAGTTTTTCAATTTACTTCAGGATCTAACAGTCCTTGAAAACATATTATTAATACAAGAATTAGCAGGGGGAAAAGATCAAGAAAGAGCTTTAAAATTACTAAAGTTAGTTGGTTTAGAAGCTGAGACAAATCGTTTTCCTGCAGAAATTAGTGGAGGTCAACAACAACGTGTTGCAATTGCAAGAAGCATAGCTAAAAAGCCTAGATTATTACTTGGAGACGAACTTACTGGTAATTTAGATTCTGAAACTTCTACTAAGGTAATGAATACTTTAGTTAGCGCCTGTGAATCAGAAAATATTACAGCTATTTTTGTTACTCATGATGAGTCTTTAGTACAATTTGCAACTCGTGTTATTAGGATTGATAGTGGAAAAATTATTTCAGATGAAAAAGTATCTTAATTGGAGGTTATTGAATGTCAATGCTTTTAACTAAAAGATTAATGAGAAGTCTTTGGAGAACTAAATTAAGGCTTTTTGCAGTAACTATGATGGTTACAATAGGTGTCTTTGCGGGGATTTCTTTTGGTATGTATGCTAATGTTGTAACTGATATGTATGAGGATACCTATTTGGATGATGAAGATGGTGTTAATCTTCCAGATATATGGGTGAAAAACCCTGGTGGGACTTGGAATCAAACCACTTCTGAGAATCTATGCCAATTAGTTGAGGAGGAATTTTCTAGTAGTGTTTTGGAATTAGAGTTTTGTGAATCAAGATTAATTTTACCAGGCCTTATGTACCATGAAAATAAGGCCATTTCAGCAATATGGCATGGAATTGATGAAGGAAATATTGATCGAGTTTGGTTTCCAGAACATGAGTGTTGTTCAGGGAGAATTGCTGAGAGTGCAGATGAAATCGTAATAGATTATCATGTTGCAAAAGGTTTTGAAATTGTATTAAATGATGTAGTTTCAATTGGAGCAGGTCTTGGTAAGGTGAATTATACCGTAGTTGGAATTGGACTCCATTCTAATCATTTTTATTTTGCCCAACAGGGTTCCATAATACCGGCAGAAAATGGGACATTTGCAACTGGTTATTTGACTGATGAAGGCTTAGAAAAATTAGCTAATCTGTCTTCGGGGGCTTCAAATGCACTTTTAATTGACGTGAAAGGTTCTCCAGCATTTGACCTTCTTTCCACGCCAGAAAATGAAGGACCAGAATTAGAATCAGTAATTAAAAACCTTACCTCTAGTTTTAGTATTCAAGATGGGATTTCAGTCGTAATTCATGACCGCTCAGGCGAGCAGTCTGTTGAATTTTTAAGAGCAGATGTTGAGGGTGCTAAATTGATGTATCCATATGTAACTGGGATGATTACTGTGATAGCAGGAGTTACAATATTTCTTAGTTTACAGAGGTTAATTCAATCACAGGCCAAAGAAATAGCAGTCTTAAGAACTTTAGGAGTTCCTAGAACATCACTAATGCAAGGTTATGTTATCGCTCCATTAGTAATTGGAGGCGCAGGGTCTCTAATTGGTACATTATTGGGTTGGTATGTGGGTGGTCCGGGAATGTTAGGTTTCTATGAAGAAATTATCGGAATTCCAATTATTCTCGATACAGCCTCTTCTTCAATAATTTTTGAGAATGTAATGATTGCTATGGTAATCGTATTTATTTCAGGAATTAGGCCTGCTTGGCAAGCGTCAAGATTACAACCTCTAGAAGTATTCCGCGGTCAAAATGAAGTTAGAATTTCATCTAGGTCAATTCAGAAATTAACTGCAAAGTTACCAACAACAATCGGGCTTACTATACGTTCAAGTATTCGAAAACCAATTCGCTTAGCATTTACTTTTTTTGCCTTGGGGTTGTCTATGGTTTTATTTGGAACTATGTTAATGATGATGGGTTCAATGGAGGATATCTTTGGAGCTAACAACGATTATGATGCTGAAGTATTCATTCCTTTTGATGGAGAGGAAGAAGTGATTAATTGGGCAGAATCTAATGGTGTAGGTTATGAATTAGTACTTCAATATCCTGGAACACCAGAGGGAGATAATCGACAATTTTTGATTTATGGATTAGATAAAATTGAGACTAAGGAATCTAAATTGAGTTTGAAGGGTGTCAATTTGAAAGATGGAAAACTACCAATAATTAATTCTGATGTGATTCAAGTTTTAATCGATGAAGGAACAAGTAAATTTTTAGATTGGGGTATTGGTGATCAAGAAATAATTTTATTGGGTTCTACATCTCTTAAAGTAGAAATATCAGGAATAACAAAAGGTGATATGCAACGAACTATATATTTTCATAGAGCAGATTTGTCTCAGATTGTAAATTTGAATGTAACGTCTGTTTTACTTAGTTTTCCTGACGATGTTGTAATTAGTTCTGACCTAGAAGAATTATCTATTGGTATTAGTACAAATGAAGACATACAGAAATCTATGGATACATTAATGGAACAACAACAAGGGATTTTATTTGCAATGAATGCCTTAGGATTATTAATTGCTTTTGCGGTATTATTCAATACTTTGGTAATGAATATTGCTGAAAGAGATTTTGAATTATCAACATTAAGAGTTTTGGGCGCTCCAATGAATAAATTAGGATTTATGCTTCTTGGTGAACATTTATTCATTGGAATTATTGGAGGTATTATTGCATGTATTGCTTCAGTATTTATGGCTACACTAATGATTGATTCTATGGTTCAATGGGCATTTTATTTTACAATTGAACCAACTATTTCACAAATATTTACGATAGGTGGAATCGTTGTAGGAATGGCCGTCGCTCTCACTCCATTAGGGATGTGGAGAATCTATAAGATGAACCTGGTTGAGAAAATTAAAGATTTATCTCAATGAAATAAAGTTTTGAATTCTGAGGGAAACTTAACAGTGATGACCCTCTTGGGTAGTACATATGTGGATAGATTGGGTAGTGACTACTGTTGCAGTTGCAGCTTTAGGATATGGCCTATTTTCTATCATTTTTAAGAGACATATTCGATTATCTATGGTGGATAATGAGGATTTTAGATCTAGTGCTGCATTATTACATACTCAATTTGGTAGAGCAAGGTTACGTTTAGATCGTAAGTTGATTGAAGCCAAAAGACTTGATGTATTTTCAAGATTGGAACGTAGAAATCGGATTTTAGCACAATTAGAAGAAGAAAAAGAAGCTAATGTTACAGTTTCTGAAGAAGGGAAGCCTTTGTCTACAATAGAAATTTTACGTCAACGTAGACTAAGTAGGGAGCAATCTTTAGCTGGCTCAGAAAGTTTTGATAATTAATTTAAATGTGTTTTCATTTGAATCCATACAGTTCAAGATTTGAAATCGTGGGTAATGCACTTTTTTTGATTAGAATCGTTCGAACCCCCCATAGGTCCTTGAAAATTCTGTATTTGGTAGTTTCATCTAGGTAGTCTACTCCTGAGGATCCTCCTGTACCCACTCTTCTTCCTATTATTCTTTCAACCATTCTAGCATGATATGTTCTGAAAAGAACCATTGCTTCTTCTAATTCTACAAATGAATCTATTAATTTTCTAGGCCAAGCTAAAAGAGGTAAATCTCGATATGCTTCTATGAATAAGAGTCCAGCTCTACTTCTGCTGGTAATACCATTAGGCCGTAAATATTCTTCAGCAGACTTAATATTTGATTCAAATCTTTCTTCTAAGACTTTTTTATCTACGCTAGAATGTTCACTAATCCTTTCCAAAGCTTCTTCATTTTGAATTCTTATAGAATTAAGGTATTTGTTGATAAAATCTTCAACTAATTCCTCGTCATGTTCGTCATTTACAAATGAACCTTGAATTGGTGTTCTTTCTAACCATTTTTGTAACACTTCATCTAAACTTAATTCTTTCATTGTTTCTTTTAATTTTTCATAACCTTCAAGATATATTGGATTTTCTTCAGACAACCTTTTGTAATGTTTTAGTGGGTCCATACCTTTATTTCTATCATTATTTTTTAACCCCATTAAAATTTCAAGTTCACGCATTTGCCATGATTCAAATCCAGATGCAGTGCCTAGTTTGTCTCTAAATACAAGAAAATCTTGAGGTGTTAGAGTTTCCATTACTTTCCATTGATTTGCCATTAATCTACAAATTTCTGTCACTCTATTCAAATGACCTACGATTTTGGGAATATCTGATTCATCAACATGTTTTTGCATTAATAAATTGCGTGCGCACCTTAATTCACTTAATACTAACTTAAACCATAATTCAAAAATTTGATGAATGATGATGAAATGAGTTTCATCATTATTTATATCGCGTTTACATCCTATTTCACCAGATTGTAATTTTAATAATTCATTTAATCTTAGATATTCAGAATATGTTAGTCTACTACCACTTGAGTAAGATGACATGACTCTATCACTAGGTCATATTTCTTAGTCATATTGTATTTATTGATTCATTTTTACAATTTTTAGATATTTAATTTTGCATTACGATACATGTTGCTTTGTAATTTTTAAACAACCAGGGAAATTGTCTTGGAAAAAAGAGCCATTCATTTGGTTTGTAGAATGGCATAAATATTCGAGCAATATTTTTCAATAATTCTAGAGGTTTTTTATGATCATTACTAGTAATAATTGAACTTTTAATTAGGGTTGTATTTGGAAATAGATTTGCCATTTCTTCTATGTTCGGACGAAACATTGTATCAATTGGGTCTGGGTGATATGGGAATTTATATGGTCCAGAAATAAAGAAATAACCCTTTTTAGGAATTAATTCTATCAGAGAATTACAAATTTCACTCCGACTTTCATTAGGTACATGTTCTAATAAATTTGAACAAATAACAGATTTAAATCCAATTTTTTTAAGTTTTTTCATGAACTCTGGGTTTGTCACATCACCTACTAAATCAACACCTGGATGTTTCTTGATGTCAACATTAACTACTTTATACCCTTTTTCTCGTGCAGGTTCAAAAATAAATTTATCAATCCAAGGTTGTCTTATTTTAGCTAATTCCTCATTAGAACTTCCAAGGTTGCATAATGGAAATACATCTTCCGGATTTAATTCATGCATTAAGTTTCCAATAAATTTTGCTTCTTCAAATAGCATAATTAGCCCAAGACCTAATGACCCTAGCGGGTTATAATTTTTATTTTTTTGTTGTAAATTTGTTATATTTTAAGTTTCGATTCCGCAACTGTCATAGAGTGTCTTTTGTCGAGACTCTGTATGGGAATCACAGAAGCTGACTTGCGCTGGTGGCTTTCCGGATATGATTCCACAAAAATAA
>MDTG01049487.1_pt1 | contig 17008 bp, 14 predicted proteins | sample 811421 | NCBI WGS metagenome assembly MDTG01 (sample SAMN05326645, study PRJNA326480) | marine metagenome | isolation source: seawater | place: Pacific Ocean: South East | collected 2011
CTCGATTAGCCCAGGAACAATTAACAATAAAATGTTTAAAAAATATAAAAATAAAATTCATAAATCTAAAATTGATGATTTAATAAAAAGATATCCACTAGGGCTTGGAAATAACCTGGATATTAATTTGTGTATAGAATATTTGATTTCAGAAAAAAATAAATGGGTAACAGGTCAAAACATTGTTTTAGATGGAGGTTTCTCTGTCAAATAGTTTTTAATTTGAAACTTGATAAGATTCTAAATGAAAGCAAGATCTACTTATATATTCGTTGATAATTTTGAAGATTATAAATTTTATAGAGAAAAATATAAAAGTAAAAATGTAAATTGGGTTACATCATCTCCATATTTGATACACAAAATTAAAATAAATAATGAATCGGTTGTTAATTTAGAAAATTATCTGAGCTCAAAAATTATTAATGAATTGATGAAAATCTCTTACAAATTAAGTGATGAAATAATCAATCATACTTATGTTCATTTTTCAGGTTTAAAAAAAAAAGACGTTTTTTTAATATTTTATAGAGATTTATCAATGATGATTGGGTCATTTTTATATAAATATTATGCTTTAATATGTTTATACAGTGAAAAAAAAAACACATCTGATTTTATATTTATTGGAAATGAAATTTTGAAATATGATTTAAATCACCCAAATAATATTTATGATAATGTTGTTTATGATTTAGCTAAAAATTTAAAATATAAAAATTTTAAATTTTTCAAATCTTTATTTGTCGCAAAAAAAAATCCTTCATTTAAAACAATATTTATAAATAAATTTATTTCTTTACTAAATTTAAATCTAAATAGTTTTTTTTATAAAATATATAGGAGCTTGCCTTTTAAATTTTATTTTAAAGAAAAAAAAAAAGCTTTTATATTTAAAGAAGTATATAATTTTGAAAATAATTTTTTTAAGTTAATTAAAAAATTTAATTTAAATTTTATTAATTTCCAATTTGAAAAATACAAATTTAAAAAAAATATAAAAATTAATAAATTAATTTTAAACAAAATTAACTCAATATTAAATAATTCAATAAATAGCAAAAATTATTTTTTAAAAACAAATTATATACCATGTTTAGAAAAAATTTTATTTCATCATTTTCAAATAATTTTAAATTATAAAAAAAATCACAAAGAAATTAATAGAGATATTGAAGTAGTTTCTAAAAATTTTAAATTTAATGATCTAATACTTTCAAATACCCTAGAAAGACCATTAAGTTTATATTTTTATTTAAAATTAAAAAAAATTGTTAAATTTGCATTTTTTGAACATGGACAAACAAGTGGTTTTCAAAAATCTTGGGATATTAGAAAAAAAACTCAAACAATCAATTTAGGGAATTATGCTTTTTTCTCACACCAACATAGTTTGAATGTTCAAAGAAAGTACATTCCTAAAAAAACTTTATGTAAGGTTATTGGAGCTAGTAGTTTTTATTTTAAAAAAAAAAATTTAATTTTGAAAATTATAATACAATTAATTATAGGCATTCCCTTTTTTAAAAGAAAAGTAGTATATGTTGCCGACCTCTTTAGAAATAATTCTACATATTCACCTCATATAGGTAGAGATTTAGATATTTTGAATGATACAAAAGAGATAGTTCAATATTTAAATAAAAAACATGCAAACGATTTTAAAATATTAAAAACATATCCAACTTCGTTATATAAAGATGATTTTAATTTCGACAAAATTTCCGAATTTGAAGTTATTTCGAATTATAATTGGATGAACATTTATTATGTATTTGATGAAATATATTTTTCAGCTATACAAAGTTCATGGTTATATAAAAATAAATTTCAAAAAATTAAATTAATAAATAGATATAAATACCCAATAAATTATAAAAAAATAAAAAAACTTAAAAAATTAAACACAACTGGTAAAAATTTTAAAATTTTTAAATTAATAAAAGAGAAAGAAATAATTGACGACGGTTCATGGATTAAGGTTCTAAACTGATGATTATAAAAAATATTATAAAAATACTTCCTAGCAAACTATTTTCAAATTTTAAGTTACTTGCAATAATCATAGTATTATTGGGTCTATTAGAAACTTTAAGTTTAAGTTTAATTCTTCCAATCATCAATTTTATTTTTGGAAGTGAAGAAAGTTTTCCAATAGATATTAAAATAGTAAAAGATTTTTTTTTAGATTTAGATTTTAGTAAATTAATTTTAATATTCTTGATTGTTTTTATAATTAAAAACTTATTTATAGCCTCATATAATTGGTATTTACAAAAATTTTTAGCAAAATTAAAAAAAAACCTAAGTTTTAGATTTTATAATAATTATTTCAATCAAAGTTATTCAAATTTCAAAAATTTAAATTCTTCGCAATTAATTAGAAATATAATTTTAGAAGTAAATAATTTTTCAGGAATTTTTCAAAATTTATTAAATTTATTTTCAGAATTTTTGGTTATCATTTTAATTTTATTTTTTTTATTTTCCTACGATTTTGTAATTACTTCTTCAGCTATTCTTTTGTTTATAATTACAGGATTAGGATACTATTTTTTTTTTAAGAAATTATTTAAAAAAATTAGGTACAGAATCAGTTAAATTCTCAAAAATTGTAATAAAAGATATTCAAGAAAGTTACAATAATTTTAGAAGCATTAAAATGCTTGATCAAACTTCACTATTTGCAAAAGATTTTATAAATAAAAATTTAAAATCAATAAATGCCCTGAGGATACTATCATTTTTTCAATCTCTTACTCGCGTTTGGCTTGAAACTCTTTTGATACTTGTATTTGTAGTTTTGATTTATATTTTCCAAATTAACGAAGGTTTTTTTAATTTAAATTTGGCAAAAATAAGTTTTTTTTTTATAGCTTCGATTAAAATTATTCCTTCAATAAATAAAATAATTAATTTTCTCCAAAAATTAAAATATTCAAATGCAACTATAGAAATAATTTTAAGTGAACTAAACAAATTTGAGAATTTATCTAATGTCAACGAAACAAATAAAAATCTAAATTATAATTTTAGTAAAAATCTAAATATAAAAAATTTATTTTTTTCATACAAAGATAACAAAATATTAGATAATTTTAATTTGGAAATAAAAAATTCTGAGCTAGTTTTAATTACCGGAAGATCTGGAGTTGGTAAATCAACTTTGATAGAATTAATTTGTGGATTAATTCTGCCTAACCAAGGAGGTATATATATTGGATCTGAAAATATACTTGATGATTTAAAAAATTGGAGAAAAAAAATTGGTTATCTTCCTCAAAATGTTTTTTTAATTCAAGATACAATTTCTAAAAATATTTCATTTTCACAGAAAAATTTAGAAAATAGTTTTGAAAATAAAAATAAAATTTTAGATTTAATTAATTTAGTAAAACTAGATGAATTTATTGAGAATTTACCAGATAAGGAAAAAACTATTCTTAACGAACAATCTGTAAATATCTCAGGTGGCCAAACTCAAAGAATAGGAATAGCTAGAATGTTATATCAGGATCCAGAAATTTTAATTTTTGACGAGTCTTTTAATTCTTTGAATAAAGATTTAGGTTTTGAAATTTTAAAAACAATTAAGAAAAAATTTCATGATAAAAAAATTATTGTTGTATCTCATGATCAATATTTTCAAAGTTTAGCAGATAAAATAATAGAACTTAAATAATCAAAAATTAATGTATTAAAATTCAATAATAAAGTATTATTAATGGAAAATATTCTAAAGGATATTATTATTAAATTTAAAATTTATGAAATATAAAATAAATAAAATTTTTGATGAAAGTTTAAGTCATAATATAAAAACTGTAAGTTCCCTTAAAGATTTAAAAAAAGATATCGAAATTTCTATAAAAAGAATTGCGCAATCAATTTCTAATGGTGGAAAGGTTATGTTTTGTGGGAATGGAGGTTCTGCAGCAGACGCCCAACATCTTGCAGCAGAATTAATGATTCAACTTTCAAAAAAAAAAAGAAAAGCTTATCCAGCAATTAGTTTAGCATTAGACTCTTCAACATTAACTGCATGTGCTAATGATTTTAAATATGAAAAAATATTTTCAAGAGCACTTGAGGGCATAGGAAGAAAAAATGATATTTTAATTGTATTATCAACTAGCGGAAATTCTAAAAATATTTTAGAAGTTCTAAAATCAGCAAAATCAAAAAAAATAACTTCTATAGGTTTTTTTGGTAATAGAGGAGGGGTTTGTAAAAAATATACAAATATAAATCTTATAGTAAAAAGTAATAATACTGCAAGAATTCAAGAATGCCATATTTTCTTGGGGCACTTTGTACTTGGCGAAGTAGAAAAAATTTTAGCTAAATGAATTTAAGAATTTAATTTAGTAAATATTTTATATTTTTATAATATTCAAAATTATAAAATGTAATCTAATAAATTTTAATTGAGTTTACATAAATTGATATACTTATGGATTATTTAATAAATAAACATTTAAATTTAAAAAAAAGAAACCCCATATTCTTTAGCGAAGCAAAAAAAATCAGAAAAAAGCTTAGAAATTTGATAAAAAAAACTAATTTCTTAAAAATTAAAAATAGAAATTTAAATATTTTATACATTAATGATACTCATCATGAAGAAAAATCATTTAAAGTTAGAGGTGCTTCAGCTGAAATATTAAATAACTACAAAAAAATAAAAAAAAAAAATACAATTGTTTTAGCTTCAACAGGTAATTTTGCCTGTGCAATGGCAAATATTTGCAAAAAAAATAAGATCAGATGTGTAGTTTTTGTAACCAACAATATTGATAAAAATAAATTAGAAAAATTAATCAAACTTAAAGCCAAAGTCTTTTTTTCTAAAAATTATGAGGGTGCAAAAATAAAAGCAAAAAATTTTTCAAAAAAAAATAATTTTTTTTTTTCAAATGGTTGTAATAAGAATATTTTTTTAGGCAATTCATCTATGTTTTTAGATGCTATCGATGAATTAAAAAAAAGAGATAAAAAAATAACAAAAAAAAAAGTATTAGCAATTTTACCAGTTGGAAATGGAAGTTTAGCTGCTCCATCATCTATTATACTAAAAAATACTTTATCGAATATTGATATTGCATGTGTTGAGCCCTTTAACTTTAAAAAATCCCAAAAAATTTTAAATAGTAAAATTAGTTTAAATTTAAAAAATACAGTTGCAGATGGCACTGCTATAAGAAAATTACCTGAAGTTTCTAAAAAAATAATTTTTCAAAATTGTAAGTATTTTTTTTCATTTAAAGAAAAAGAAATCATTAATTCTATGAAATATATATTTCAAAAATTTAAAATTATTAGCGAAGGATCAGGTGCTTTATCAAATGCGCTTATTTTAAATTATCCAAAATTCGTAAAAAATTATGAATATGTAATTGTGCCCATTTGTGGAGGAAATATAGATAAGATTAAATTATTAGGATATATTAATAAATCACAAAATAAATGATTAAAAAAAAATTTTTAGAAAATATAGTAAACCCAATTATTAAAAAATTATTACATAAATATGCAAAATACTATTCGTTAGAAAAAAATTATGATCAACTTGTTGTTTATTCATATGATACAGTGAGTGCAGAGATTAATTTAGATGGCATTTATGAAAAAGATTTTTTGTTTTTTTTTAAAAAATTTCTGAGTGAAAAAAAATATAATATCCAAAATAAAGCTGCTTTAGATATTGGGGCATTTATTGGTAATCACTCAATCTTTTTTTCTAAAATATTTAGTGAAGTTTTATCATTTGAACCTCATCCAATTAGTTATGAGATTTTGAAAATAAATTGTAGAAATTTCAAAAATATAAAAATGTTTAATTTCGCTTGTTCAGACGAAAACAAGGACTCTTATTTGAGGTTGAAACATACGAATATTGGAGGGTCGTCCATCTCAAAAGGAAATCATGCAAGAGATCATTCAATTAAATTATTAAAATTAGATGATTTTTTAAAAGACAACATAATAGAAATTGGCTTAATTAAAATTGATGCTGAGGGTCATGAAGAAAATGTAATAAATGGATGTATTGAATTATTAAAAAAAAATAAGCCAATAATAATTATGGAGTTAAAAAACTTTCATAATGAGTCTGAACCAAATGTAGTAAAAAAATTGAAATCTTTAGGTTATAGTAAATTTTTTGAAGTAGAGAGGAGTCTTATATTTAATGCAAATAAAAATAGCTTATTTCTATCTTTATTGGATAGATTGATTAATTTATTTTACAAAAATCCTATCCAAATGAAAGAAATAAAGTTTTTTAAAAAAAAAGAATATCAGAACATAATCATAATATAATTAGCATATATTAAATTTAAAATGGAAAATGACCTTAAAATATTATTTAGTAATGACCAAGGTTGGAAAAAAGTTTCTTACAAAAATAAGTCAATTATATATAAAGGCTATTTATACAATAATAATTTTACAAATATAATAAAAAATATTTTTAAAATAAAAAATAAAAAGAAATATATTAAAAATTTAGATGGTTTATTTGCTTTCGTTGCTAAAGATAAAAATAATTTAATCGCAGCAGTTGATAAAATATCATCAATTCCAATATTCTATCAAATTGATGAAAAGGAAATCATCATATCTAATAAATCAGCTTCTATTGATAAAATAAAAAAAAACAAATTATTAACAAGCTCAATAACCTCATTTTTCATGAGTGGTTACACAATTGGAAATTCAACAATTTATAAGAATATTTATATGATAGAGGCAGGAAGTTTTTTAGAATTCTCATACAAAAATCCATTCAAAATAAAAAGATATTATAGTTTTGAACCTTGGAATTATAAAAAAACTACGAATGTAAAATTTTTAGAAAAAAAATATGATAAATGTAATATGGAGGTATTTAAGAAAGTAAAAAACTACTGTGAAAATAACAAATTAGGTTTAGCTGTTGCAATGACTGCAGGTTATGACTCAAGGCTAATTGTTTCCATGCTAAATAAATTAAAATTTAAAGATATAATATGTTTCACATATGGAATTAAAAATAACTATGAAGTAAAAGCAGCAAAGAAAATATGTAAATTTTTGAATATAAAACATATATTTGTTGAAATTAATAATACTAAGTTAAATAAAGTATTCAAATCTAAGAAATATAGAGATTTTGTTAAAAAATCTGAGCAGGGTTTAAGCATTGTAGATACAACGGAATATGTTGCAATTGAAGAGTTAACTAAAAAAAAAATATTAAAGAAAAGAATTATTATTAATGGATTAAGTGGTGATTTTATATCAGGTGGTCATCAATTAGAAAAATTTTTAGACCCTTCTAAAACAGGCATTAAGCAAATATCTGACGCTATTATTAAAAAACACTTTAAATTGTGGACAGGAAATAATCCGTTAATAAATGATCAAACTATTTATGTGTTATTGGAAAAATATTTTAAAAATTTAAAGGTTAAAATAAAAAAAAAAAATAATTTCGGTTTAATAGAGTATTTTGATCTTTATAATCGCCAATCTAAATATTCATTATCTAGACAACAAGTTTATGATTACTTTGACATAAATTGGTTATTGCCACATTTTGATAAAAAGTATTTAGATTTTTGGGAAAAGATTGAACCTCGATTGAAAACTAATCAAAAATTTTACGATAGTTTTTTAAGAAAAAAAAATTACCAAGGAGTCTGGTCTGATCCAGAATGGGTTGAGTTACGCTTAAAAAGACACATGCCTAGTTCAATGCATTCCTATTTCTCTATACCAGTTCTTAAATTTTTATTTTTTTATAATAAAAAAAAGTATCATCGATATTATGTAAAATATTTAGATTATTTTAATCAAATACTAGCGGGCTATGGTGAGTTTAATTATTTTAATGATGTAATAAATCAAAAAGATTCTTTTAGAAATTTTATTTCTCTTAGGGTTAAAAGATATATTTCTGCGATTATTAAAAAACATAAATAACAAAATTTTAATTAAAAAATTTTTTTATTTTTTTTCTATCTATTTTACCATTAGAATTTGTTGGAAATTTTTTAAATAATTTTATTATTTTAGGTATCATGTATGAAGGCAACTTTTTTGATAAATAAATTCTTATTTTAGAAATTTTGGTTTCGTTTGTTTCAATTGCACTACACATAAAATTTTCGTAATTTTTTTTATTTTTTTCAAAAACTATACATTGATTAATAAAATTAATATTTCGAATGTTAGCTTCAACATCACTCATGTCTACCCGATAACCTCTTATCTTTATCATTTTATCATTTCTACCTCGACATATTATTACACCTTTATATTTTAGAGCATAATCTGAGGTACTAAATGAATTTAAATTTCCAAATTTAAAATTAGAGTTTAACGATTTATCTAAATATCCTTGAGAAATTGTTGGTCCGGTTACAATTAATTCATTATTATTTATTTTATAAGAAACATTGTAGAATTTTTTGCCGATCGGAACTAAACCAAATTTTTTAAATTTTTTTACGTCATTCTTATTACATTTATGGTAAAAGACCCAGTTTGACATTTCTGTTCCTCCATAACAATTGAATAAATATTTATAATTAATTTTTTCCTGAATATATTTTAACAAGTCCAAATAAAAAGGTTCTCCTGTTAAAATCAAAACGTTTAAATTTAAATTAATTTTATTTTTATAATATTCTTTTAATCTTTGAATTGTAGAAGGAACACAAATAAGAGTATTTACTCCATTTTTATTTATATGTTCTAGAGGTAAGTAAACATCTGAAATTTCAGTAGCAGGTGCTAATGTTGATGATAAAAAAATTGCAGGAAAATAAATATCAAAAAATATGCTGAATGCAGTATCATAATAATCACCGAAAATTAATTTTTTTTTCTTTGAATGAAGATGTTTGATTTGAGCGTAAACATCTGAAATAATATTTTTGTGTGAAATTATAATTCCCTTTGATTTTCCAGTACTTCCAGATGTAAAATAAATTAGAGCACTTGAGTCGTAATCTAATTTATCAATTTTTTCTTTTATAATTTTTTTATTAGTAGATTTTGTAGAATTAACTAGTTCCGAATTTATTTTGTCGAAATTTATTTTTTTATATTTAATTAATTTCAAATTATTTAGAAGATTTTTATCAGTTATTATAAGTACAGGTTTAAGTTGTTTTGTTATTTCCACTATTTTATTTTTCGGATAGCTTGTACTCAACGGTGCCCAGGTAAATCCAGATATTAATATTGGGAAAATAGAAGCATACATTTCAAAACTTTTATTAGAATATGTACATATTGTTCCTTTTTTAATTTTCTTTTTTTTAAGAAAATTTATTAATTTAATACAAAATTCAAAAGCATTGTTATAACTGAATTCAATGTTTGAGTTTTTATAAAAGATAGAGTCTGTATTTAAATTATTTAAAATATTTAAGTAATATCTTTTATATTTAATATTATTCATCTAATATAAATACTATGGAAAATAAAAAAGATATATTAGTTTTTTTAAAAAAAGAAGTTGGGGAAAAAAAAGTGCCTCTCAATGAAAATCTTATAGATAACGGAATTTTAGACTCTTTAAATTTTGTCAAGTTGATTTCTAAGATTGAAAAAAAATACAAAATAAAATTGTCTTCTTACGATATTTCAAATAAGAAAAATTTTGCATATGGCAAACTCAGTGATTTAATTATTAAACAAATTAAAAAAAGGCCTTAGAAGTCGAAATAAACAAAAGAGTTATTCTCTGTTGATAATAAAAGCTTAAATATTGATAAAGACCCTACTAGTGAAAAAAATATAATTTTTTTATAACTAAAATTTTTATTTTTAATTATTTTCTCTGAATTTTCAAATTTAAACGTTATGAAAAATATACCTATTAAAAAAATAAAATAAATTAAGTCTTTAGCTGAAAAATAAGAGATAAAATGAAATGAATAGTATTTTAAATTTATTAATTTTTTAAAAATTATTACTAGTTGATTTAAATCTTGGCTTCTAAAAATAACAAAAGTAAAATTTACAAAATTAAATGTTATGAACCAGGATAAAAAAATAGGTATTTTGTAACAATATCTTTTCCAAAAATAATTTATAGCTATACCTAAGCCGTGAGCCAAGCCAAATAGCGCATACATCCATGTAGGACCGTGCCAAATACCAGCGAGAAACATTACAAATATAATTGTTATGGACGAATTAAAAATAGTCAGGTTTTTATATTTTGTAACAATTTTTTGATAAATATAAATTTGTATAAATTTTGATAAAGTGATGTGCCATCTTCTCCAGAACTCAATCATAGACTTTGATATGAAAGGACTGTTAAAATTATTTGGAAATTTAATTCCAAACAATAATCCTAAACCTAAAGCCATATCTGTATATCCGCTAAAATCAAAATAAATTTGAAAAGTAAAACAATATGAGGTTAAAAGTAATTTATAGGCACTTAAGTTTGAAATATTTAAGTAGTTTTCATCTACATATATTTGTAAAGTATCAGCTATTAATAATTTTTTTGAAAGACCAATCGTAAATACTAATAACCCAATAAAATATTTATGTTTTTTATTTGTTATTAAATTTCTAATTTGTTTTTCAAAATCTTTGTATAAAATTATAGGACCGGCAATAAGTTGTGGAAAAAAAGAAACAAAAGTAAAATATTTTAAAAAACTAGTTTTCTTTACTTCACCTTCAGAGCAATCAATAAGATATGATATTTGCTGGATAGTATAAAAACTCAGCCCTAGTGGAAATATCAAATTTAATAATTTTATTTCTGACGAAAAAAGAAAGTTATAATTTTCGATAAAAAAATTTGTATATTTAAAAATTCCTAAAACTAAAATATTTAATGAAACACCACTAAAAACATATATTTTTTTAATATAATTTTTAGATTTGATTATAAGATTTGATAGAATAAAATTTACTAAAATAGAAAAAATTAAAAGTGGTAAAAGTTTAATATTCCAGGCACCATAAAAAATAAGACTTGTAAATATTAATAAAATTTTTGAATAAAAAATATTTTTTTTATTTAAATAATAATTTAGGAATATAACAATTGGTAAAAAAATGACTATAAATTCTAAACTATTAAAAAGCATTTACTATCAAGTTGATAAGAAAAAAATATTTTTTCTTTTAATTTTTTTTTTTTTATTATTATTCATATTTTTAATAAATATATATTTAATTCTTTTACAAGAGAACATTGATTATAAAAAACAAAATTTTGATTTTAATTTATATGGTAAAAAATACGCTCATGAATTTGATGATTTAGAGTTCAAAATTTTTTATGCTAATAAATTAAAAAAAAATATTTTGCTAGGGTCATCGACTTCAATGACTTTTAGGCCAGATTACTTAAAATTTAATTACTTTAATTCTTCAAAAGGAAATATAAAAATTTCTGAAATTGAATATTTTTTAAATAATATTAAATATAATCCTGATAATATAATCATTGTTCTTGATCCATATCATTTTAATCGAAATTTTCCGGAAATTTCTAAAAATAATAATATTATTATAGATAACTTAAAAAAAAATCTTTATTCATCTAATATAAAATTTTATTATTTTATGCAAAAAAACGTTTATATTTTTAGTAAGTTCAATCAAGTAATAAAAGATTTAAAAAAAAATTTTTTTGAAATATTTAAAGTTAAAATAAATAATAAAAAAATAGGTTTTAATGCAAAATTATTTGACTCAGGATTTAGAAAAGATGGATCATTTAAATATCCAGATAAATATTCAAATAATGTTATGATAAAAGATAATGAAGATTTTGATTTAGAAAAATATTCTAAAGCAAACATGTACTTTGGAAAAAGTGATGAATTTATTGAAAATTATAAAGAGAAATTATCCTTCTTAGTTTCGAAAAATCAAATTTATAAAAAAAGGATTTTAGTTGTATTGAATGTAGTAGAACGAAATTTTTTGAAAAAAATTAAATCTAATGAAAATTACAATCAATATCTCCAAAAATATAAAAATATATGTAAATATTTAATTAAAAATAACATCAAATGTATAGATAAAGTTGAATTTGTTTATAATAGTAATATCAATTCTAATATATTTTATGATCCATTTCACTATAGATACCAATTATCTAATCTCATGTTTAAAGAAATTTTAAAATATACAAAATAATTAACTTAAAATGATGTAAAATTACTAATTGAATTTAAAAAATCAAATGACAAAAAAATTAAATGTTGGAATTTTAGGAATTGGAAGAATTTCAACCAAACATATTTTAGCATTAAAAAAAAATAGAAATTTTTTTAAAATTTTAGCTTTATGCGATAATAATAATAATAAATTAAATTTTAATATTAATGCTTTAAAATTTAAATCACTTAATCAAATGTTAAATAAAAAATTAAAATTGAATTTAATTTCTATTTGTACACCCAGTGGACTTCATAAATCTCACGCAATTCAATGTTTAAAAAAAGGTATAAACGTATTAATAGAAAAGCCAATGGCTTTAAATAGAAAAGATGGAAATGAAATTATTAAAGCTGGAAAAAAATATAAAAAAAAAATATTTGTTTGCTTGCAAAATAGATATAATCCAACAATTCAACTTTTAAAAAAAGCAATAGATAATAATAAATTTGGAAAGATTTATTTTGTAAGTGTAAATATTTTTTGGAATAGGGAACAAAATTATTATGATAAAGATAAATGGAGAGGAACAAAAAAATTAGATGGTGGGGCATTAATGAATCAATCTATACATTTTATTGATTTATTAATTTGGCTGTTTGGCCCAGTAAAAAAAAAACAAATAATGAGATCCAAACTAGCTAGAAAAATTGAGACTGAGGATACAGCATCAATTAATATACATTTTAAAAAAAATATACTTTGTTCTTTTTCATCGACTATGCTTGTAAATAATAAAAATTACGAAGGTTCTATTACAGTCATAGGAGAAAAGGGTACAGTTAGAATTGGAGGTATAGCATTAAATGAAATAATTGATTGGAATGAAAATGGCAAAGAAATGACAAATTTAAAAAAAAAAAAAATCAATTATAAATTGAGTTCAGTTTATGGAGATGGTCACAAAATATTATACAAAGAAATTTATAAGTATTTAAAAAAATTTAAATCTGATCCTGTTCTTGGAAATGACGGGATTAAATCGGTGAACTTCATTGATGATTTATATAAATCAAGTAGATTACAGTGAGGCTTAAAAAATACAAAGTTTGCATATTTGCCTACTCTTTCAAACATAAAAAAACTAACGATTTCATAAATTTATTATCAGAGAAAAATTGCTTGGATTTAGTAATTGCAACGCCTAAAGAGAAACTAAAAATTAAATCAAATTGGAAACCTCAAAAAAAAAATAAAAAATTTTTAAGTTTAAAAGTTACTAAAGATTTATGCTTGGAAAAAGGAATAAATTACCTTGAGATTAAACATAAAAATATTATTAAAATAAAATCAATAATTAAAAAATATAAAATTAATTTAGGTATAGTTTCTGGAGCTAGAATAATAGACAAAAAAATTATTAAACTTTTTAAATATGGTATAATTAATTTTCATCCAGGCAAAATTCCTGAAACTAGTGGATTAGATAGTTTTTTTTGGACAATTAAAAAAAATATCTATCCTTATGTTACTGCACATTTCATCGACAAGTATGTTGATAAAGGAAAAATTTTAATTCAAAAAAAAATAAATATTTTTAGAAATGATGATTTTTATTCTTTAAATGGTAGAATTTATATGGAACAAATTAATCTGCTAAAGAAAATTTCATTTATTATAAATAAAAATGAGAATTTTTATGGAAAGTTAGTAACGAACTATAAAAAAAATGATCAGCTGAATACTAATGAGAAAAAGAATATATATTATAAAGAATATCATAATTGGAAAAAAAAATTAATTAGATGAATTTTTATAACTTAAAAAATCAAGATTTAATATTTAGAAAAAAAGTAATTAGGAAATTAGATACTCTGATGTCTAGAGGTCAATTTATAATGGGTAAAGAGGTGCACGTATTAGAGAAAAAATTAAGAGAAATGATTGGAAGTAAATATTGCATCTCAACATCATCAGGAACAGATGCATTGTTACTAGCACTTATGGCAATTAATATTAAAAAAGATGACGAAATTATTACAACACCTTTTACTTTTGTATCAACTATAGAAGTAATTAAATTATTAGGAGCAAAACCTGTATTTGTAGATATTAATCCAAAAACATTTAATATTAATGAAGATTTAATTAAAAAAAATATTACAAAAAAAACAAAAGCAATCTTAGCTGTTAGTTTGTTTGGTCAAGCACCTAATTTTTCAAAAATTAATAGTTTGATAAAAAACAAAAAAATAACCGTCATAGAAGATGCGGCGCAAAGTTTTGGTTCTAAACAGAATGGAAAATTTTCTTGTAATTTAAGCACTATTGGATGTACAAGTTTTTTTCCAACCAAACCATTAGGATGCTACGGAGATGGTGGTGCGTGTTTTACAAATAGCAAGTCCATTGCTAAAAAATTATCAGAGCTAAGAGTGCATGGTCAGAGAAAAAAATATGACTATTCAAGAATTGGTGTAAATGCAAGACTTGACACAATTCAAGCTAGTATATTGTTAGAAAAACTTAAATTTTTTAAGTTTGAGATAAAGTTAAGAAATAAAGTTGCAAAAAATTACAACAAATTAATTAGTCTATCAAAAAAAAAAATTGTTTTACCATATATTGAAAATATTAATGAGTCTGTATACGCACAATATTCAATATTAGTAAATAATAGATCTAAAATAATTAAAAATTTTAAGAAAAAAAAAATACCATTTGCAATTTATTATCCTCACCCAATATATTTTTATAGGCCCTATAAAAAATATAAGTCTAGTTTTCCTGTTTGTGAAGATGTTTGTAAAAAGATATTAAGTTTACCAATGCATCCTTATTTAGAAAAAAAAGACCAGAAATATATAATTGATAATATTATTAATTAATGCTTAAAATTTTGCACTTAGATACTGAAGGTGGTTGGGGCGGATCATCAGTTAGCCTCTTTCATATTGTAAAAAATTTAGATAAGAAGAAATTTAAATCTGTTGTTATTTGTAGAAAAGATGGACCTATAATAAATAAATATAAAAAGATTAATATAGAGGCAATTAGATTAAAAAATTTATACTCTTATTCTGCCAAGCCGTCTATTAATAATTTTAAACTTTTTTTAACGACACTTCCAGATTTAATATTTTTTATAAATGGTTTTTTAAAAATATTAAAAATTATTAAAAAAAAAAAAATTGATTTAATTCATTTAAATTTTGAAGGCTTCTTTTTACTAGGCTTGCTAATTAAATTCTTTTTTAAAATACCTATTGTTATTCATTATAGAAGTACAATACCTTATAATAGTTTTGCACATAAAATCATCTCAACATTGATTGTAAAATATATTGCAGAATTTGTAATTTTTATATCAAAAACAGAAAAAAAAAAATTTTTTAAGATTTATCCAAGTCGTAAATTATGTCGTTTCGAAACTATTTATAATATTTCTGAAAACAAGTTATTAAATTCTAAAAAAAATTATTTAAGTAAAAATCTAGTTTATGTTGGTAACATAAGTTTCTTTAAAGGAGTGGACAGGTTATTAGATGTTGCCAAACACTTAACGGATACAAATTTAAAGATAAAAATATATGGGGAAACCAGGGGTGAATTGAAATTTGAGAAATTATTAAAAGAAAATATAAATAAACTTAAATTAAATAATATTAAATTAATGGGAAGAACTAAAAAAGCTGAAAAAATTATTCAAAATGCTTTTGTTGTTTTAAGACCTAGTAGATGGAATGACCCGTGGGGAAGAGATGTTTTAGATGCGTTCAATGCTGGTGTACCTTGTATTAGTACAGGAAATTATAATGATATAATTATTAATAAAAAAAATGGGTTTTATGTTAAAAATTTTGATAAAATAAAAGTTTCAGAGCTTATTAAAAAGTTAAAAAAAAATAAAAAAAATTATTTTAAAATAAGATCAAATATTATGAGAACAAAAAAAAATCTACTTGATAAAAAAAAAATATAAAAAAAATTGAAAAAGTTTTTCTAGAATGTTTAAAAAAATAAAGAAAAAATATAAATGGTAATAATTATTTTTATTTAAAATTGATATATGAGAAAAATTAAAAAAATTAAAAAAAATAGATCACTAAAAGCCATATTGCATAATCTTCTAGATATCTTTTTAAAATTAATGCCCAACTATGTTTTTAGGAAAATTCTTGAGTATAGATTTATAAATTTTGGAATGGAAATTACTAATATATGTAATGCAAATTGCACTTTTTGTGCCTATAGATATCAACAAAAAAAAAAGGGTGTCATCACAAGAGATAATTATGAAAGATTAATAGATTCCTACTCAGATGTAGGAGGTGGTCCCATGACATTTACACCAACAGTTGGAGATCCTTTAGTTGATCCACAAATAATAGAAAAAATAAGATATTCTAGGCTTAAAAAAAATATAACAAGTATTTTATTGTATACTAATGGAATTCTTCTAGACAAGTTTGGTTATATCAATGTTTTAAAGTCTGGTATCGATAGATTAGCTATTTCAACTTATGTTGGTTCTAGGGAAGGTTATCTAAAATATTATCAAAAAGATAAATATGAAAAAGTCATAAAAAATATAATTGAAATATGTAAACTTAATAAAGAACTTGGCGATCAAGTATTGATTACTCTTCATCTAAGAGTTGAGAGAGATCAGTCTATCTGGAAGAATACTGATGAATATTTAGAAATATCGAAATTTATTGATGAAAAAAATATTCAATTTTTGACAACTTATGATACTTGGGGCGGGAAAATAAAAAAGGAGGACTTACCAGATGGGTGTGAAGTTGATATTCCAATAGATTTAGATAAGAAAATTAAACAAGGGCCATGTTTTGAGTTATTTAGGAGAGTTCATATA
>MDTG01435040.1_pt1 | contig 17008 bp, 12 predicted proteins | sample 811421 | NCBI WGS metagenome assembly MDTG01 (sample SAMN05326645, study PRJNA326480) | marine metagenome | isolation source: seawater | place: Pacific Ocean: South East | collected 2011
GATGATGTGCTCTACAACGCCGCCCTCATGCTGGATGGCGGCGAGATCACGGCCGTGCGGTTGAAACACGAGTTGCCAAATTACGGCGTATTCGATGAGAAGCGGGTGTTCGCGCCTGGTCCGCTTCCGGGTCCTATATCGTTTCGAGGCGTACGGCTTGGCGTCATGGTCTGTGAGGACATGTGGTTTCCGGAGGTGGCAGAATGCCTTGACGAATCTGGTGCAGAGATGTTCGTCGTATTGAACGGATCGCCGTTTGAAACAGACAAGTTGGACGAGCGCTTGAATTTTGCTGTGGCCCGGACCTCTGAGGCCGGTCTGCCGCTCATCTACGTCAATCTTGTGGGTGGCCAAGATGAATTAGTATTCGACGGCGGCTCATTTGTATTGGGGGCGGACCATAGCCTTCGCGCGAAAGCCCAGCCGTTTGTCGACGAGGTGTTAATAACCGAATGGCGCCAGGCCGGCGATGCATGGGTCTGTGATGAAGGCACATTGGCGTCCGATGGTGAGTTGTTGGAATCCACCTATCGCGCGATGGTGTTGGGGCTTCGGGATTATGTGGGGAAGAACCGCTTCCCGGGAGTTATTCTTGGCATGTCCGGCGGTATCGACAGCGCCCTGTCGGCGGCCGTGGCCGTGGATGCTTTGGGGCCGGACCGCGTGCATTGCGTAATGATGCCCTCACCCTATACGTCTCAAGACAGCCTGGATGACGCCGCAGAATGCGCGGACTATCTGGGCACGCGCCTGGAGCAGGTAAGTATCGAGCCGGCCATGCAGGCCTTCGCCGCCATGCTGGTTGATCAATTCGAAGACACGGAAAGCGACACGACGGAAGAGAATGTTCAGGCCCGTTCGCGTGGGATCACCTTGATGGCGCTCTCCAATAAGTTTGGATCCATGGTTCTTTCCACCGGCAACAAGTCCGAGATGTCGGTCGGTTATGCCACTCTTTACGGCGACATGTGCGGCGGGTATTCGGTCCTAAAGGACGTCTACAAGACAACGGTCTATGCCTTGTCGAGTTGGCGCAACCAGCATAAGCCTGTCGGTGCCGGCGGTCCGGATGGGCGCGTGATCCCCGAACGGATCATCACCAAGGCGCCAACAGCGGAACTGAAGCCAGATCAGACAGACCAAGACAACTTACCGCCCTATGATCAGCTGGACGACATATTGTATTGCTTGATCGAAAAGGATCTGGCGCTGGCCGATATCGTCACGCGCGGCCATGCAGAGGCCACGGTCTTGCGGGTTTGGAGAATGCTGGACTTGGCTGAGTACAAACGCCGGCAAGCGCCCCCCGGCGTCAAAACGACAAGGCGTGCTTTTGGCCGGGACCGTCGATATCCGATAACCAATGGCTTCCGCAGTCAGATATGACGATTGTGCGTATTCATGACACGCTCAGCCGTGCAAAGGTGGATTTCCGACCCCTGGACCCCGAACATGTGCGGATCTACGTGTGTGGTCCGACGGTGTATGATTATGCGCATATAGGTAACGCCAGACCAGTCGTCGTCTTTGATGTTTTGGTAAGGTTGATGCGCCGGTTGTTCTCCAAAGTCACCTATGTCCGAAACATCACTGATATTGATGACAAAATTAATGCACGGGCTCTGGGGTCGGGCCGCGATATTCGCGAGATCACAGAAGAGACGACCAAGGTTTATCATGAAGACATGTTGGCTGTGGGCGCCTTGCCGCCGGATGTGGAGCCCCGGGCTACCGAACACGTCGCGCAAATGATCGCTATGATCGAAAACCTGATCGCCAAAGGTCACGCCTACGAAGCCGAGGGTCACGTCGTATTCAGCGTGCCCTCTATGCCCGACTATGGGATGCTCTCAAAATTGGATCGTCGCGAAATCGTCGCCGGTGCGCGAGTTGATGTAGCGCCCTACAAGAAGGACGCTCAGGACTTTGTGTTGTGGAAGCCGTCCGATAGTGAAACTCCCGGATGGGAGAGCCCCTGGGGCCGCGGACGGCCCGGTTGGCATATCGAGTGCTCGGCTATGAGCCATGAGCATTTGGGTGACAAGTTCGATATACACGGTGGGGGTGTCGATCTGGTCTTTCCGCACCATGAGAACGAAATTGCCCAATCCAAATGCGCACTTGGTGTGGATGCTTTCGCGACCTATTGGATGCACAACGGCTATCTTATGAGTGAAGGCGAGAAGATGTCCAAATCCTTGGGTAACTTCTACACCGTTCATGAGTTGTTGGAGGAGTTTCCTGGCGAGGCGATTCGTTTGCTCCTGCTTCAGTCTCATTATCGTCAGCCGTTGGACTTCACCAAGGCAGGTATCGCCGAGGCGCGCCGCACCATGGACCGCTGGTACCGCGCAGTTGACGGGGTTGAGCCGGATGGTCCCGTAGCGCAAACAGTTATCGATGCCCTGGCTGACGATTTGAACACACCAAAAGCTATTGCTGAGTTGCACAAGCTGTCCACATCTGATCCCGCTGGCTTGTTGGCGAGTGCGCGGCTCATGGGTTTATTGGAGCAATCCACCGAGGGTTGGTTTAGGTGGCAGCCGCCGAGTTCAGCGGGTGGGTTGGACAATATGACCATTCACGCATTGATTGAGGAGAGGGTTCAGGCTCGTCAGAACAGAGACTTTGCGACGTCAGATCGAATTCGGGATGACTTGGCCACCGAAGGCATAATCTTGGAGGATAGTCCAGCGGGAACCTCCTGGCGCCGCGGCTAGTCCGTTGAAAGCGTGTTATCCATCTGGTGGGTGTAACAGAGGCGTATTGGGAGGGAAGTCTGAGATTTCCCCGAGAGGTCCGTTTCTCATGTTCCTCTCATGGGGACCGTTTAATACATGCAACACGGTGTATGGTTGTCGATTTCCCCATCGGTCCGCTGCGGATCAGGGGTTTAAATAAAACCGGGATTGGGCGCCAATCAAAAACACCGAAATGAAGAACATCGATATGCGGGCCGTAAACGTGGAACTGTGTAGAGATGCAGAGAAGTCTTCACTTGATTTCTACGCGGTGATCCGTAGCTTGTACCGGTAGCGTCGAGCCCATGCGATTTCCAATCGTGGCGTTGAGGCTGTCAGGCCCGCTCCAGGGTACGTGAACAGCCCGGTCCGGTGCTTAATACAGATGAAGAATTGTCGCGGAGCACTCTGAGATAATGAGTTTCCAAATGCTGAGACGCAAATCGCTGATTGGCGGTGTGTTGGCGTTTCTTATGCTGTTCGGTGGTCGAGCCAACGCTGGAATTGAAGAGGGCGCCAACGCTTTCTTAAGGTCGCTCGCTGACCAGGCTGCTAGGTCCTTGACTGAGGCCGACACCCCCCGCCCCGAACGCATCAAGCGGTTCCGCACTATGTTCCGGAAAAACTTCGCCGTGCGATCCATCGGCAAGTTTGTCCTTGGCCGCAACTGGCGTCGCGCCAGCTATGAAGAGCGGGAAGAATACTTGGTTTTATTTGAGGACTTGATGGTCGTGACCTACGTCGACCGCTTTGAGCGTTACGCCGGCGCGTCCCTCAGAGTTAAGAAGACCCGCGTGGAATCCAAGGGCATCGCCACGGTGTTCTCTGAGATCGAACGCCCCGGTGGTGCTAAGCCAATCCGTGTTGATTGGCGAGTTGGCACGAATGGTGCGATGTACAAGCTTCTAGATGTAATTGTCGAAGGTACGTCCATGTCCAATACCCTGCGTTCCGATTTTGGATCGATCGTTCGCCGGGAAGGCAACCAGATAGGTGGCCTGTTGGCGGCGCTTCGGGAAAAGACCGAAGCCCTGAAAGCGGAAGATAATTAACAAGGCCGCCCTGTGCTAATCTCAAATTCCACTTCTGAACCGCGTGTTTCATCGAAATAAGCCTTGTTGGGAAATCTCGATCTTGGCAGGTCTAAACGTTTAAGTTAACACGCACAGGCGACGATAGAGTTGCTGGTTTTGTTGACTGACGTAAGTGCGGAAATAGCTATGTACATTAGGCCCCAGGAGATCCATTAAACGTATTGTCTAGCTGGCGAATCAATTATTTGGCACGGGCTTTGACCTGCGTGCCGGTGCGGTCGTGTCTTTGGGAACATTTACGGGCGTAGACCCCTTTGCTCCCGGCGACCGAACGATGGCGTATTCTGGATCCTTGGGTGTCGCAGGCATCGACTTTGATGAACTCAAAGGTTAGAATATAACTGACGCGGCAAAAGGCCGTGTTGTTCTCGGGGCGGGGTGGAATTCCCCACCGGCGGTAAAAAGGTGGACAATCTGACCTTTAAGCCCGCGAGCGCCTTCGGACGGGACTGTGGTCTTGGTTCGAAGGGTCAGCAGATTCGGTGCAAATCCGAAGCCGACGGTGATAGTCCGGATGAAAGAGAACGGAAAGGCAAAGCGCCCTCCCTGCCACTTTGGCAAGGTCCCGCCAATGTCTCTCCTTCGCCCTGGTTCTGGTTTTAGAAGGTGAAGGAGAAAACCATGAATCAGCAAATCCATCCCATGACCATCGCTTTTATCCAGGCGCGCTGGCACGCGGATATCGTCGATCAAAGCCGTATTGCGTTTATTGCCGAAATGGATGAGAAAACCCAGGGCGCCGCGACCATTGAGGTCATTGATGTGCCCGGCGCTTATGAGATTCCTCTATTGGCCAAACGTTTGGCGGAGACTGGCAACTACGACGCTCTCGTCGGTGCTGCTTTCGTGGTCGATGGCGGCATCTACCGTCACGATTTTGTCGCCTCCGCCGTCGTCTCTGGTATGATGCAAGCGCAGTTGGAAACTGGCGTGCCGATCCTATCGGTTTCGCTCACGCCGCACCAGTTCAAGGAAACGGCAGAGCATCGGGATTTTTTTCTCGAGCACTTCAAGGTAAAGGGAAAAGAGGCAGCACAGGCGTGCACGTCAATTTTGGCACAGCATAGACGGTTGGTGGCAGCTTAGCCGCTCTCACCTAGTAAGCCCCTATATCCGCTAGACGAAGTGGCCTTCCCGTTGCCGATATTGATTAGGGCGATTGGCTCGATGAATGTCGTGTATTCACCTACTGCAACCTAGAAACAGCTGCCCTCTTGTCGGGTGAAGCTTTGACGGTCATACAGATCGGGTCGATCCGGGAGGGAGTATATCAATTCTAATTTCTTGGCGCGGAATTGGCACGATCAGGCCGCGGACTCCGTCTGAATCGGCCTCTGTTAAAGTTTCAATTCTGATAGGGATCGTGCGATCCTCGCTAACGCCTCAGCGGCTTGTATTTTATTCGCGTCGGCTGGTCCGCATCGTCACCGAGGCGGCGCTTGCGGTCGGCTTCATAATCTTCGTAGTTACCCTCGAACCATACCACCTGGCTGTCACTCTCGAAGGCGATGATGTGGGTCGCTAGCCGGTCCAGGAACCAGCGGTCGTGGCTGATGACTACTGCGCAGCCGGCGAATTCAGCCAGGCTTTCTTCTAAGGCGCGCAGGGTTTCCACGTCCAGATCGTTAGTGGGTTCATCCAACAGCAACACGTTAGCACCCGACTTTAGCATCTTTGCCAAGTGTACGCGATTGCGTTCCCCGCCAGAGAGTTGCCCCACTTTTTTTTGCTGGTCGCCGCCCTTGAAGTTGAACTGAGCGACGTAGGCGCGAGATTGCATAGAGCGCTTACCGAGTTCGATCTCGTCATGGCCGTTGGAGATTTCCTCCCAGACGGTTTTGTCGTCCGCCAAGGAGTCTCGGGACTGATCAATATAGCCCAATTGCGCCGTGTCGCCGATACGGATCGTCCCTTCGTCGGGCTCTTCCTGACCAGTGATCATTCTAAACAGCGTCGTTTTGCCCGCGCCGTTCGGCCCGACGATCCCGATGATGCCGCCCGGGGGCAGCTTGAAGGACAGGTCCTCGATCAGTTGTTTGTCACCAAAACTCTTTTTAAGGTTGGTCCCCTCAATCACCAGATCGCCCAAGCGCGGGGCTGGTGGAATAACGATCTGGGCGACACCGGGTGTCATATCGCGCGATTGCTCAAGCAATTCTTCATAGGCAGTGATCCGGGCTTTAGACTTGGCCTGACGAGCCCGCGGCGACTGCCTTATCCAGTCCAGTTCATGGGTTAAGGTTCTCTGACGCGCTGACTCTTCGCGCTCCTCCTGTGCTAGTCGTTTCAGTTTCTGCTCCAGCCAGGCGGAGTAATTGCCCTCGTAGGGGATCCCCAGACCTCGATCCAGCTCAAGAATCCACCCGGTAACATTATCTAGGAAATAGCGGTCGTGGGTGACCATTAGGACGGTGCCGTCATATTCACGTAGGTGACGTTCTAGCCAAGACACCGACTCCGCATCCAAATGGTTCGTTGGTTCGTCCAGCAGAAGCATTTCTGGTTTCTGCAGCAAGAGGCGGCAAAGTGCGACACGGCGCCGCTCTCCGCCTGATAGTTTATCGACGGGGGAATCGGCTGGCGGGCAGCGTAGTGCATCCATAGCGATCTCAATGGTGCGTTCCAATTCCCAACCGTCCACGGCATCAATCTGTTCCTGCAACTCGCCCTGTTCTGCTAGCAGATTGTTCATTTCTTCGTCGTCCATAGGCTCCGCAAATTTCTCGCTGATGGTGTTGAACCGGTCCAGCATGTCCTTCACCCCGCCCATGCCATCTATCACGTTCTCAGCAACGGTTTTCGAAGCATCCAGTTGTGGTTCTTGTTCCAGGTAGCCGACGCGCACGCCGTCCGCCGCCCAAGCCTCGCCATTCGACGGCTCTTCTTTGCCGGCCATCATTTTCATCAGCGTGGACTTGCCCGCCCCGTTGACGCCCAGGACACCAATTTTTGCGTCGGGCAGGAACGACAGGGTTACACCCTTCAAGATCTCCTTGCCGCCCGGAAAGGTCTTTGAGAGATCCTTCATCACGTAGGAATATTGATAGCTGGCCATGGTGCCGGTCCTTGCAATATGGAATTGAAATGAGCTGCTGATTATCGCGGACGGCGTCTTTTATCGCAGTCCGTGGTCATGCGCAATCCGGCCCGTTTGATTTGGCACAAGGCGGTGATGGCGGGTAACTCGCAGAATACCATGCCAAGGGTCTGCTGACCGGTCCGGATGCCTCAAGCCCGGAGGAACACGGACCACGTGCGGTCCATTCGCATAATGAGCGTTCGCCTGCGTGTACATCGCACGTTCGAGGGGCGTTTCTGTCACATTGGCGATTTTAGGTTGTGGCTTGGCCGTCAGGGCGCGGCGTGTATCGAGACCACCAGGCCCCGGTTCTTAAAGGGCTATGAAATCATATCAAATGCCACGGTTCGTTTTGACCGGGGCGTCATGGATAAGAGTAAAATTTATTGCGGCGCGCTATAGGCGTCGGGATTAGTGTTTGGATTTACGGGCGGCAACAAAACGACCGCGCTGATAGATCCCCTGGTAAAGCCGATCAATCAGTATTGACTAGGACCGGGCGATCGCTTTTAGTATGAGTGTTTGGTTGCCACAGGCCAAAGGCTGAGGCAGTAAAAGGGAACTCGGTGCGCCGTACCCATCAGGGAGCAAATCCGGGGCTGTACCCGCATCTGTGTGCGGTAGGGGTGCTGATCAAAACGCCACTGGGGACGCCGTTTTTTGCGACCCTGGGAAGGCAGGCACATTCAACCCGATCACCGTAAGCCAGAATACCTACCAGGCATGTTGAAACTCTGAACTAGGGCGGGTGTCCCTAAAGGAGATGGCAATGCCTTCACAAGATGTTCCTGCTGTACGCCGTTCCGAATTTAACTTCACAACTTTCAGTACGTTGCACCACCTTATTGCTGTTGGTGTAGCCTGTGCCGGGCTTTGGGCAATCATTGCGGCGACATTTGGCGTCTAAACGCGCCAAGGTATTATGACCCAGCCTTTATTGCTTTCTGCCGACGGGCTCATACTCGGCTATCGGGATGTGGCTGTTGCTGAAGACGTCACTTTTAAATTAGCGCGTGGTGACGTGCTTGCTGTTGTCGGCCACAATGGATCGGGAAAGTCGACCCTGATCCGCACGCTACTTGGCGGGCTGCTGCCGCTCGCGGGTGTGTTGAATTGGCCGCTTGGTCGGCCACAAACCCTTGCCTATCTCGGCCAGCAGACGGAATTTGACAACAGGTTCCCCATTCGGGTCCGTGACCTAGCCGCCATGGGTGCCTGGCCTGGCTTGGGATTTCTTCAAAAGATTGACGGCGAATGCCGGGCCCGCATAGAGGAGGCACTAGAACGCACGGGCACGGCGGAGATTGCCGACATGCCCTTGCATAAACTCTCTGCGGGGCAACTTCAGCGCGCGCTATTTGCGCGCACCATGGTGCAGAACGCGCCCTTAATCCTGTTGGATGAGCCCTTCACCGCCATTGATCAGACTACGGAGGCGGTCTTGTTGACCCTGGTCGACGGCTGGGCCGCCGAGGGACGAACCGTGGTCATGGTGCTACACGATCTGTCTACCGTCCTCCAGCATTGCAACTCGGTGCTACTTTTGGGAGAGGGCAGGGCTTTGTTTGGTGACCCACAGCAAACCATAACGCCCCATAACTTAGTTGAGCATGCCTACCTCTCGCAGAGCCAGGCCAATTGGATCGAGACCATGTACCGTGGCGAGGAGACTGGCTATGTTTGAGTGGTTTGAGTATGCCTTCATGGTACGTGCCTTGGTTGCGACGACCGTCATGAGCTTCGCCATCGCGCCAGTGGGTGCTTTCTTGGTGTTGCGACGCTTGTCCCTGGCCGGCGAAGCCATGGCACACGCCATCGTACCGGGCATTGTCATCGCCTTTGCCGTCGCGGGTCTGTCAGCGGCTTCTATGATCGTCGGCGGTCTGACCGCGGGCATTGCCGTCGCAGCGCTGACCAGTTTGCTTGCGCGCATGACCATTATCCGCGAGGACGCGAGCCTCGCTTCGCTCTACCTAATCGCGCTGGCGCTTGGTATATTCATTCTGTCGGCTGCAGGCTCGGCCGTTCCGCTAAAAAGTTTTCTGTTTGGCTCAATCCTGGGCATCGACAATGAGACCCTAGTTCTCATTGGTGCTACCGCGACGATTACATTGGTCAGCTTCGCCTTTATTCTTCGGCCCCTGATCACGAACACCGTCGACCCAGTATTCCATGAGAGCCAAACGAAGTACTCAGACCTCGCAACCCAATGGTTCATGTTTTTGGTGGTGCTCAATCTTCTGGGCGCATTTAAGGCGCTCGGCACCTTGATGGCTGTGGGGCTGATGATCTTGCCGGCTACCGCCGCGCGCTACTGGGCATCGACAATCACCAGTTATCTGCTGACGACCTTTGTGTTTGCTTTGCTGAGCTGTTGGGTAGGCCTAATAGTTTCATTCTATCTGCAGGATGTGCCGTCCGGCCCGGCCATTATTCTGGTGGCGGCGACGTTTTTCTTTATCAGCTTAATTCTCGCGCCACAGGGTTTTCATGCCACCGCGCGGCTCAACCCTGCTCGCCGGGGGGATCAACTTGAAGGCAATGAAAGTGCAATCTTAAAGAGAGGTGAAAAGATCCATGAGAAAACTTTTTAGCGCAGTATTGGTTGTCGGTCTGGCGCTGACTGCCCTGCCGGCGGCAGCCCAGGGCCAGCTAAAGATCGTTGCGAGCTTCTCCATTCTTGGTGACATGGTCCGTCAGGTGACAGGTGAGTTGGCCAACGTGACGACGATTGTGGGCCCCGATGCAGACGCCCACGTCTATACGCCAAACGCGAGTGATGCCAAAGCAACAGCTAATGCCGATATTATCTTCGTCAATGGCCTGGGCTTTGAGACTTGGTCCGACACCCTGATCAAGACGTCAGGGACCAAGGCCAAAGTGTTTGTCGCGACCAAAGGTATCTTGCCCCTGAAGGTGAATGGTGAAACGGATCCGCACGCCTGGAATGCACTCACCAACGGCCTCGTCTATGTCGCTAATATCACTAATGCCCTGTCCGCTGCCGACCCGAAGCACGCCGCGACCTACAAGGTGAATGCCAAGGCCTATTCGGCGCGGCTCATGGCGTTGCACAACCGCGCTATAGTTGAGCTTAAGAGGCTCCCCAAAGGGGCGCGGACGGTGGTCACCGCCCATGACGCCTTCGGTTACCTGGCGAATGCCTATGGCTTGAACTTTCTGGCGCCGGTGGGCATCGATACGGATGCCGAACCCTCTGCTAAGGCTCTAGCCAAGCTAATCGCCCATCTGAAAAAAGTGGGTGCTGGAGCCCTATTCGTGGAAAACATTACCAGCCCGGTTTTGGTTCAGCAGATTGCGCGAGAAACTGGCATCAAGATTGGTGGGCGGTTATTCTCCGATGCGCTCTCCGAACTTGGAGGTCCGGCAGTTAGCTACGAAAAAATGTTCGAGCATAACTTTGGCACATTGCTCGCCGCCCTTAAACAGAGCAGCTGAGAAATCTCCAAGCCGGTGGATAGTTATATGACCGCGGGAGAAGTGTCCTATGCTCTAGAAGATTGGAGCTAATAAGTTCTGCTTTTGAGGAGCGAGCGCTGCATAGGCCATCTCTTCGTTTTGGAGAAAGAATAACCGCGTCAAACGGTGAGTGCGACTGATTTGCTTGACTGCTTCGCAACGGGCCTGACTAGCAGGCCGTCAAGGTCGTGCCTCCTGTAAATAGGCCATTTTAAATCAGGTGTTTGAAGACCTTCGCCCAATAGCGTAACTAACGAGTTCATTTTAGAAAAGAATATTTCCATGGCTTCAATTCTTTTACTAGGCTTGTTTATTGGCATGCAGCATGCCCTCGAAGCAGACCACATCGCTGCCGTCGCGAGCATCGCCGTGAGGCAAAGTTCCGTCGGTCGTATTGTCCGACACGGCGCCGTTTGGGGGATTGGCCATACGATCACGCTAATGATGTTCGCCGGCACCGCCCTGTTCCTGGACCAAGTGATTGACGAGGCGTTTTCGGCCATGCTGGAACTTTGTGTCGGGATGTTACTCGTGGGCCTCGGTAGTCATCTTTTGTATCGGCTATGGCGAGACCGTGTTCACTTTCACGCGCACCGCCATGCGAACGGCGTGCAGCACCTCCACGCGCATTCCCACCGTGATGAGCGGGAGGACCATGCTGCGTCAGAGCACGATCATGCCCATCCAATTGGCGTGCCAGTTCGAACCCTGTTGGTTGGCATGATGCATGGTTTGGCGGGGTCGGCAGTGCTACTCGTACTGACTACGGCGACCGTGAACGACCCGATTACTGGGATGATTTATATAGCTATGTTTGGATTTGGATCGGTTCTAGGCATGGCCACGCTGTCGGCTTTCATTGCGATACCCCTTAGCTATTCAACCTGTGCATTGACATGGGTGAACCGGGGTCTCCAGGGTGCAGTTGGTGCCGCGACCATAATTCTCGGGGCAGCCATCATTTTGCGAAGCGCGCCAATCTGATCAATCGTGCGAGATTTCCTGGCTATAGAGCATTCCGGATTTTGGTGGCGCTCAGCGGCAGGCTAAATTTCGCAAGATATTCAGAAACTCTGCCTAGTTGGTGTCGACGTTCTCAATGGCAATGTAATCAGGCGCCGAGGGTATTAGGTTCATGGCGGCGCCCCCATCCGGAGTTATCAATACCACATTCACCAGAGTCGCTCCGTCAACTAGGGAGGGCTATGAGCCGCCCTTGGGAATTTTATTCATTCGGTTTTTTAATTTAATGGCACCTGTGGGAAGGAAAGACCTTGAAGAACCCTGACGAGGTAGGTTGGCCGATCGCCGCGGATTGTGGCACGATGCATAGTGCGCCCGAAACTGAGGTCGATGCCGTCGCACCTGAAGCCCATGGTTTTGTCGAAGGTGCCGAAGGGTGCTATGTGCACTAATATTTTGTGGTTGCTGAGGCTGAGGCTGAGGATTGGTGCCAAGATAGTGATTGGCGCCCTAGATCGCTGAATTAGCATTTCATTTGCATAGATTGACAGATCGCTTGAAGGTCAAAGCGTAGAGAAAACGAAGCGATTAGCGGCATTGCGCCCGACCCGAACATATATCAAACCACCCTGGCGCTGCCGTTGCTGGAGCGGGATGCGAATGAGATACTTTTCAAGATACTTAGCATTAAAGCTACGTGGAACTTGGGGCTTCACCAAATTGATTTCATCTGAGGAGACGAACGGGTGGATTTAAAAACCATTATCTACGAAGAAGAGGGACCCGTTGGCACTATCACGCTGAACCGGCCAGAAAACGCCAACATGTTCAACGAGACCATGTGTCATGAAATTAGGGACTGCATCAACGATATGCGTCGCGAAACGCGGACCCGCGTCCTGGTTATTACCGGGGCTGGTGACCGGTTCTTTTGCATTGGTGGACAGAAGGACGGCATGGAGGATACGAATCTATATGCGGGCGTCCTGCCGACGTTGGAAATGTACGATGCCATCGACCGATTCCAGAAGCCGGTAATTGCCAGTGTAAATGGTTTTGCGGTCGGCGGCGGCAATGTCCTGCAGGTCATGTGTGATCTGACTATTGCTAAGGAAAGTGCGGTTTTCCGCCAGGTTGGGCCTATGATGGGGTCCTTCGACGCGGGCTATGGCACCTGGTATTTGGAAGACCTGGTCGGCAAGAAGCGGGCTAAGGAAATCTGGATGTGTAACCCGAAGATCGGTGCGCAGGAAGCTAAGGACATGGGGCTGATCAATCGGGTCGTGCCCGATGAAAAGCTCGCCGAACAAACCCGTGCCTTTGCTCTGGAGGTGGCCGATCGCGGCGCGTTCGCCCTTGCCTCCATCAAAACGGCTTTTGCGGCACGCCACGGCGGTGTCGGCGGCTTGTCGCGCATGGCGCACGATTTGCTGCTGCGAGGTTATCTGAATACGGCGGAGTCGAAGGAACTCAGCGTGGCGTTTCAAGAGAAACGCGATCCGGATTCATCGACCTTTGGGAACTGATCACGTATGCGGCCGTTCCTCACACTGCATAATCCGAAGAATGCCAAGGCTTATTACGACCACGGCCTGTGGAGGGCAGAGACGTTCTACGAGCTCATGATGCAACATGCTGCAGCGCGTCCCGATGCACCTGCGTTGCGGGATGGCCGAGGGCGGTTAGCTTGGCGCGAGGTGGCGGCCAAGGTAGATGCCATCGCTGCCGACCTGCGAGGACAGGGATTGATCGCTGGCGACCGAGTGTCGCTATGGATATCGAACCGTCTGGAAGCGATTTTAGTATTCATTGCCTGTTCGCGCGAGGGATTTTCCTGCAATCCGTCGCTGCACCGGACCCATACCTGTGCGGAGGTAATCCATCTTTTGAACCAATTGAATGTCGCCGCCTTTGTGACCGAGGAAGACTGGGGGGCAGACCGCGCGGATCAGAACCTTGATGCGATGCTGTCGGAATTGCCTTTTCTTAAGGTTGTGTACGATATAGAAAAACTGCCGTGTTCGGGGCCCGCCCCCGATACGTTACCAGCCGATGACCCAGACGCAGTCGGTTATTTGGCCTTTACATCTGGTACCACAGGTGCGCCGAAGTGCGTCATGCATTCGGCTAATACGCTATTGGCGAACGCTCGCGATATGGTGCGCGACTGGGGATTGACTGCGGAGTCGAAGCTCCTGTCCTTAAGCCCGCTTTCCCATCACATTGCTTGGGTCGGTGTTGCGCAGTGGTTAATCTTTGGTGGAGAGATGATCACTGACGACCCGCCGGCCGGCGTGCGCCGCATCGACTGGGTCGTCGATACGAAAGCCACCTACATCATGGGTGTGCCGATCCATGCCATGGACCTCCTGGCACAACAACGTGATGCGGGTGTCGCGCGCCTCGGTTCGGTGCAAACCTTCTATATGGCTGGCTCACCGATCCCGCCGACAGTAGCCGCCGCCTTCGTCTACCAAGGCATCCAGCCTCAAAATGTCTATGGCATGACCGAAAACTCATCCCATCAGTACACCCACCCGGGTGATGACATGAGCACGATAATCAACACCTGTGGGCGCGGTGGGCCCGCTTATGAGATCCGGATTTTTGATGTGGAAAACGCGGACGTTGAGGTTCCGCAAGGGACCGTTGGGCAGATCGGTGGTAAAGGTGCCTGTCTTACGCTTGGCTACTTCGCAAATCAGGAAGACACCCAGGGAAGCTTTAACCGGGATGGCTGGTTTTTGTCCGGCGATCTGGGCTCCATTGACGCAAATGATAATTTAGTTGTTGAAGGGCGGCTCAAGGACCTGATCATCCGTGGTGGTTACAACATTTATCCGTCGCATATTGAAGCTCTGACCATGCGCCACGCCGAGGTGGAAAAGGCTGCCGCGTTCCCAATCGCTGATGAGCGCTTGGGTGAAAAAGTTTGCTTGGCCGTAAGTGGTGACGTTGCCAGTCATGCCATACTTGACCACTTGGCTGCCGAGGGGCTCTCCAAATACGACATGCCTGAGTATTTTATTCGGGTCGATGACTTCCCGCTGACTGCAAGTGGCAAAATATTGAAGCGCGACCTGGTAGAGATGGTTAAGCAGGGGGAGATTGCCCCCGAAGCCGTCCGCTTTCAGCCCAAGGAAGGAACCGACTGATGCCTGTCGAACTGACCCATAACGGTGGTGCCGCCGTGATCACTTTGAACCGGCCTGAGGCCCTGAACGCCCTATCCTTCGAGATAGTCGGAGATATTGGCGATGCTATTGATGAAGCCGCAGCTACAAACGCGCGCGTCATAATCTTTACTGGTGCCGGCGAAAAAGCCTTTTGCGCAGGTGCCGATATCAAGGAGCTCCGGGAGCAGGATACAAACTCCATGCGTCTCGCCATGGGGAAAGGACAAGCAATATTTGCGAAACTTGATACGCTCGCCATTCCCTCCATTGCCCTAATCAATGGCTATGCCTTTGGCGGCGGCCTTGAGTTGGCGCTGGCCTGCACCTTCCGAGTTGCGATGCCGAACGCGAAAGTGGGCTTGCCCGAAATTAAGCTAGGAATCATTCCCGGTTACGGTGGGACCCAACGGCTGCCGCGCCTGGTCGGCGAAGGCCGGGCCTTGGAAATAATCATGAGCGGGCGCATGATTGATGCTGAGGAGGCAGTACAAATTGGTCTAGTCCACAAAATCATCAAGGGCGACGGCATGACGGGCGCGCTTGATTTTGCGGAAACGATTACGTGTTTCAGCCTGCCTGTTCTGGAATATGCCCGCGAAGCGGTGATGACGGCATTGGACAATCCCATTCATGCGGGCCTGAAGAACGAGCGAGATCTCAATCTACTAGCGTTTACGACGGATGATTGCCGCGAGGGTATGGCGGCTTTTGAAGAGAAGCGGAAGGCGGTGTTTAAAGATGGCTGATCCTTGTGTAATCGTCACTGGCGCCTCCAAGGGTATCGGCGCGGCTATCGCCGTCGAATTGGACAAGCGCGGCCTTTCCGTTATCGGGCTGTCTCGAACCGGTGACGCTGTCGTCGGCGACGCCTTCGTTTGCGATATGACTAACGAGGATCAAGTCCGAGAGCGGATCGGCGCAATAGGCGTCGAACGCGGTATCGCCGCACTGGTTAATAACGCCGGCCTCTATATTGGTAGTCCTATCGCTGAACTCAGTACGGATCAGTATGAGCAGGTGATGAACCTGAATGCCAAGGCGGTGATGATCGCGTCCCGGGAGGCCTATCCCCACCTTAAAGATAGTGGAGGCACAATTGTAAACATCGGGTCTTTTTTCGATAAGATGGGCGTTCCGCACAATCTCCCCTATTGCGCGTCGAAAGCTGCGGTGGCAGCGATGACACGTTGCATGGCCGTGGAATGGGCACGTGACGGCATTGGTGTCATCAATGTGGCACCCGGATACATTGAAACGGATTTGAACGCCGATTACTTGGGCCGGCCAAAGGTGCAGAATTGGCTGGCAGGCCGGGTGCCTTCAGGAGGACCCGGCAAGCCGGATGATGTGGCCCGGTTGGTTGCAGCTTTGATTTGCGAAGATATTCCATTTCTCACCGGCGAGACCATTTACATCGACGGCGGGCAAGGGATGAACCATTGATGACTATTTTCGACCGCTTGAACGCAAAGCGCCCATGGACGGAAGAAGAGTGCCTGGTCCTTGATCAGGTGACGCGCGTTGCCGAAGACTTAATCGCGCCGGCGGCCGCAGCCTACGACAAGTCCGGCGATTATCCGGAAACTAGCATGGCGGCCCTCAATGAACTCGGAATGAATTCCATCTTCGTGCCGGAGGCCTACGGCGGTGCACTAATGTCCTATCGGCTGTATTTGGAATGTGTTTCGATCATATCGGCGGCTTGTGCGTCCACGGGGATCATCTACGCAACTAATTTCCATGGCATGAAGCCGCTAATCGACCTCGGCACGGAGGAACAAAAGACCCGCTTGTTGCCGCGTATTTCGGAGGGCGGCCAGGGATCGCTGGCAATCACCGAGCCTTCGGCCGGATCGGACGCCACCGGCATGAAGACCCGGTTCACGCCCGATGGCGATGAGATTATCATTGATGGTTCAAAGACCTTTATCTCGAACGGCGACCGGGCTGAGTTGATCCTCTTGTTTGGAAAATGGAGTGAGATTGAGAACCCGCGCCAGGCCATCTCGGTGCTGGTCCTTGAGAGGGGGGCGCCAGGTTTCGAAACAGGCCGGAAGGAACAGAAGATGGGTCATCGGGCTGCAACCACGGTGCCCCTTTTGTTCGATGGGTGCCGGGTGCCGCGCGCCAACCTGCTTGGGGAACCCGGGGATGGCCTGAAGATCCTTCTCTCTTCGCTCAACAAGTCTCGGCCCTCCGTTGCCGCCCATGCTTTGGGTATCGCGCGGGCGGCTTTCGCCGACATGATCGCCTATATGAATGAACGAGAGCAGTCGGGCCGAAAGATAATTGCCTTCCAGGGTAATCAATTCCTGATAGCTGATCTCGCTAGTGAATTGGCTATGGTCGAAACGTGGATTGATTACGTTGCGGCTTTGATCGCTTCTGGTGAGACGGATTACGGACAGGAAGCATCGATTGCCAAAATGCGTGCGTCCGATCTGGCCATGCGGATGACCACTGAAGCTGTCCAGA
>MDTG01002841.1_pt1 | contig 17006 bp, 16 predicted proteins | sample 811421 | NCBI WGS metagenome assembly MDTG01 (sample SAMN05326645, study PRJNA326480) | marine metagenome | isolation source: seawater | place: Pacific Ocean: South East | collected 2011
CGAGCCGCAGATGCCGTTCGGCGGCATGAAGGCATCGGGCTACGGCCGCTTCGGCGGCAAGGCCGGCATCGACGCCTTCACCGAACTGCGCTGGATCACCTTCGAGACCGAACCGGGGCATTACCCGATTTAATTCTGGCCGATCTAAGGTTGGCCGATCTGCCGGCGCTCCGCACTGGGGCGTCGGCCGGTCATCCTCAGGTAGAAACGCGAGAAATAGGAGGGGTCCTCGAAGCCGAGCGCATCGGCGACCTGTCCGACGTTGGCATTGGTGAAATTGAGCAGCCGCCGCGCCTCGCTGGCCAGGCGGCGATTGATATATTCAAGCGGTGACAGCTCAAGGGTCTCCCGCGTCGCGCGGGCAAGCGTGCGCGGGGTGCAGCCCAGTTCGCGGGCGTAGGCCTGCACCGTCCAGTGCTCGTGGCAGTGCCGCTCCACCAGCGTCTTGAACCTTTCACAAAGACCATCTTCCTCGCCGGTGACGTCACGCGCCGTCACGGCGAGCCGCAGCCACGCCTCGGCGAGATTGGCGCGCAAGGCGGTGCGATTGGCATCGGCGGCGATGATTTCGCAGGCGAGTAATTGATCGGCGAGGCCCGCAAGGCGCTCGGCCGCTTCGGTCGACGGCAGGACCACCTGTGCTTCGTGCATGGCCCGGCGCAGCGGATCGCCCGCGCCAAGCAGTTGCAGGAAAGCCTTTCGCCCGGTCATCACCAGCCCGTCCGCATGGTCGGAAAAGCGGAAGCCGTGCGTGCGTCCGGCGGGCACGATAACCAGCGCGGGCGCCTCTACGCTGCTGGTGGTACGGTCCAGGCCGATCTCCGCCGTTCCTTGCTTGAGGAAAAGCACCTGAAACAGGGACGGGTGCCGATGGCTGGATATCTCCCAGTGATAGCCCGCACTTCGTGCCTCGATCGTCTCCCAATGGAAGTATTCGGGAAATTTCTCCTCCACATCCTCGCCGAACAGGCTGAAGACCGGGATGGGGCAAGGCGATGGCGTCATGTCCCGAATATACCAATCGCGGACGGGTCTGTCCCTTTCAAAATATGTCCGGCGCGGCACTTTCGGGCAAAAATCGGGAGAGAGATCCGTGAAGACCCAGGTTTGTATCATCGGTGCCGGTCCTGCGGGCCTGCTGCTTGGTCACTTGCTGCGCGCCGAAGGCGTGGACTGCGTGGTGCTGGAGCGCCGGTCCCCCGACTATGTGCTCAGCCGCATCCGTGCAGGCGTACTGGAGAACATCACCGTTTCGCTGATGGAGCGGCTGGGGCTGGACCAGCGCCTGAAGGCCGAGGGCCTGCCGCACGACGGTTTCAACCTCGCCGATGGCGAGCGACTGATCCGCATCGACATCGCCGATCTTACCGGCGGGCAGCAGGTGGTGGTCTACGGCCAGACCGAACTAACCCGCGACCTGATGGACGCGCGCGAGGAGCGCGGGCTGGAAGTCATCTACGAGACAGAAGACACCGCGTTGTTCGATGTCGAGAGCGAGGCGCCTTACGTCACCTACACGAAGGATGGCACGCAGCACCGCGTCGATTGCCGCTTCATCGTTGGCTGCGACGGGTTCCACGGGCCAAGCCGAGAAGCGATCCCCGCCTCTGTCGGCAAGGAGTACATGCGCGAATATCCTTTCGGCTGGCTGGGCATTCTCGCCGACGTGCCGCCCTGCAATCACGAGCTGATCTACGCCAATCACGAGCGCGGCTTCGCGCTTGCCTCCATGCGCAGCGAGACGCGCAGCCGCTACTACGTCGACGTGCCGCTGACCGACAAGGTGGAGGACTGGAGCGACGAGCGGCTGTGGGACGAGCTCGCCATTCGGCTCGGTCCGGAGGCGGCGGCGAATATTACGCGCGGTCCGGCGCTTGAGAAGAGCATCGCGCCGCTGCGCAGCTTTGTCTTCGCGCCCATGCGTCACGGCTCGCTGCTGCTGTGCGGGGACAGCGCCCATATCGTTCCACCCACCGGGGCCAAGGGCCTGAACCTTGCCGCCAGCGACGTGCACTATGCGGCAGAGGCCTTGACCGGGTTCTTCAACAGGTCGGACAACGATGCAATCACCGCCTATTCCGACACCGCGCTGGCCCGCGTGTGGAAGAGCGAGCGGTTCAGCTGGTCGCTCACCAAGCTGATGCACCGCTTCCCCGAGGACGGCCCGTTCGAGCGGGCGATGCAGCAGGCCGAGCTGGACTACATCGCCAGCAGCCGCGCCGCGCAGACCAGCATTGCGGAGAACTACGTCGGCCTGCCGGTCTGAGGCACCACTTCGGCAACCGAGAAGGTTGCGAATGAAACTTTTTCGTTGTGTGCAACTTTTCGATCCGACATACGCTTCATTCCTGACAGGAACGGAGAGAACGGATGCGTGCAGTCGATCATTTCATAGCCGGGAAGGCCCATGCCGGTGATGGCGGGCGTAAGCACGATATCTGGAACCCGTCGACGGGCGAAGTGCAGGCGCAGGTCGCGCTGGGCGATGCCGCGCTGCTCGACAAGGCGATAGCAGAAGCGAAGAAAGTTCAGCCCGAATGGGCCGCCACCAACCCGCAGCGCCGCGCCCGCGTGATGTTCGAGTTCAAGCGGCTGGTGGAAGAGCACAAGCAGGAACTGGCCGAGCTTCTCTCCAGCGAGCACGGCAAGGTGGTGGACGACGCGCACGGCGACGTGCAGCGCGGGCTGGAAGTGATCGAGTTCGCCTGCGGCATCCCACAGGCGCTGAAGGGCGAATATACGAACGGCGCAGGCCCCGGCATCGATGTCTATTCGATGCGCCAGCCGCTTGGCATCGGCGCCGGTATCACGCCGTTCAACTTCCCCGCCATGATCCCGATGTGGATGTTCGGCATGGCGATCGCGGCAGGCAACGCCTTCATCCTGAAGCCCAGCGAGCGCGACCCCAGCGTGCCGGTGCGGCTTGCCGAACTGTTCGTGGAAGCGGGCGCTCCCGCAGGGCTGTTGCAAGTCGTCCACGGCGACAAGGAAATGGTCGACGCCATCCTCGACCATGAGGATATCGCCGCCGTCAGCTTCGTCGGCTCCAGCGATATCGCGCACTACGTCTACAACCGCGGCGTCGCCGCCGGTAAGCGCGTGCAGGCTATGGGCGGGGCGAAGAACCACGGCATCGTGATGCCCGACGCCGACCTCGACCAGGTTGTGAACGACTTGTCCGGCGCGGCCTTCGGCTCTGCCGGGGAACGCTGCATGGCGCTGCCTGTGGTGGTGCCGGTGGGCGAACAGACGGCGGAGCGTCTGAAGGAAAAGCTGATCCCCGCGATCAACGCCCTGCGCGTCGGCGTGTCGAACGATCCCGAAGCGCACTACGGCCCGGTCGTCACGCCCGAGCACAAGGCGCGGATCGAGAAGTGGATCCACACCGCAGAGGCCGAGGGCAGCGAAGTGGTGATCGACGGGCGCGGCTTCAGCCTGCAGGGCCACGAAAATGGCTTCTTCGTCGGCCCGACCCTGCTGGACCGCGTGACCCCTGATATGGAAAGCTACAAGGAAGAGATCTTCGGCCCGGTACTGCAGATCGTGCGCGCCGACGATTTCGAGCACGCGCTCAAGCTGCCGAGCGAGCACCAGTATGGCAACGGCGTTGCCATCTTCACCCGCAACGGCCACGCCGCGCGCGAATTTGCGCACCGGGTGAATGTGGGTATGGTGGGCATCAACGTGCCGATCCCGGTGCCGGTCAGCTACCACAGCTTCGGCGGCTGGAAACGCAGCGGCTTCGGCGATGCGGACCAGTACGGCATGGAAGGCCTGCGGTTCTGGACCAAGGCCAAGAAGGTCACCCAACGCTGGCCCGATGGGGGCGGGGACGGTAGCAACGCCTTCGTTATTCCGACGATGGGGTGATGCCGATGCGTGCGAAGCTGGCCCTTCCCGTGATGGTCCTGGCGCTTGCCGCCTGCGGTTCGCAGGACGATGCAACTGAAACGCCGCCCGAAACCGATCAGACCGCGATACCGGTAGAGCCGGATGGGGGCATCGGTGATGGCGCGGAGTCGCTGTCCGATGCTCGCGACGTTGCGCAGGCCAACGGCATCCCGGCACGCTTTCGCGGCGTGTGGGATTACGTTGATGGCAGCTGCGACCCCGCATCGGATCTGCGGGTGGAGATTTCCGCCGACCGCGTAATCTTCTACGAATCCGTCGGCGAGGTCGAGAACGTCACCCCTGGGCCTGACGGCACGGAAGTGGAACTCGCGATGGAAGGCGAGGGCCAGACTTGGGACAGCCGCTTCCGCCTCAGCCTTCAAGGCAATCCGGAGCGGCTGGTGATGCAGAACATCGAATACCCTGCCGATCCGACGAACATCCGCGAACGCTGCGCATCCTGAACAGGAGACGAAAACCATGAGCACCTTCGAAAACATCCTCGTCGAACAACGCGGCGCCGTGACGCTGGTGACGCTGAACCGCCCCAAGGCGCTGAACGCGCTCAACAGCGACGTGCTGCGTGAACTGGGCGAGGCTTTTGCCGCCTACGATGCCCACAAGTCGCAGCGCTGCCTGGTGCTGACGGGATCGGGCGACAAGGCCTTTGCCGCAGGCGCGGACATCAAGGAAATGGTCGAGAAGGAAGCTGTCGACTTCTACCTCGAGGATTTCTTCTCCGGCTGGCAGAGCAAGGTGGTGAAGGGCACGCGCAAGCCGTGGATCGCCGCCGTGAACGGCTTTGCCCTTGGCGGCGGGTGCGAGCTCGCCATGATGGCCGACTTCATCCTCGCCAGCGACAGGGCGAAGTTCGGACAGCCCGAAATCAACCTTGGCGTCGCTCCCGGCATGGGCGGATCGCAGCGCCTCACCCGCGCCGTTGGCAAGTCCAAGGCGATGGAGATGTGCCTGACGGGCCGCATGATGGATGCCGAAGAGGCCGAGCGAGCAGGGCTGGTGGCCCGCGTGGTGCCGCATGACGAATTGCTGACCGATGCCATGAAGACGGCGGAGACGATTGCCTCCAAGCCGCCGATGGCCGCGATCGCGAACAAGGAAATGGTCAATGCCGCGTTCGAGACGACACTGGAGCACGGCCTCGCCCACGAACGCCGCCTGTTCCAGATCCTCACCGCCAGCGAGGACAAGGTGGAGGGTATGAAAGCCTTCGTCGAGAAACGCGACGGCGAGTGGAAGGGGCGGTGACATGAAAATCGCATTCATTGGCCTTGGCAACATGGGCGGCGGTATGGCCGCGAACCTCGTGAAAGCCGGACATGACGTTCGCGCATTCGATCTCAGCGAACAGGCGCTGGCCACCGCGAAGGAGCATGGCTGCGAGACCTTCACTTCCGCTTCCGAAGCCTGCGAGGGCGTGGATGCAGTCGTCTCCATGCTGCCGAACGGCGAGATCGTGAAATCGGTCTACACCAGCGACGTGATCGGCAAGGCGCCTGTGGGCGCGGTGTTCCTCGATTGCTCTACCATTGACGTGGCGACCGCCCGCGAAGTGGCCGAGGCTGCCGAGGCTGCGGGCTATGCCATGGTCGATGCGCCGGTTTCCGGCGGGATCGCGGCGGCAGAGGCGGGCACGCTCACCTTCATGGTCGGCGGCAGCGATGAAGCTTTTGCAAAGGCCAAGCCGGTGCTGGAAGGCATGGGCAAGGCGGTGATCCATGCAGGGCAGGCCGGCAACGGACAGGCCGCCAAGATCTGCAACAACATGCTGCTGGCGGTACAGATGATCGGCACCTGCGAGGCATTTGCCATGGCGCAGAAGCTGGGGCTGGACCCGCAGACCTTCTACGATATCTCCAGCGTCTCCTCCGGCCAGTGCTGGTCCATGACCAGCTATTGCCCGGTGCCGGGCGTGGGGCCGAAGTCGCCTGCCGACAACGATTACCAGGGCGGCTTTGCCACGGGCCTGATGTTGAAGGACCTGAAGCTGGCGATGGCAGCGGCGGAGACCGCCGGTGTCGACACGAAGATGGGCCGCCGCGCGCGCGAACTTTACGAAGAGTTCGATGCCGAGGGCAACGGTGGACGCGACTTTTCCTCCATCATCCAGACGCTGAAATAGGGCCTTCGCAAAGGGCCGTGACCTGCGGCGAATGTGGTGGCATGATCCCTTCCGGACGCAAGGCGACGGGTTGGGGTTTCCCGATGATGATGGACGCGGCAACGCCGATCCAGTTCACGATCACGCCTGAGGAAGTGCTGATCGTGAACGCCTACAGCGAAGTGCGCTTCATCTACACCGACCGCGAAATGCCCGACGAGTTCGACCTGTGGCCGACGGTGCGGGGGACCTCTGTGGGGCATTGGGAAGGCGACACGCTCGTGATCGAGACGATCATGGTCAAAAGCCCCATCGAATATTTCCACGGCGCGCCGCCGTTCTCGGAAGAGGCGCGTTATGTCGAACGGATTCGCATGGAGGGAGACCGGCTGGTGTCCGATGTCACCATCACCGACCCGGTGACGCTCGACGAGCCCTATCGCACGCAGGTCAGCTGGGTTCGCGACGAGGGGTTCGATCGCATGATCGAGATCGACTGGGACAACGACCGGACCGGCGTCGATGAAAACGGCGTCAACACCATCGAGATGGAGGTGGTGGAATGATCCGCGCTTCGCTCGCCCTCGCAGGGGCCCTTGCCGCCCTTTCCCTGTCCCTCCCTATCGCCGCGCAGGAATCGCCATTGCCGGGCGAGAATGCCGTGCAGATCGAGGCTATAGCTGGGGTGGTTGCGGCAGGGGCCGAATGGGAAACCGCGTGGTCCGGCCCGATGACAGCGGACGGCATGACCACCGCGCCCGATGGTCGCCTGCTGTTCGCGCAGGAGCAGAGCAACGCGATCTGGGCGCTGTGGCCGGACGATCGCGCCTTCGTGGAAGTGCCCTATGTGCTGGGTGCCGGAGCGGCCTCCTTCGCCGTCGACGGAAGCCTGTTGGCGGTGGAGCGGGGCTGCACGGACCCCGGACTGAATGGCCTGGAATGCAGCCAGCCCAGCGCGCTGGTGCAACTGCTCCCCGAACGCCGCGTGATCGCCGGGGCGATGCCCGATGGCAGTTCGCTCGGCCGTCTCAACGATGTTCTGGCCGATGGCCGGGGTGGGGCCTGGGTCACGCAATCGGCGCTGTGGCATATCGCCGCAGATGGCTCGGTTACGAAGGTCTACGAGCCTGAGGCATTCACCAATGGCCTCGCCACAAACCCTGACAATTCAACGCTTTATGTCACGGACATGCGAACCGTTCACGCTTTCGATCTGGACGCGATGGGAGGTGCGTCCAACGCCCGTATCTTCGCCTCCCTGGACGAAGACAGCGAAGGCTTCGGCGGCGATGGCATGACGGTGGACAGCGAGGGCAGGCTCTATGTCACCGGCGATGCGGGCGTCTACGTCTTCGCGGGCGATGGCGGGAAGCTGGGCGTGATCCCCGTGCCGCGCCGTTCCATCACGCTGGCCTTTGCCGGGCCTGACCGCGGCACGCTCTATGTTGGCGCGATGGGCGCGGCGACGCCCGACGGTGAGGCGTGGGAAACGCCTGAAGGCGTTCGCAACGTCGCGATGACCATCTACAAGCTGGACACGCTGTCCAGCGGCATGTGAGCCGCCGCTACCAGTACTTATCGCTGGCGATCGCGGCGCCTTCGGCAAGTGCTGCCAGCTTCGCCCAGACGATCTCCGGATCGAGGCTGTTGCTGCCGGCGTGGACCGAAAACCCACAGTCGACGCCTGCCATCACTCGCTCACGGCCAAGCAGGTCGGCATAGCGGCCGATCCGCTGGGCGATCAGTTCGGGATGTTCGATGTAGGGGCTTTGCGGTTCGATCATGCCAGGGCACAGCACCTTGCCTTCGGGTAACGGGTGTTCCTCGAAATAGGCGAATTCGTGAGCGTGGCGCGGATTTGCCCCTTCCAGCAGAACGGTCTGCGGCTTGGCCTGCCAGACGATGTCGGCGATCAACGCAAGGTCCACGTCGCAGTGGTGCGGACCGGGGTAGTTGCCCCAGCACAGGTGCATCCGGCATTGTTCTGCCGGGATGTTCTGCAGGGCATGGTTCAGCGCGGCGACATTCATGCCGATGCGCTTGCGGAACTCTTCATCCGACAAGCCAGTGAATTGCACGTGACGGCCCATGGCGAGATCGGGACAGTCGACCTGCAGGGTGATCCCGGCAGCGGCAACAGTCTCATATTCGTTGCGCAACCCTTCGGCGAGGGCGAAGACGTACTCCTCGTCGCTGGCATAGTACTGGTTCGGGAAGAACAGCGCGGTTACGCCGGGAGACGCAGCCGACATGAAGGTGGCCTGGCCGTTCGCAAGTCGCACCAGTCGCTCGGCATCCTGCCGCGGCGCGTCCATATCCTTGACTTCGATCGGGCCGGTGCAGGCTGGGGCGGAGCGTTTGGCGCGTCCCTTGTTGCCGAAGACCTGCGCCTTGGCGCCGGGAAATTGCTCGAGGTCCTGGAATTCGTACTGGCCCGCTTCGCCGCCGAAACCGGACAGGCGGTGCTTGATGTAGGTGGCGTAGCTGGGCTTCGACATTTCGCCGTCGCCCACCACATCGATGCCCGCCTGTTTCTGCCGGGCGACCACTTCGGCAGTGGCGCGCTTCACGGCATCGTCCAGCGCCGCTTGATCGACATGTTCGCCGCTCTCGCGGGCAAACATCAGGTCGAGCAGGTAATCCGGGCGCGGCAGGCTGCCGGTGTGCGTCGTGACGAAGCGGCTCACGAAAGCTCCTCACGCACGATGCGGGCACCGTCCGCCATGGCCTTCATCTTGGCGAAGGCGACATTGCGGGGCAGGTACTTGAGGCCGCAGTCAGGCGCCACGATCACGCGGCTTGCATCCACGTGCGGCAAGGCCTTGCGGATACGCTGCGCGACCACTTCGGGCGTTTCCACTTCGTGCGTGGAGAGATCCAGCACGCCAAGGATGATGGTCTTGTCCGGCAGGCTTTCCAGCACGGCGCAATCGAGGTTCTGCTGCGCCGTCTCGATGCTGACCTGATCGAGTGCGGTTCCTGCCAGTTCGGGCAGGAAGGAATAGCCCTCGGGCCGTTCGTGGATCAGCGCGGCATAGCCGAAGCAGATGTGCAGCGCGGTTGTGCCTTCGACGCCCTCCAGCGCGCGGGCCAGCGCCTTCAGGCCATAGGCGCGCGCTGCATCGGGGCGCGCCTGCATGTAGGGTTCGTCCAGTTGCACCACGTCGGCTCCGGCGGCATGCAGGTCCTTGATCTCCTCGTTCACGGCAGCGGCATAGGCGAGGGCGAGTGCCTCGGGATCGCGGTAGTGATCGTCCTGGGCCTGCTGGCTCATGGTGAAAGGGCCGGGGACTGTGATCTTGATCGGCTTTTCGGTGAAGCGGCGCATGAACTTCACGTCGTCCACCTGCACCGGGTGCTTGCGGCTGATGTCGCCCATCACGCGCGGCACCGGCACCGGCTCCCCGCTGCGATCGAGTGCGGTGCCGTGGTTTTGCATGTCGATGCCCTTGAGCGCTGTAGCGAAGCGATTGGAATAGCTTTCGCGCCGCATCTCGCCGTCGGTGATGATGTCCAGCCCGGCGGCCTCCTGCTCGCGAATGGCGACGATGGTGGCATCGTCCCAGGCCTGCTGGAGCAGGTCCGGCTCCACCTTCCAGAGCTCTAGCGCGCGCGTGCGGGGCGGGAAACGGCCGGCCAGCTTCGCGCGGTCGATAAGCCAGTCGGGCTGCGAATAGGAGCCGACCAGCGATGTGGGAAGCAGCATCAGGCTGCGGCTTCGTCGTGGCGGAAATTGTTATTGTTGCTGTGATCGCCCGAGAGCCAGCGTTCCAGCTCGGCGTGGGCTTTCGCCTTGCGCTCCTCGGCACCATCGGCGGCGCGCGGATCGTCGCGGCAGAATTCCACGATCATGCCGTTGGGATCCTCCACATAGACGCTGCGGCAATAGCCGTGCTCCAGCGCATAGGTCTTTGGTGGTTCGATTCCTGCCTTGGCGATACGTTCCTCGATCTCGGCCTGGGTTTCGTCATCCACTTTCAGCGCGATGTGGCGGAAGGGGGACGGGGCGAGTTCAGGGCCGAACTCCGCCTGGTCTTCCGGATCGGCAAAAGAGAAGAACGCCAGCGAGCTGCCATCGGCCAGATCGAAGAACAGGTGGCAGTAGGTGCGGTCCTTGCCGAACAGGTGATCGATCTCGGTCCAGCAGGCCGATAGCGGCAGGCCGATCACGTCCTCGTAAAAGGCGCGCGTGGCCTCCAGGTCGGCGGTGACATAGGCGGTGTGGTGCAGGCGGCTTGGCAGTTTCCCCATCGATACTCTCCCGTGATGGCCGACTCTCGCGGCTCTTGTTCTCGGACTTTATCAAACAGAGCGGCGGGCGCAAATGCGCGCTGGCGGCCTCGCTATCGGCCGAGGATTTCCTTGTTGTGCTGCCCAAGTTCCGGCGGCGGGCTGACGCTGTCCTCGATTTCGCCATCGAAACGGATGGGGTTGCGGATGGTGCGGAACGTGCCGCGCTCCCCTTCGCCCTCGATCACCAGCTTGTGGTGCTGCGCCAGTTCGCCTTCCACCACCTGCTTCGAGGTATAGACAGCGGAGTGCGGGACTTCGAGCGTGCTCAGCCGCTCCTCCCAATAGGCGCGCGACTTCGTGGCGAAGATCGGGGCGAGGAAATCGACCACCTTCTCGTAATTCTCGATGCGGGCAGGGCGGCTTTCGAATTCGGGGCGCTGGAGCATGTCCGGCTGATCTACTGCGGTGGCGAGGTTTTCCCAGAACTTGGGCGGGCTCGACATGTGCAGAGCGATCCATCCGCCGTCCTCGCACTGGAAGACGTAGCTTTGCGAAACGTGCGGGCGGCTCCACGGTCCCATCACTTCATCGACGCTGAGGTAGTGGGTAAAATCGTCGAGATTGAAATGCGCCATGGCCTCGAACATCGAGGTTTCCACCCGGCGCCCCTTGCCGGTGCTCTCGCGCTCATACAGGGCGGCGAGGATGCCGTAGGCGGTGTAGAAGCCCGTCACCGCATCGCCGATGGCGGGGCCGACGACGCGCGGATTGCCGGGGTTCACCAGCAGCCGCAGGAAGCCGCTCGCCGCCTGGCTGACGGTGTCGAAAGCGGGGCGATCCTTCCACGGCCCCTCGTTCCCGAAACCGGATATGTCGGCATAGACGAGGCGAGGGTTGATTCCCTGCAAACGCTCCGCGCCCACGTGCAGACGCTCGGCCACCCCGGGGCGGAAGTTCTGGATGAAGACGTCGGCGGTCTTCACCAGTTCGTCCAGCGCATCGAGGTCTTCCGGGTTCGCCTTCGTGTTGAGCTCGATCGACTTCTTGTTGCGGTTGTAGGTCTGGTAATGCGGCGAATAGAGATCGCCCTTGAAAGCGCGGAAGGGGTCGCCCGTTTCGGGCATTTCCACCTTGATGACTTCGGCTCCAAGATCCGCCAGCAACATGCCCGCCGCAGGGCCGGTGATGAACGTGCCCATGTCGAGCACGCGAATGCCTTCAAGCGGTCTGGCCAATCTGTCTCTCCCTTGCCTCTGCGGCCTATCGCTATAGGCAGGTGGCAAGCGCCGCAACCGGATAGAATCAAGGAGAGGGACTTTGCGCACCAGCAAGCAGGACACAGGATACTCGGCCATCTGCACTTCGGATGCCGACTCCATCACCGTGCGCGGGCGGGACCTTTGCGAGGACCTGATGGGAAAGGTCGACTTCTCCAGCTACTTCTGGCTGCTGGTGACGGGGCAAGAGCCGGACGAGAACCAGAGCTTTTTCCTCAACGCCACGCTGGTGGCATTGGCGGAGCACGGCATGGTGCCTTCGGTCGTCGCCGCGCGCATGACGCTGGCTGCCGCGCCGGAAGCGGTGCAGGGCGCGGTGGCTGCTGGCATCCTCGGCTGCGGTTCGGTGGCGCTTGGCAGCGCGGAGATTGCGGGGCGGTTCTATGCCGAATGCGTGGAGGATCAGCGCGCCAGCGGCGATCCGGTGGCAGACGTTGCGGTGCGCAACATCCATCGCTGGCGGGAGCACACCAAGGCCGTGCCGGGCTTCGGTCACTGGCAGCATGTCGAGGGCGATCCGCGCGCGCTCAAATTGCTGGAACTGGCCGACGAGCGCGGGGCCAGCGGAGAGCATGTCGCCATGATGCGCGCAATCCAGGCCGCCTTGCCGGAAACCATCGGCCGCGAACTGGCGGTGAACGTCAACGGCCCGATCCCTGCCATCCTGCTGGATATCGGATGGCCGCTCGCGGCGCTGAAGGGCATCGGCCTGTTGTCGCGCACCGGCAGTCTGATCGGCCACCTGACCGAAGAGGCCGAGCGGCCCGTGGGTTTCATCATGAGCGGGGCAGCCTCCGCCGCCATCGAATACGACGGGGACTGATCGCGCTCTACCGGCTGGCTATTCCGTCGCGAAGCATGGCGTTGGCGATATCCGCGATCCTGTCCGGCTCGTCGCCTTTGCCCCAGACAGAGTAGCGAAGGCCGAGGAACACGTTCATTCCCATGATCGCCCAGGCGTGGGCCTCGTCCATTCCGGGTGCGAACTCGCCCGCAGCCTCGCCCTTCTGCAACCTTTCGAGAATACGCTTGGCCGTGGTCTCGTAGTGCTCGCGGAAACTGGCGGGGTCGACGAATTCCGCCTCGTCGATGATGCGGTAGATTTCCTTGTTGTCGCGCGCGAACTCAAGGAATGCGCGCAGTGCGGCGCGTTCGATGTCAAATCCGGCGAGGTCCGGCGTCACCGCCTTGCCCGCCTGCGCAGCGACCTGTCCGCTCATGTCCTTCACCAGCGCGCGGAAGATTTCGTCCTTGCTGTCGAAATAGGTGTAGAAGCTCCCCAGCGCGGTTCCGGCGCGGCGGGTGATGCCGCTGATGGACGCCTCGTGGAAACCCTTCTCGCCAAATTCCTTGGCCGCCGCATCCAGCAGCTTGCGCAGCGTCTGCCGCCCGCGTTCGGTGCGTGGAACCTTGGGTTCGCTATCGGGTGAGCGGGACTGCGATGTTGCCATTTTGCAATGGCTAACCGCTTTCCCGAGGAAGCGCAAAAACTAAAAGTTGAAAGGTGGTTCATGTTTCAATATCAGGAGCGCCGATAAGAATCGTTCTTGGGAGATTACCGATGTCGAAAGCCACTCTCTGGCAATCCGCTGCTACTGCGCTCGTCCTGGGTGCATTCGCCATGCCCGCCCACGCGCAGGAGGCGAGCGATGCGCTGCCTCAGGCCGAAGAGGCGCAGGGCGGCACGATCATCGTGACCGCGCGCCGCCGTGAAGAGCGGCTGGTGGACGTGCCGGTTGCCGTTTCCAGCTTCGGCGCGGAAGAACTGCAGCAGCGTGGCTCCGTCGACATCACCGATATTGCGCAGGTCACGCCCAACACCACGCTTGAGGAATCGCGCGGCACCAACTCCACCCTGTCCGCATTCATCCGCGGCATCGGCCAACAGGACCCTGTCTCCGGTTTCGAGCAGGGTGTGGGCATCTACCTCGACGACGTTTACCTGAACCGTCCGCAGGCCGCCGTTCTCGACATCTATGATGTGGAGCGCATCGAAGTGCTGCGCGGGCCGCAGGGCACGCTCTATGGCCGTAATACCATCGGCGGCGCGGTGAAGTACGTCACCCGCGAACTGCCGGACGAAACCAGCCTGCGCCTGCGCGCCACGGCTGGCACCTACGGTCGCCTCGAGGGTGTCGTCACCGCTTCCACCCCGGTCACGGATCTTGTCCGCGTTGGCGGTTCGGTTGCGCGTCTTACGCGCGACGGTTTCGGCGAGAACCTGACGACGGGTGAGGAAAACTACAACAAGGATATCTGGGCCGCGCGCGGCACCATCGAAGTGGGCGGCAACGGCGAGCCTTACTTCGTCCGTTTCTCTGGTGATTACACCAAGGACGAGTCCAACGCTCGCGGCGGCCACCGCCTGATCCCGGGTGCAACCTCCGGCGCGCCGGTGCTCGACGATGTCTACGACACGCGTGGCGGCCTGACTGATCCCGAGCAGGACGTGGAAGCCATCGGTGTGGCCCTCAATGCCCGCTTCGATCTGACCGATGCGCTGACCCTGCGTTCCATCACCGCCTACCGCAAGGACGACAGCGCCTCGCCGATCGACTTCGACGCGCTGGAAGTCGTCAGCTTCGACGTCCCGGCCTACTATCGCAATTCGCAGGTGAGCCAGGAAGTGCAGCTGCTATGGGATGATGGCGGTCGCTTCACCGGCCTGCTGGGTGGTTACTACCTCAGCGCCACCGCCGACACCCAGTTCGACGTGCGTCTGTTCACCACCTTTGCCGGTTTCACGGCCTTCACCGAAGCGAACGTGGACACCGAAACTTTCGCAGTCTTCGGCGACTTCACCTATGATCTGACCGACCGGCTCAGCCTGTCGCTCGGTGGTCGCTATACGTGGGACGAACGTACGGCGGATATCCTGCGACAGAACTACCTCGGCGGTGGTTCGCCGGTTTTCGGCGGCGAGGGCATCCCCTTCGGCGCTCCGGGCACGGACTTCCAGGGCACGGAGGACTTCGACAAGTTCACCCCGCGCGCCTCGATCAGCTTCCAGCCGACGCCGGATCACAACCTCTACGCCAGCTATTCACAGGGCTTCAAGGGTGGCGGTTTCGACCCGCGCGGCGTGGGCGTGAACGCGCCTGCCGCAACGCCGGGAATGCCAACCGACGCCGAAGTGGCGGACTTCCTCAGCTTCGCGCCTGAATCGGTCGACAGCTACGAAGTGGGCTACAAGGGCAGCCTGTTGGGCGATGCGGTCTATGTCGCTCTTGCCGCTTTCTATGCCGATTACACCGATGTGCAGATTCCCGGCTCGGCCGCCTGCAATGTCGGCGGGATCGCCACGTTCTGCGGCGTCGTGACCAATGCGGGTGCGGCGGAGATCAAGGGCATCGAATTCGAAACCAATGCCCGCCTCGGCCGTGACCTGGCGACCGCCGGCGACGAGCTTCGCCTGTCCGGTTCGCTCGGCTGGATCGATGCCGAATACACCGAGTTCGTGACGCTGATCGGTGGCCAGCCGACCGATGTTTCCGATTTCCGGGAAGTGCAGAACACCCCTGAATGGAGCGGCAGTGCAACGCTGGGCTACACTACGCCTGTCGGCAGCGGCGATCTGTACCTCGGTTCGACCGTTTCCTACCGCAGCGAGACCTCGCAGTTCGAAGTCCCCAACCCGTTCCTCGATCAGTCGGGCTACGCGCTTGTCGATGCCAGCATCGTCTGGACGAGTGCGGACGGCGGGTTCAGCCTCGGCCTTTACGGACGCAACCTGACCGACAAGGAATACAAGACTTCGGGTTACACCTTCGTGGTGGCCGATCCGGCAACCGGGGAAATCCCGCTGAACGATGATGGCTTCCCGACCCCGTCGCTTGGCACGGAAGGGGCGCTGACCGCATTTTACGGCAACCCGCGCCAGGTCTACGTCACCGCCACCATCGAATTCTGATCCGCGCCTCGCGGACGGAAAGCTCGATGATGGACTATCGCGAACACCGCTATCAAAGCGCGTGCGGACAGCTGGAGCTGTTCGCACGCGACTACCCCGGTAATGGCCCGTCACTGCTGCTGATGCACGGGCTTACCCGCAACAGCGGCGATTTCGAGCCGCTGGCGCAGCACCTGGCGGGGAATTACCGGCTGATCGTGCCAGACCAGCGGGGAAGGGGGCTGTCGCAAGACGATCCCGTTCCGGCGAACTATCGCCCCGATGTCTATTCGAAGGACATGTTCGCCCTGCTGGAAAGCCTCGGCATCGAACGCCCCGGCCTGATCGGCACGTCGATGGGCGGGCTGATGGCCATGGTGATGAACGCGATGAAACCGGGCTATTTCCCGGCAATCGTGTTCAACGATATCGGTCCTGTCCTGGACCCGGCGGGCCTGGCCAGGATCGGCGGCTACGTTGGCGGAGGGGAACCCTTCGCGGATTGGGATGCCGCTGCAGAGGCCTGCGCGAGCATCAACGGGGATGCATTTCCGGGCTACGCAGAAGCGGACTGGCAGGCATGGGCGCGGCGCACGTGCCGCGAGCTTCCCGATGGCCGCGTCGCCTTTGCCTACGACCCCGCGATTGCAGACGGTTTTGCCGACATCGGCGACAAACCGCAGCCCGATATCTGGCCGTTATGGGAAGCGCTGAGCGACACCCCCGTGCTGGTACTCCGCGGGGCTCTGACAGACCTGTTGGCGATGGAAACCGTGCGCGAAATGGAACGCCGCCATGCAGGACCGTTTATCCACGTCGACGTGCCCGATCGGGGGCATGCGCCGATGCTGGATGAGCCGGTGGCGGTCTCGGCTATAACTGAATTCCTGGAAGAGCATGTAAATTGAGCACCCAGACCGCCAGCAAGCCTGACCCGAACCGCAATGTGGTGCTGGCCATGCTGCTTGTGGTCTACATCTTCAATTTCGTCGACCGGCAGATCCTCTCCATCCTCGCCGCACCGATCCAGGCGGACCTCGATCTCAGCGACGGCGAAATGGGGCTGCTGGGCGGATTGTCGTTCGCCTTGCTGTATTCCACCATGGCCGTTCCGCTGGCGGCGCTGGCGGACAGGACCAGCCGCAGTTGGGTGATCGCAGTCTCGCTCGCCGCGTGGAGCGGCTTCACCGCGCTGTGCGGACTGGCGCAAAATTTCTGGCACATCTTCCTCGCCCGCCTCGGCGTGGGCATCGGGGAAGCGGGCGGGGTCGCCCCGTCCTACGCGCTGATCGGCGACTATTTCCCCAGTTCGCAGCGGGCGACGGCGCTCTCGATCTATTCGCTGGGCATCCCCATCGGCTCCGGCCTGGGCGTGCTGATGGGCGGCTACATCGCCGCGACGGTGGACTGGCGTGCGGCGTTTTTCGCGGTGGGCCTCGCAGGGGTGATCATCGTGCCGATCTTCAAATTGCTCGTGCGCGACAAGGCCAAGCCCAAGGTAGCGGCGGACAATCCCGCGCCGCTGCCCGAAACGCCATCCCTGAAGGAAACTGCCGGAATTCTCGCGCGCAAGAAAAGCTTCTGGTTCCTCTCCTTC
>MDTG01188788.1_pt1 | contig 17006 bp, 19 predicted proteins | sample 811421 | NCBI WGS metagenome assembly MDTG01 (sample SAMN05326645, study PRJNA326480) | marine metagenome | isolation source: seawater | place: Pacific Ocean: South East | collected 2011
AAAGGACATAAAATAGACAATTTTAAATATTTAATAAAAACAATGAGCAATATTTAAATGAAAAATTTTATTCATAAAACTGTAATTAAAGATAAGAATGTTAGGGTGGGATCTAATTCTAAAGTTTGGCACTGGTCTCATTTATCAGACAATGTAAGTATTGGTGCTAACTGTGTTTTAGGACAGAATGTTTTTATAGGAAAAAATGTTAAAATTTCGTCAAATGTAAAAATACAAAATAATGTTTCTGTTTATGAGGGCGTAATATTAAAAAAAAATGTTTTTTGTGGGCCAAGTGTAGTTTTTACAAATGTGAAATTTCCTCGATCAAAAATTAAGGCAAAAAAATATATCAAAACTATTGTTGAAGAAGGTGCAACGATAGGAGCAAATTCAACCATAATTTGTGGTATTAAATTAGGAAAAAATTCACTTATAGGAGCAGGCTCAGTAGTAACAAAAAATGTTCCACAAAACTCAATTGTATTTGGTAACCCTGCGAAGAAGGTAGGTTCTATTAATAATGATGGCAAGAAATATAAAATCTTAAATGAGAAAAAAAAATTGTATTAAATGTCAAAAAGCCAAATAAAAATAAAGTTTAACGATTTAGACATTTTAAATAAAAAATTTAATTATCAAATTATCAAAGAATTAAAAAAAGATTTTAATGAAAATAATTTTATTTTTGGCAAAAGTGTAGAAAAATTAGAAAAAAAATTAGGTAAATTCACAGGTAGCAAATTTGTAGCGACAGTTGGGTCAGGAACTGATGCAATTTTGTTATCATTACTTAGTTTGAATCTTAAAAAAGGTGATGAAATAATTATTCCAAGTTTTTCTTGGCTTTCAGTTGCGGAAGTAGTGCTAATGTTGGGCTTCAAGCCTATTTATATAGATACTTCTTTAGTTACATTTAACATGGATATTAGTTTAATTGAAAATCATATAACAAAAAAAACAAAAGGTATTATTTCAACATCCCTTTTTGGAAGGTCTATAGATTTAATTTTTATTAAAAATTTTTGTAAAAAAAATAAGCTATTTTTAATAGAGGATGCCGCTCAAAATTTTGGATCATTTATAAATAAGAAAAATGCATGTAATATTGCAGATTTGACAATTACAAGCTTTTTCCCCTCTAAAACATTGGGATGTTATGGTGATGGTGGTGCAATATTTACAAATAACAGTAAGATTTTTAAAAAAATAAAATATCTTAGAAATCACGGTCAGCAAAAATATTCAAAGAGTAAAATGATTGGTTTGAATTCAAGGATAGGCACAATTCAGGCAACAATTTTGCTTAAAAAACTTCACACACTTAATTTAAAAATTAAAAGTCAAAAATTAATTTATTTGAAATATCAGAATTTTTTTTTAAAAAAAAAAATTGGAGGTTTTCCTTTAGTTAGAGGCAAAAAATTTGATGACGCAAATGGTCAATTTTCATTATTGGTTAAAAATAGAACTAAATTTATAAAATATTTGAAGATTTTTAAAATACCTTTTAAGATTTATTACCCATTACCGTTATATAAACAATTTAATCAAAAACCAAAATTTTCTTTAAAAAATACTGAATATTTATGTAATCATATTATCTCTTTACCCTATAATGAATTAAGTCAAGCTCGTTTCAAAAAAACATTATTTTTTTTAAGTAAGATTATAAAATTAAATAGGAAAATTTTTTTTGAAAAAAATTAAAATTTTATTTATTCAACCTATTGGACAATTTAGTGGTTCTCTAAAGAGCCTCGAAGAATATTTAAAACTATTATCAACAAAGAAATATCGTTTTATTTTTTTAACACAAAAAGGTGTCGCTTCTAAAAGATTAAAAAAATTTGGAAATGTTTATAAAGCTCTAGGTGTTTCAAAGTTTGATAATACTATAATAGGTCATTATAAAGGTTTTAGATGGTTAATTCTATTAAGAGAGATTTTCTATTTATTTCCAACATTTCTAGCAATTAGAAAAATTAAAAAAGAAAATAAGAATATAGATATTATTCATGTTAATGAAATTACCGCAATTCCAACAATATTCATTTTAAAATTATGTTTTAAAACACCAATTGTATTACATGTAAGAACGCTTTTTCAGAAAAATAATTTTTTAGGAAAATTAATCTTAGATTATTTAAATAAAGCAACAAAAAAAATTATTGTAATTGATGATATTGTAAAAAAATCTTTACCCAGTAAATTTAAAACAACAATAATCAGAAATATTCTGAATATTAGTAATGTAAAATTTAAGAACAATAAAAAACAAAATAAAAAATTTTTGAATATTGGATATATTGGAAGCTATTTGAAGTATAAAGGAGTAGATGATTTAATTTTAGAAAATAATAATCTTATTAAAAAAGGATATAAAATTAGACTGTATTTGGCAGGTGACGTGTTAAGAAAGAAAAATTTAATGATTAACTATTTTCTTAATTTATTAAATTTAAACAATAATATTACCAATATCAAGAATATGAAAAATGTTTATAATCTAGGTTTAATTAATGAATTACATCTTTTTTATAAAAAAATAAATATACTTTGTTTTCCCAGTTATTTAAATGCTTTAGGAAGGCAAGTTTTTGAAGCTGCAATCTTTCGAATTCCAAGCATTGTTTGTTTAGATAAAAATTCCTCAGATAGCTTTGAAAATTTTAAGACAGGGTTGGCTATAAAAAAACCTGGTTCAATAAAAGATATTGAAAAATCAATAATTTATTTTTATAAAAATAAAAACTTGATCAGAAAAATGGGAAACAATGCATTTAATTTAGTAAATAGAAAATATAACAAAAAGCATAATTTAAAAAAATTAGAAAATATCTACAAGGATTTATTATAAATTATTTTTAATTATTTCGATTATTTTTGTGCTTACAATTGAATGACCTAATTTGTTGTAATGGACACCATCGTAAAAAAAATCATCATTTGATAATGTTTCTGTAAGATCATACAAATATTGATCTAAATTTTCTTTTAGTAATAGTTTTATTTTTTTGTTAAGTGGTTTTGTCGAATTTTTATCACCTTTTTCAATAGAATATAAAACTATTACTTTTTTTATATTATTGATTCTTTCTATTTCTTCTTTAAGTAAATTAATAGAATATACAATTAATTCATTTATATGGTTGTATTTTGATGTATCATTTTTTTTTGAAATATACTTATTCAAATCATATTTAGTTGCAATAAAACTGATCGCCTCAGCTATTCCAGGAAAAAAAAAATTATTTTCATTCAAATAAAAATGTGCTGTGTTTGAGTCAGCATAATCTCTATAAAAATCACCAGGTGCCAGAGTAATTACCACAACGTTTGCATCACTTATTCTTTCATCATACTTTAGTCTCAATACCATATTAATTACGCCATAAGCATTTACACCTGCATTTCCACAAGTAAATTCAGTTAATTTTTTACAAACTAAATGAGAAAATATTTCTTTATCATCAATATAACTTCCACCATAAGTAATACTATCACCAATAAATAAAATTTTTTTTTTTTTAGATTTGATCCATGAAGTTGTACTTCTTAATCCAGATTCGTTAATTGTTACAGTTGAAGATTTCAACCTTATTTTTCTCTGATTTTCCTTTGGAGCATAACCATACATTAAATCTGAGTCGTAACTTATCGGATGACCTAAACCTATATGCTTTAAGTAAAACTCAGTTATAAATAGAGAAATTATAAAAAAAATTGCTAGAAAAAAGAATGTAATTAGTTTCACTTTACTTATATTTATTATTTTTTTTAAAAAGTATATATAAATATATGATTATATTAAAAATAATATTAATAATCTTTACTATATTATTTACAATTAAGGTACTCGAATCTTTTGGTAATTATTTAAGTAAAAAATTAGCCCTTAACTTGAACTTTGGTTCAAAAGTTATTTTGGGATATTCAATTTTAAATATTTATTTATATTTTTCATATTTTTTTTTAAAATTAGAAAATAAATATATTTTTATATCAATTATCATAGCGATATTTTTTTTATTAATAAAAAATTTAGAGTTAAATAAAAATAAGATTATATATTTTTTTATATTATTAATTTCCATCATATACCTAATTCCAGTAATTTTATTTGAAGAACAATTTTATGTTTTTAGAGGAAATTATTGGGATTTTTTTAATTATATTTCTTCAGCAACTTTATTTAAAAATTATAGTTACAATGAAATACTAAATTATAATTTTGATAAAATTTATCTTTCTTTTCAAAATATAGACAAGATTGTCCAATATCGTCCGTTAACTAACTACGTAATTTCATTATTTTTAAATATTAAGTACTTAGATATTTTTCTTATTGTTTATTTGTATAAAGTTTTTACAGTTTGTTTAATTTTTATTTCATTCAAGGAAATTGTAAATAAACAAATATTAGATTACAAAGAAAAATACATATTATCATTTGTATTTGTTATATCTTTTTGGACAATTTTTATTTTTGAAATTGATGCACTATCACATTTAGCAAGTATACCAATTTTATTAATATGTATTAGTAAAATGGATTTATTTTTTAATTCGCTTTTAGAAAATAAAAAAAATTTTTTAATCTTTTTTATAATAAATACATCTGCTCTATTTCTAATTTACCCAGAGATAATTTTTGTATTAGGTCTAATTATTTTTATTTATTTTATTAAAAAAATTCAACAAGTTAAAATAAAGAAAAATTTTTTTGAAAATATTTTTTTTTCTTTTTTTATATTTTTAATTTTAATAGTTCAGTCATATAATACAAATATTGAATTTGTTTTTTTACAAATTAATCAAGCTTTTGACTCCAGTATAGATTGGTGGGGATATTATGGTGCTTTTATTTTGGGAAGAGATAACCTAGTCACTAATAATGACTTTGTGCAGTCAATTAAAATGAATTTGAATAATAATTTTTTAGATATTTTAAAAACAATTTATTATTCACACTATGAACAGAACTATAAGTTTATTTATTTAAATTTTCTACCATCATTATTTGGTTTATATCACCTGACTGTAACTAAAGTTATAAATAATTTTGATTATATTGAATTATTTTTTGTAATTTTAATAAATATATATTTACTCAATATTATTAGGAAGAATATTTTTATTTTAAACAACATAAAGCTTTACCTAATTTCATTTTTTATATTATTTTTATTATTAATTTTAAATAAAAATTTTTGGACAATTATCAAAATTTATAGCTATATTTTTCCTTTTATATTTCTCTTTTTTTCTATTTCATTTAAAGAGAAAAAAATTAATAAATTATATTTATTAATGTTAATCTCTTTCATATTTTATAAATATTCAATTTTTAACTTTGGGATTGGAAAATTCGACTCTTTTCCTTCCATAATTAATAAAGATTTTAAAACAAATATTAGTTGGTCACTTGATCAAAAAAAGCTTAAAAATTGCAATCAAATACAAATAAATGTTAAAGAATATTTTAAAAAAGCTTATATAATATTAAAATTAACACATCAGAAGATTGAAATAATTAACCAAGATACTAAAAATAGTAAAAAATTTAATTGTAAAATAAATTTTAAAAATAAAGAATTTAAAATAGAATATTAATGAATAAATTATCAATTGTTGTTCCCGTATTTAATGAAGCTGAAAATATTCAAATTTTTTTAAAAAGATTACTTTCTGTGATACTCAAAATTAATATCGATTACGAAATTATTTTTGTTCTAGATCCAAGTCAGGATTTGTCAGAGGACTTAATAAAAGAAGAAATAAAAAAAAATAATAAGATTAAACTTATAGTTTTTTCAAGGAGATTTGGTCAACCTGCAGCAACAATGGCTGGTATCCAAAATACAACAGGTGATAGGTGTGTTATAATTGATTGTGATTTACAAGATCCACCCGAGTTAATTTTTGATATGAATGCTAAAATGAATGAGGGTTATGATGTTGTTTTAGCTAGAAGAAAATCAAGAAAAGGAGAAACAATTATTAAAAAATTTATAACTAAAGCTGGGTATGCATTAATTGAAAAAATAACAGATATAAAAATTCCAAAAAATACAGGTGATTTTAGAATTATTTCAAAGAAAATTATAGAAAATTTAAAAAAATTTAAAGAACCAAATGCATTTTTAAGAGGATTAGTTGCCTATATTGGTTTTAATCAAACTTTTATAGACTACGATCGTGATGAGCGTGGAAGCGGTAATAGTAAGTACAATAAATATTTAGGTTCAATTCAAATAGCTTTTAATGGAATATTTGGATTTAGTTCCAGACCTTTATTTATAATGTCAATTGTAGGCTTTGTTTTTGCTCTATTAAGTTTTTCAATTGGTGTTTATTATGTTTTAATCAAGATAATTGATCCAACGGTTACTCCAGGTCTATCATCTACTATTCTATTTATAACTTTTTTTTCTGGTTTAAATTTAATTGGACTAGGTTTATTAGGTGAATATGTAGGAAGAATTTATGATGAAGTAAAAGATAGACCAAATTTTATAATAGATAAAAAATATAATTTTGATGAGTGAACTTGGTAATAAAAATATCGAAAAAAAAAACATAGATTATTTTTCAAATAATGAAGTTTATCTCAAAAATAAATCCACTATTGACTCGTATATAAATGTATACAATAAGCTTACAGAGGTTTTAAAAAATACATCTAGATTACTAGATGTTGGTCATGGAGGCTCTTTTGATTACGATACAAGTCAGATAAAAGAAATAGTTGGTCTTGATCTAGATGAAATGACTTTACAAGATAATTTACCCTCAAATATAAAATTAGAATGTGGTAGTGCTTTGAATATACCTGAACATTTAAAAGATTTTGATAAAGTCTTATTCATGTTCCTCTTACATCATTTAGTGGGAAATAATATTGAAGATAATTTATCTAATTTAAACAAATGTATAAATGAGAGTAAAAAAACTTTAAATGATAATGGAAAAATAATTATAGTAGAATCTTGTGTTCCTAAATGGTTTTATATTATTGAAAAAATATTATTTAAACCATCAAGTTATTTTATAAAAAAATTACTAAAACATCCTCCAGCATTTCAATATACTAAAGAAATTATTATTGATAATTTAAAAAAAAACAATTTTAAGAATATAAATGTTGAAAAAGTGGAAATTGGTAAATTTATTCTTCAATATGGTTTTAAATTCCCTTCAATTTTAACACCTGTAAAAACATTTATTTTTGTTGCTGATAAATGATCGAATGAAAAAAACTTTATTAGTTACTGGTTGCGCAGGTTTTATAGGAAGCCATATGGTGGATTTTTTATTGAAAAAAAATTACCAAGTTGTTGGTTTAGACAATCTATCAACTGGAAAAACTTTTTTTTTAAAAGATGCGTTAAATAATAAAAATTTTAGATTTATCAAAATTGACTTACTCAAGGGGAGTATTGACAGATATTTTAAAAATATTGATACAGTTTATCATTTAGCTGCAAATGCAGATGTTAGATTTGGTTTAAATCACAGAAAGAAGGATATAAATCAAAACATATTAGTAACTTATAAAATTTTAGAAGCGATGAAAAAAAATGATATTAAAAAAATTATGTTCTCATCTACTGGTTCAGTTTATGGTGATGCAAAACAAATTCCTACTAAAGAAAATACATTTTTTCCAATTCAAACATCACTTTATGGGGCTTCAAAAATATCAGCTGAAGCAATGATTTCTGCTTACTGTGAAGGTTACGATATTAAAAGTTATATATTTAGATTTGTTTCTATCTTAGGAGAAAGATACACGCACGGACATGTTTATGATTTTGTTAAACAATTATCAATTGATGAAAATAAATTATATGTTCTAGGAGATGGTAATCAAAAAAAATCTTACTTAAATATTATTGATTGCATAAATGCTATTTATAAATCAATGAAATTCTTTAATAAAAAAATTAATATTATAAATTTAGGGACCACTGAATATTTGAATGTTAAAAAATCAGTAGCGATAATTTGTAAAACATTAAAATTAAAACCAAAAATTGTTTATAAAGGTGGAAAAAGAGGTTGGGTAGGAGATAATCCTTTTATTCTATTGGATACAAAAAAAATTAGATCCTCAGGATGGCGCCCAAGATTTTCGATACAAAAATCAGTTGAAATTACAACAAAGTATATAATAAAGAATAGATGGCTTTTGAAAAAAAATTAAATATCATTATTTTTGGTGCATCTGGCGCTATTGGAGATTTTCTTTTAAAAAAATACTTTAAAAAAAACCATAATTTATTACTTTTTCTTAAAGATCGAAAAAAAATTAATGTTTTAAAAAAGAGATATAAATCCAAAAAATCTCAATTTATTTTCTTTGAAAAGCTTGATTTAAAAAATCAAAATGAAATAAAAAAAAAAAATTATAAAGCATAAAAATTTTTTAAAAAAAACAAATCTAATTATAAATACAATTGGTGATCAGGGGGAAATAAATAATTTTTTTAATTTAAGTTTAAAAAAATTTAAAGAAACTTTTGAAATAAACTTTTTTTCGCAAGTTATCTTATTAAGAAATATTTTTAGAATGATAAAAAAAAATAAAGATACTCTCATAATATTATTTTCAGGAGGAGGAGCAACTAGTTTGAGAGAGAATTTCAGCTCCTATTCTTTGTCAAAAATTGCATTTGTTAAACTTGTAGAGATATTATCTATTGAATTTAAAAATAAAAATTTAAGGATAAATGCCATTTCCCCAGGAATTATTTCCTCTAAAATGACAAGATCAAATTTAACAAAAAGTAACAAATTGGTAAATTTAAAAGAAAAAAAAAAAATTAAATTTGAAATGTCGAAATCAGAAAATTCTTTAAATAAACTTTTTAATTTAATAACAATGTTAATAAGTGAAAGGGGAAAGAAAATATCTGGTAAAATTATCAGCTCAAGATGGGATAATTTTAGCAAGTGGAAAATGAAAGATATTAAAAAGATTATTCGCAATGATACCTTTACATTAAGAAGAGTAGAAAATTAAAATGACAAATAAAATTAATATCGGATTAATTGGATGTGGTATTGTTGGTTTAAAAAGAATTGAAAATCTACCTACAGGTTTTAATTTAATAGCTTGTGCTGACCCAAAAATTTTCTTAAAAAAAAATAAAAAAATCAATAAATCTAAAATATTTTTAACTAAAAATTGGAAACAACTTATAAAATTAGAAAATCTACATGCTGTTATTATTGCAACGTTTCATTACCTGCATTCTGAGATTTTATTAGAATGCATTAAAAAAAATATTCATGTTTTTGTAGAAAAACCCGCAGGTATTTCTGAAAAGACAACAAAAAGTATAATCCTAAAATTAAAGAAAAAAACAGGCTTAAAAATAAGAGTTGGATTTAATCATAGGTATCATCCAGCATTCCTAAAAGCAAAAAATTTAATTGATCAAAATAGCATTGGTAAAATAAACTATATTAGAGCAATTTATGGACATGGTGGTAGATTGAATTATGAGAAAGAGTGGAGATTTAAAAAAAGATTTTCAGGTGGTGGTGAATTAATTGATAAAGGATCACATTTAATCGATCTCTCACGTTTATTTTTAGGAGATTTAAAGATAAATTCTTTTAACCTAAAAACTTACTTTTGGAGAATGAAGCTTGAAGATAATTGTTTTATTAACCTTGAGAATAAAAGGGGAAGTATAGCTTTTTTACACGCTTCATGCACTGAGTGGAAAAATAAATTTATTTTTGAAATTTTTGGTGAAACAGGAAAAATAGAAATTAACGGACTTGGAAAAAGCTATGGTCAAGAAAGTTTGATTTTTTATAAAATGTCAAAAAAAATGAATATTCCAAAAAAAAGGATTTTTTTATTTTCACAAGGTCCTAATTTTTCATGGAATTTAGAGTTAAAAGAATTTTACAAAGATATTATGAAAAAAAGAAAGCCCATACCTGGTATATATGAGGCTTACAAAAATTTAAAAATTATAAATTCAATATATAAAAATGATAATAATTAGAAGTCCATTAAGAATAAGTATTGGTGGAGGAGGTACAGATGTGCCCTCATACTACAAAGAAAAGGAAAGTTTTTTTATTTCTGCAGCAATTAATAAATATGTTTATGTCACAATTACCAAACCTTTTGAAAAAGGAATATATTTAAAATACTCACAAATAGAAAAAAAAAATAGAATTAGCGATATAAATCATAAAATTATAAAAGAAGTTTTAAAAAAAGAGTTAAATGAAAATAGAATTGAAATAACTACTTTAACAGATATACCTGCTAAAACAGGATTAGGGTCATCTGGAAGTTTTTCAACAGCTTTAATAAGAGCTATGTATTCGTATAATCAAAAAACAATTGATAAAAGAGATTTGGCTGAATTAGCCTGTGATATTGAAATTAATAAATTAAAACAACCTAGCGGCAAACAAGATCAGTATATTTCTGTTTATGGGGGTATTTCTGAATTTCATATAAACAAAAAAGGTTTTGTAAAAGTAAAAAATTTAAAAATTTCAAATAAAACAATTTTAGATTTAGAGGATAATTTATTATTATTTTTTACGGGGTTTTCGAGAAATTCTTCTTTAATTTTAAAAGAGCAAAATATTAAGACAATTAAAAATAGTAAAGAAATAATAGAAAATTTAGATTATGTAAAAAAATTAGGTTTAGAAATAAAAAAGAATTTAATCAAGGGTAATTGCAATGAATTTGGAAAACTATTGCATGAACATTGGAAGTATAAATTAAAAAGATCAAAAAATATGTCAAATTCAGTGATTGATGATATTTATGATTATGCATTAAAAAATGGTGCATTAGGTGGAAAATTGATAGGAGCAGGTGGAGGTGGATTTTTGTTATTTTATTCAAATACCCCTAGAAAGTTAAGAAAAGCCTTACAAAAGAAAAATTTTGAAGAAGTTAGATTTAAATTTGATTTTGAGGGAGTAAAACAAATTTTTTGAAAAAATACGAAATAATAATTCTTTCTGGTGGCAAAGGTACTAGAGTTAATAAGTTTACGAAAAAAAAACCAAAATGTTTAATAGATATTTATGGAAAACCTTTTTTATATTATCAATTAAAATATTTATGCAAAAATAATATAAAAAATGTTCTGTTATCAGTTGGTTATCGTTCAAATCAGGTCAAAAAATATGTTAAACAAAATATAGATTTTATAAATGTCAAAGTCGTTGATGACGGAAAAAAATTGTTAGGTACAGGAGGAGCTATTATAAGATCAATTGATCTTTTAAAGAAAAATTTTTATGTCCTTTATGGAGACAGCTATTTAAACTTTAGATTAATGAAATTAAAAACAAAAAATAAATTTTCTATTATGGCAATTTTTAAAAATAAAAATAAATTTGATTCAAGTAATGTTGAACTTAAAAAATATAACTTTATTTCTTATAAAAAAAATAAAAAAAAGAAAAATTATGAATATATTGACTATGGGGTTTCTTTATTAAATAAGAATATTTTCAAAAAGATAAAAAAGAATGTTAAATTTGATCTTTCAAATATATTAGAAAAAGTTTCTAATAATTATCAACTTAAAGGATATATTGTAAAAAAAAGATTTTATGAGATTGGCTCTTATAATGGTATAACAAATTTTAAAAAATTTATAAAAAATGAGTTTTACAAATAAATACAAATATAACGTTTCTCAATCTTTGTTACACTTAAAAGAAGCAAATATTAATAAAACTCTAGTTTTATTAAAAAAATTAAAAAAACAAAAAGGAAGACTTTTTATTATAGGCGTTGGGGGAAGTGCAGGAAATGCATCGCATGCAGTTAATGATTTTAGAAAATTGTGTGATATAGATGCCTATACACCTGTAGATAATGTATCTGAAATAACAGCTAAAACCAATGATGAAGGATTTGATACAATTTTTGATAGTTATTTAAAATTATCTAATTTTTGTAAAAAAGATTTATTAATGATTTTTTCTGTTGGAGGAGGACATTTCAAAAAAAATGTTTCTGTTAATTTAATTAAAGCTATGAAGTTTGCTAAATCAAAAAAAGGAAAAACTATATGCATTGTTGGTAAGTCAGATGGATATGCGTATAAAAATTCAGATATAAGCATTTTAATAAATGTAAAAAATAAAAAACTAGTTACACCAATATCCGAAACTTTTCAAACATTGATTTGGCATTTATTAGTTTCACATCCAGATCTTCAAGTAAACAAAACAAAGTGGTAAAACAAAAAAAAGCAATATTTTTTGACAGAGATGGTACAATAATTAAATCTAAAATTTTTAAAAAAAAACCTTTAGCCATTAAAAAACTTAATGAATGTAAAATATTTCCCTCAGCTCGTAAACTTTTAAGCAAACTTAAGAAAGAATATTTTATTTTTTTAATTACAAATCAACCAGATGTAGCTCGAAAACAAAATTCAAAAAAAAATGTTACAGAAATTAATGATCATTTAAAAAAAACGTTACCAATTAAAAAAATATATACTTGTTATTGTGATAATGATAAATGTGTTTTTAGAAAACCAAATAGTGGGATGATTAAACATGCCTCAAAAAAGTATAATTTAGATCTTTCAAAAAGTTATGTGATTGGAGATAGATGGAAAGATATAGAAGCAGGAAAAAAAGCCAATTGTAAAACCATATTCATTGATAAAAAATACAATGAAAAATTAAGAAGTAAGCCAGATTATTTTGTAAGTAGCCTATCTGAAGTTGGCAAGATATTTAAATCTTGAATTTAGATTTTCTTCCATCATTATAAAATTGCTTTACTGTTTCAATAGAGTAATTATGTAAAGATAATTTTTTTGAATTAAGTTTTTCAATAAATTTTGGACTCATAGTAATTATATGGCATCCAGATGTTTTTGCTTGAAAATAATTAAAAACTTCTCTAGTACTTGCCCAAAGAATTTTAACGTTTTTAAAATTCTTAAAGATTTTCAAACCTTTTTTAACTATTTTTTCTGGGTTAATTCCATTGTCTGCAATTCTTCCACAAAAGATTGATATTATTACTGGAGTTTTATTATTTATTGATGATTTAATCTTAACTAGCTGTTGTAAAGTAAATACAGCAGTTATGTTAATTTTTGTTTTTTCATAATTTAGTTTTTTAATAATATTTTTAAGAGATTTCCCTTTAGTGTTTACAATAGGTATTTTCACAAATAAGTTTTTATTCCAACTTTTAATTTTTTTAGCTTGCTGGTAAATATCATTAGGATTATCAGCAAATACCTCAACTGATAATGGTTTTTTTTTTGTAATTTTTAAAATTTTTAAACATTGAGCTTTATAGTTCTTAACTTTATTTGCTCTCATAATGGATGGATTTGTTGTTACACCATCTACATTATAAAGTTTAATACATCTTTTTATTATTTTAATGTCTGCAGTATCACAATAAATTTTGATCATAATTAACTTTTATATATTTTTTTTAATTTATGCAATTCTTTTGGATTATCAAAGTCTACTTTTATAAATCTATTTTTAAAAAAAATAACTTTATGATTATATGATTTATTTATTAGTACAATTACATTATTAGATATACATTCTAAGGTAAATAATGAATATAGATTTTCTTCTGAAAATATTGTGTATTTTGATTTTTGTTGAAGTTTAATTGATTTTTTATTATTAACAAAACCATAATTTTTTACTTTCGAGATATTAAGTTTGTCTCCTATTACATTTACTTTAAAACCTGCTTCAACGAGATTTTGAATGAAGTTTACTGGAAAAAAATTGACCTTATTTTTATGTTTTCTAAAATAGATAAGAAAATCTAAACTTTTAGATAATTTTTTTTTTTTATATTTAAAATTTTTAACAATAAAATTAAAAGATGAGTTTCTTATAGTATCTTTAGACAAAAAATTTTTCAAAAGATCAGTAGAAAATATTAGATCAAATTTTCTTAAATTAACAATAATTTCACTAATTTTATAAAAAATTGGAAAGATTATTTTTCTGATTAGATTTGAATTTTCTCTAAAATTAGCACCCCCTGTAATTGGACCTATATTTGAATTTGGAGGTAATAATAAAAAAATTACAAAGTTCCAAAATGGCAAATAATTAACATAACAAATCCTCTTTTTATTTATATAATAGATCCAACAAAAAATTATTCCTATGAAAGGTATGATGTATTTATAATAAATAATTTTTCTAATTATTTTATTTTTAATATTTGGTTTTTTTATTTCATGAATATTAAATCTTTTTTTTAAAGTTTCTAAATAAAACAAAGAAAGTTTTCCTTCACCAGAACTTTCTGATTTATCACATGTCCAGTAGTATATATCTTTATTTTTCAATGATTTTAAAAATAGTTTTATTATATAAATTTTTAGTTAAGCCACCTATTGCAAAGTAATATAAACTTTCAATAAGTCTGAAAGACCTTCTCATAAAATCATTCTTTAATCTCCAAAGGAACTCATAATTTGATAAAAAATTTGGAACTGGCTTTTCTTCGCCACTGGCAATAGCAATAGAACCACCAATACAAATGATTTTAAAAATCTTATTTTTTTTTGCGAGTAAAAACGCTAGTTGTTCCTGTTTAGGAGTGGGTAAAGTTATGAAAGTAAGTTCATTAGGTTTAAGTTCTATATTTAATTTTTTTAATTCAGACATAGGTGCATAGGGTAATGGGGTATGGATAATCTTTTTATTAAATTTTTTTCCAATAAACTTTTTTGATCTAATGGAAATATTTCCAATTATATTTATAGTTTTAATTTTTTTCGGTATTTTAATTTTATCTAAAATTTTTCTTCCAGGAATTTTATTTATGTCGATCACTCTTTTTGTAAATATACCATCAGGCCAATGATATAAATCTTTATGAGGATAAACACTATTTTTTGAAAAATATCCCAAGAAAGCTAAGTTCATGCCTGATAATATAAAATTTTTCTTAAAATTTAAAAGTTTAATAGATCTGAAAATTGAAAAGGAATTATTTTCATATTTTTTTTTATCAAAATCAAATTTAAATAATTCAAAATTTTTATTTATTTTTCTTTCATTAAATAAAAAAAGTTCTTGAATTTTATTAAATGCTCTAAGTATAATTTTGGTTTTATTAACTTTATAAGAATATTTTTTTATTGAATTTATAATTTCTTTTGTAGTTACAATATAACTTTTAATATACTTATCTGATGCACCGCCTTCTCGCATTTTTATTATATCTTGGTTTAAGATTTTGAATTTTTTTTTATGAACAACAATAGTTCTAAAAAAATAGTCAAAATCAGAGGCAATTTTAAATCTTGTATCATATAAACCGAGTTTTTTATAAACATCTTTTTTAATGAATGAAGCTGGATGCGGTGGCATCTCTCCATAAATAAGATTAAATATTTTATTTTTATTGGCTACAAAATATCTCTTAACTTTATAAAAATTATTTAATGAGAAATAAACAACATTACCTAAATATAAATCAAAATTAGGATTTTTATTTATTTCTGAAATTACTTTTTCTATAGTTGTGTTTGAATAGAAAATATCATCAGAATTTAAAATTTGAATAACTGATCCTGAGGCTTCTTTTATTCCTTCATTCATAGCTTTATAAATTGAACTTTTTTTTCTAACTAATACTTTCTTTTTTTTGTTTGGATTATTTTTAATCAATGTAAGTGTCTTATCTGTAGAACCACCATCTACAAATATATGTTCAATGTTTTTATATGTTTGAGAATTAACAGAATTAATAGTATCACTTATTGTTTTTTCACTGTTAAAGCAAACAGTTATAATTGATAATTTCATTATAAATTTATTGAATGTAAAAATTAATTATATAATAGTAAATATTCATAATGAAAATAAAAAAAGCTCTAATTACAGGCATTACAGGTCAAGATGGATCTTATTTAGCAGAGTTTCTGCTTAAAAAAAATTACATAGTTCATGGTATAAAAAGAAAATCCTCTTCTTTTAATACTCAAAGAATTGATAAAATTTTTAATAATAAAAAGTATAGAAAAAAATTTTTGTTACATTATGGAGACTTAACTGACACTAATTCATTAAATGATATAATTAAAAAAGTTGTTCCAGATGAAATCTATAATTTTGCAGCACAAAGCCATGTTGGTGTAAGTTTTCAAATGCCTGAATACACCTCAAATGTAAATTCTTTAGGAACACTAAGAATACTAGAAAGTATTAGGTCATTGGGTTTGGAGAGAAAAATTAAATTTTATCAAGCATCTACATCTGAATTGTATGGAGAAATTCAGGAAAAAAAACAATCAGAGAAAACAAAATTTTATCCTAAAAGCCCTTATGCATCATCTAAATTATTTTCATATTGGATTACAAAAAATTATAGAGAATCTTATAATATGTTTGCATGTAATGGAATTTTATTTAACCATGAATCACCCAGAAGAGGAGAAACTTTTGTGACAAGAAAAATTACTATGGGCTTAAGTAAAATTATTATTGGTAGTGAAAAATGTTTGTATTTAGGAAACATATATTCAAAAAGAGACTGGGGTCATGCTAGAGATTACGTGGAAATGTGTTGGAAAATACTACAACATAAAAAACCAGATGATTTTGTAATAGCAACTGAAAAGCAGTATTCAGTTAAATTTTTTATTGAAAGATGTTTTAAATATCTTGGCATAAAAATAAAATGGAAAGGTAAAGGTTTAAATGAAGTAGCTAAAGTAATTTCTTTTGAAAAAAAGAAATACCCTCATCTCAAAGTTAATCAAATTGTTATTAAAATAGATAAAAAATATTTTAGACCAAATGAAGTAGAAAATTTAATTGGTAATACATCCAAAGCAAGAAAGATATTTAAATGGAAACCAAAAATTGGTATTGATCAATTAATTAAAGAAATGTTAGACACAGATCTTAGAGAAACAAATTAATCATTAATAAAATATTGAAAATTAAAAAAAAAATATTAATTGCTGGTCAGGAAGGTATGG
>MDTG01303821.1_pt1 | contig 17006 bp, 17 predicted proteins | sample 811421 | NCBI WGS metagenome assembly MDTG01 (sample SAMN05326645, study PRJNA326480) | marine metagenome | isolation source: seawater | place: Pacific Ocean: South East | collected 2011
AGTTGAAGTAATATTTGATGATGCTTTAGGTAGAAAAGATAAAGATGGAAATAGTTATATCAGCTATTTCTTTAAACCAATCACATAAGGGAGAAAATTATGAGTGATGTATACGTTTTAGGTGTTGATATGATCAAATTTGGGAGATTTCCAGATAGAACAGTCCCAGATCTTGGTGCCGAAGCAGCATTATTGGCTCTTGATGATGCTGGTCTAAATATTGGAAATATGGAAGCTTTCTACTGCGGAAATCTTGGTCAAGCCAATGCTATGGTTGGTCAAAGAATCTTACAACAGATAGGGCAAACTGGTATACCAGTTGTCAATTGCTCTAATGCTTGTGCTACAGGGGCTACAGCTTTTAGAGAAGCTTGGACTTCTATTAAAGCAGGTTTGTATGATGTTGTATTGGCTGTTGGTGTGGAGCAAATGGGAACAGGTCTTCTCGGAGGTTCTGGAAGTGGATCCGGTATTCCAAAAGAAGGATTATTAGGGTCAGGCACTATGCCTGCAGTATTCGCTGAGGCCGGCATGGAACATGCAAGACAATATGGCACAACGTTTGAACAGTTTGCAAAAATTTCAGTTAAAAATCATCATCATTCCACAATGAATCCAAAAGCTCGATATCAGATAGAAACGCCTCTGGATGATGTAATGAATGCTGAAATGATTTCTTATCCCAATACAAAATTAATGTGTTCAGTAAATGTAGATGGTGCTGCAGCCGCAGTGTTGGTTTCAGAAAAGAAGGCTAAAGAGCTGGGTATGAAAAGAGCTGTAAGAATTAAAGCCTCAGTCATGACAAGCGATCCTTATCAAGAAAGAGATCTTGTAATGCCTGATGTAAATTCTTGTACTCGTAAAGCTGCTGCTGAGGCATATGAAATGGCAGGACTTAATTCATCCGATGTTGATCTTGTTGAATTGCATGATTGTTTTGCAACAGCTGAAATGCTTCATTATGAAAATCTTGGTTTATGCGATGATGGTGAGGCAGGGAGATTGATAGATGATGGTGAAGTGGAACTTGGAGGCAGAATACCTGTAAACGTATCCGGAGGTTTATTGTCTAAAGGCCATCCGTTAGGTGCGACTGGAATTGCAAATATCTATGAAGTATGTACTCATCTCAGAGGTGAGGCGGGGAAAAGACAAGTTGAAAATGCAAAAATAGGTATGACTCATGTAATTGGCTTAGGAAGTGCCTGCGGTATACATATTCTAGAAAAGGTTTAAAACATAATGTTGATTGGTGTTATCAGCGATACACATAACAACATTAAAAATATAGATAAGATAATTTCATTATTTAATAATGAAAAAGTTGATTTAGTTATTCATACCGGCGACATAACAAACGCTGAAACATTAAAGAAGTTCAGTTTACTTAATTGTCCTTTAACCGGTGTTTTTGGAAACAATGATCGCTCAGAGGTTGGCCTCCATGAAGTCTGTGAGGAGTATAATTTTAAATTCCAAGAACCCCCACTTTCTTTAGTGTTAGATGAAAAACGAGTAGTTGTTTTCCATGAACCAGATTTAATTGACGAGTACGTAAAAGATAATGGAGAATTAGATATTATTCTACATGGTCATACCCATAGATACAGAGAAGAGACAATAAAAGATACGATCTATTTTAATCCTGGAGAATCAGCAGGCTTTCTGGAAGGAAAAAGTGCCCTGGGTTTGATTAATACCAAAAATCTTACTGTTGAGAGAATCTTTTTTTAATAAAAAAAATTAATGTAATTATGACTAAGCTAAACGGCAAACTGAGAAATATGGGCCTTAGAACCCTAAAAGAAAAATCTTTTTCTAATAAAATGTTTAAAAGAAATGTAAATATTGCAGGGGAATAATAATTCGAACCAATACTAGTTTGTGCAGGTGTAATCAGTATGACTAAGCTCAGGAAAAACAAAACCTTCATGGCCTTTCCGCTAAAAAATTTACTTAATAAGTAACTAAAACATATCGAGAAAAAAATATATATCGCCCAGAACATGCTTAGAAATCTTTAAGTAAAAGCTCCAAAGGCTCTTTAATAAGATTTGATCTCCATTCTGTTATCTTATTTAAACTATCATCTAAGCCTTGATCCAAAGCGAGTTTCATGAAGTCTTTTTGACTTTTTTTTGAGAAAAAGAGAGTCGGGTTAATACTATTATCAACTGATATCTCAATTACAATCTGATTTAATCTAGTCAAAAGATCTTTTTCTTCAGCTCTGCTCAAATTAGTATCAATTTTGGTATCTTCATTAAAAGATTCAAATATTTTTAAAGAAAGAAAAGAGAGCTCCTCTTGTAGCCACCCTAATTTATTATCCTTTTCTAGTAATTTTTTTTGATCGAGATATAGTTCGATTAGAAACTCTACATCAGAAACGGCGTATTTTAATTGAGAATCTGTGAGAGGCCTTCTAATCCAATTTGACCTCGTTTCTCCCTTATCTATAACTATTCCTAATTTTTCTTCTACAAGTCCTTGATATCCTATTGAAAAATCACCATTAAGAAATGCATGTGCAATTTGGGTATCAAACAAGTTGTTCATAACTTTCCCAGTCCAAGCATATATCGCTTCAATATCTTCCTTGCAAGAGTGAAAAATTTTCACTACCGAATTAGAAAAAAGAAAACTAGCATGGCCTTTGGGCTCTTTTATTAATATTGAGTCTACCAAGTAAATTTCCTCTCCGTCATTTACTTGTAGTAAAGCTAATCTCATATTATCTTTGGTAGTTCTTCTGAACTCTGTATCAACTGCCAAATATGGCTTGTTTAACAATTCTTTGTTGAGGACAGCCAGATCATCTATAGAATTTATAAAAGTGAACAAAATCAGTTATTCCAAGTTAATTCTTTCTCTGTTGAGAAACTATATCTACTATTTCATCATCTGGAGTAAAGCCGGTAACAGCTTCTTTTAGAATTTTTTTCAAAGCCTTTACATCACCTAATTCACCAGCTTCTTTTAATAAGGATAAGAAGTATTCTAATTGATTTCCACTTAGAAAATCTTCTTGAGCTCTTAAAATTTGACTATGCTCTGTTGCGCTTACATTGTCTCCTATCAAGAGTTCCTCAAAAAGCTTCTCTCCAGGACGTAGGCCAGTAAAAATTATCTCAATATCGCCTTCTGGATTATCATTATCTTTTAGTTCCATTCCACTTAAATTTACTAATCTTTTTGCGATCTCAAAGATGTTTACTGGCTCCCCCATGTCAAGGACAAAAACATCTCCCCCTTCACCCATAGCGCCAGCTTGTATAACTAGTTCTGCTGCTTCAGGTATAGACATGAAGTATCTTATTACTTCAGGATGAGTCACGGTAACTGGCCCTCCCTCTTTAATTTGTTTTTGAAAAAGAGGAATAGCTGATCCCGAAGAACCTATCACATTACCGAACCTGACCATTGTCATTCGTGTTTTATTATGAGAATTATCTTGGCTAGCCATCGACTGAAGAATTAACTCTGAAAATCTTTTCGTTGCACCCATTATATTTGTTGGTCTTACAGCTTTGTCTGTTGAAATTAGAACGAAGGTATCTACTTTGGCATCAATCGCTGCTTGAGCGCATACTTGGGTACCAATAATATTATTTGATACAGCTTCGAATGGATTTTCTTCAACGATAGAGACATGTTTATACGCTGCAGAATGGTAAATAGTATCAATTTCAAAAACATCACAAACTTCGGCCATTCTTTTTTTATCTGTTACATTCGCAAGTACACTATTTATCTCTGCATTATTAGAATTTGCTTCGAGTTCATTTCTTATTTTATATAGAGAGTATTCATTAGAATCTAGAATAATAACTTTTTTTGCTTTGTTTCGTACTACTTGTCTAGCAATCTCTGAACCAATTGAACCTCCTGCACCTGTAATAAGAACTACGCGGTCTTTGATGTTTTTATTAATCAGTTCTTGGTTAGCTTCAACTTCAAATCGACCTAATAAATCAGAAATATCGACCTCTTTAAGTTCAGAAACTGATACTTTCCCTTGTGCCAGAGCAGCTAAACCTGGAAGTATTCTTACCTTCACTGAGTAGTTCTCAATTTCTTTAAGAAGAGAAAGTAAAGTTGTTTTAGATGCAGAGGGCATTGCGATAAGAACTTCATCTACTTTTTTTCTAAGAGCCAATTTTTTTAGTTTAACGGGAGATAAGACTTTTATACCTCCTAAAAAAGTATTGTGTAATGACGGATTGCTATCGATAAAGGCTACGGGTTGCATTTCTTTACTTACTCTTAAGGCACTTGCTAACTGTATTCCAGCTGAACCTGCTCCATAAATTACGACTTTTTTTTCTGAGGAACTTTCGGACAGGTATGAATTGGCAATCAACCGAGATCCAATAATGAAGAAACTTGCAGCCATAAAGCCGGATATCCAAATTTTTGAAGAGAATAAAAAGTTATTGATTTCAAATGAAGATGGGCTGATTAAATATTGATAAGAAACAATTAAAATAATGTAAGTGAAAAAAGTTAATGTAATAGATTTCATGAGGGTAAAAATAACCGAAAAATCAATATATCTGACAATAGACTTGTAGACGTCACTATACCAAAAGACTATTACGCCAAGGACAGGCATCCATACCAGACCGAAGAACTTATCTATGGTCACTATTTCAAAATATTCACTTGTGTATAAAGCGTACAAAATTGCAAGGCAAATAGAAGTGAAATCGCAGGTTAATGCGAGAAGCTTTTTAGTTAACCTAGGAGATGAAAGTAAGAAACCTTTTAAATTCATATAAAGTTTTTCTCCAACTTAGTTGTCTAGTGAGAAACATCCTCTTTCTTAAGAACTTTTAAAAGTGTGAGCAGAATTATATGGAGATCAAATAGAATGGACTTCCTTTTGAGATACTCGACATCAAAAATCACCTTTTCCTCTATACTTATAGTATCACGACCATTAATCTGAGCCCAACCTGTAACTCCAGGAAGTAGTGTATGGACATTATTTTTTGTTCTAAGTTTGATTAAGTCATTCTGATTAAATAAAGCAGGTCTTGGACCAACAAATGTCATTTGGCCCCTAAGAATTGAATACAATTGGGGCAATTCATCTATACTGGCTCTCCTAAGTATATTGCCTACTCTTGTTAAGTAATTTGAAGGGTTATCCAATAGATGTGTAGCAACAGGTACCGTCCCAATATGCATTGTTCTAAACTTGGGCATCATAAAGTTTATATTATTTATACCCACTCTCTCAGACCAAAATAAGCCCGATCCAGGTGAATCTATTCTAATAACTATATAAATAAATACCATTGGCAAGATCATCAACACTAGAAGTGCAGAAGAAATTAAGATATCAGTAATCCGTCTCATTAATGTGTTGCAAAGTTTTTTTTGGCTGAAAACCAGTAGAAATTATTTTCAAACTAGAATAAGTTTCATCACCTAATAATTTATTTAATTTATGTTTTATAGAAGGATGTAAAGTCGATAGAATCTTAAAAAAAATTAAAGGCAACCTAATACTTTTAATCTTTTTTCCGGAAACTTGGCACAAAATATCATAAATTTCTGCGGAAGAATATTCATTATTATCAGTAAGTTGATATATCTGTTTATCTAGATTTTCTTGTTCTTTAATATGACTTATGCATTCAGCAACATCATCAACATGTACCATTGAACGTTTATTACCTAACGAAGGTAAGGGAGGAAACCAACCTTGTTTTATACCTTTCAGCATCAATCTGAGGTTTCCTTTGACCTCAGGACCGTAAATAAGCGCAGGTCTGATGATATTTACTCTCATTCTTGAGTCTCGGGGTAGATTTAAAATAGCCAATTCTGCTGCTCTTTTTGATTGACCATATATTCCTTCAGCTTCCTCTATAAGTGAATTAGGATCTTCATCAGCTCCGGCTTTCGTACTACTAATATATATGAAATTTTTTACACCTGAAATACTCGCCATTTCCGCTAACCTTTTTGTTCCATCAACATTTAACTTTAAATAATTTTCGGTATCGCCATTAACTTTCAAATCATGAGCATGTCCGGCAAGATGGATAATAGTTGTTACGTCACGAAAAACGCTTTCATTAAGACTATCCGAGCTTAAATCAGCTATTACTAAATCATCAAATTCAATGGAAGTATTACGAGAGATAACTCTTATCTTGTGATTTTGCCGTAAAAGCATGTTGCAAACTCTTCTCCCAACAAAGCCGGTTGCTCCTGTTACTAAAATTACCATTTCATATGCTACTGAAGTTTCACGACTAACAAAACATAACAATACACTAACTCCTCCTATGCTTGTATCATATATTTATATACTATTGTTAAATCTATAAATACTATACACGTTACTTAGTTTCAGCTTGAAAGGGAGATAAATGCTAAAAAATAAGACATTACTTATAACAGGTGGAACAGGTTCATTTGGAAAAGCAGTCCTATCCAGATTCTTAAGAAAAGATGAATTTAAAGAAATAAGAATTTTCAGTAGGGATGAAAAAAAACAAGAATCTCTAAGAATAGACTTAAATAATGAAAAGGTAAAATTTTATATTGGAGATATAAGAGATTATCAAAGCATAAATCAGGCTATGTTATCTGTTGATTTCGTTTTCCATGCTGCAGCTTTGAAGCAAGTGCCATCGTGCGAGTTTTATCCTCTTGAAGCAATAAAGACTAATATACTTGGAGCGGAAAATGTGATTCAAGCATCGATTGATAATAAAGTGAAGAATGCTGTTTTCTTGAGTACAGATAAGGCAGTTTATCCGATTAATGCAATGGGCTTGAGTAAAGCTATGATGGAAAAACTTGTTGCAGCGAAATCAAGAATGACAACAGGCACCACTCTGTGTTCAACTCGTTATGGCAATGTTATGGGCAGTAGAGGCTCTGTTATACCTCTATTTATTGATCAAATTAAATCTAATAAACCCCTAACGCTTACCGATCCTATGATGACAAGATTTATGATGAGTCTTGAAGAATCTGTAGAACTGGTTGAGTACGCTTTTGTCAATGGCTTTTCTGGAGATACATTTGTTAAGAAATCAGCTGCTTCTAGTTTGATGATCTTAGCAAAAGCTTTATTAGAAATATTTGAGGCCAAAAATGAGATCAAACTGATGGGAACGCGTCATGGTGAAAAGCTATATGAAACACTTTTAACAAGAGAGGAAATGGCAAAAGCAGAAGATATGGGTGAATACTACAGAATCCCTTCGGATAATAGAGATCTCAACTATGCAAGTTATTATACTGAAGGCGAAGAGGATATATCTAATAAAGAAGATTACAATTCACATAATACTTATCTTTACAATATAGAGGAAATGAAATCAACCTTGCTAGAGTTAAATATAATTAAAGAAGCATTAGAAGTATGAATAAGAGATTAAAAGTTATGACAGTGGTCGGGACAAGACCTGAAATCATAAAATTGAGTCAAGTCATGAAAGAGCTTGATAGATTTGTGGACCATGTAATTGTTCATACAGGGCAAAATTATGACTATGAATTAAATGAACTTTTTTTTGAACAGCTAGGAATTAGGAAGCCTGATTTCTTTTTGGAAGCGATTAAAGGAAGCCCGTCAGAGACAATTGGAGACATAATAAGCAAGATAGATAAAGTATTCGTAGACATAAAGCCCGATGCATTGCTCATATATGGTGATACTAATAGCTGTTTGTGTGTCATTCCGGCTAAAAAAAGAAAAATACCAATCTTTCATATGGAGGCTGGAAATAGATCTTTTGACCAGAGGGTGCCCGAGGAAATTAATAGAAAGATCGTAGATCACTTAAGTGATATAAATATGCCCTTGACTGAACAAGCTCGAGATTATTTGGTAGCCGAAGGGCTAAAGCCTCAAACAGTAATAAAAACTGGATCACCAATGTTAGAAGTTTTGAATGAGAATATGAAAAGTATTTTAGAAAGCGATATCCTGGAAAGAGAAGGTCTGACCAAAGGCAAATATTTCTTAATGAGCATCCACAGAGAAGAAAATGTAGACTCACCTAGAAACTTTGAGAATCTCCTCAAAGCTATAGATGCGATAACAAAAAAATATAAACTACCAGTTATAATTTCCACCCATCCAAGAACAAAAAAGAAATTGGAGGAGATAGGTTATGAAGAAAATAATCAATATCTCAGATTTTCAAAACCTTATGGTTTCCATGAATATAATCAGCTTCAAATCAATGCTTATTGTGTAATTTCCGATAGTGGTACTATCACTGAGGAATCTTCGATTCTAAAGATTCCGGCAATTACTATCCGTCAAGCACATGAGAGACCAGAGGGGATGGATGAAGGAACACTTATTATGACAGGGTTAAATAAAGATAGGATCTTAGAATCAATTGAAGTAGTTGTGAACCAAAATAAAATTGATGGACCAATGAGAATAGTGAATGACTATTCAATTGATAATGTTTCAAAAAAAGTTTTGAGGATAATACTCTCCTATACAGATTATGTTAATAGGACAGTATGGTCTAAAGATATTTAATCCCTTTGAAAAAGAAAATTCTTATTCTTGGTTCTACAGGTCTAATTGGACATCAAATAAACTTTTTATTATCAAGTAATCCCGAGTATGAGATTGTCAACATTGCTTACAGAAATAAATTACATGAGGACACACTACTCTTAGATATTATGGATGAGGCGTTACTAAATTCTGCAATACAGAAGATTAAACCTAATTATTTGATAAACTGCGTTGGCACTCTAATAAAAGAATCCGAGTCAGATCCTGAACTTGCGATTTACACCAATGCGATCCTACCTCATAGGCTTAAAAATATTTGTAACACTATGTCTATAAAGCTTATTCATATGTCCACAGATTGTGTTTTTTCAGGGAAAAAAAGAACGCCTTATGTGGAGAATGATATAAAAGATGGTCTAGATGTCTATGCAAAAACAAAAGCTTTAGGTGAAGTGATAGATGATAAACATTTAACTATAAGAACATCTGTAATAGGACCTGAACTCAAAAAGGATGGAGAGCAACTATTCAATTGGTTTATGTCTGAGGAAGGCGAAATTGAGGGATTTTCGGATGCAATTTGGTCGGGTGTCACGTCATTAGAGCTAGCAAGAGGAGTTAAGTGGGCAATAGACCATGATATTTTTGGGGTTTATCAGCTGACAAATGGATCTCCTATTAGTAAAAATGAAATCTTGCAACTTTTCAAAAAATATACAAATAAAGAAATATTAATTAGACCTATCACAGGAATAAACATAGACAAAAGTTTCACAGACTCTAGAAAACTTATAAATTATGAGATACCGACCTATGAAATAATGATTTTAGAGATGGTAGACTTCATAAAGAAACATTTAGACTTATACCCGCATTACAAATTGAAAGATTTTGATAGCCATTAGGAATTTATCATTGAAACTATAAGATGGATTTAGCGAAGAATTCTTTCATAAACTCATTATTTATATTTTTCTCACAAATTTCAGGTTTTATCAGGGATATATTTATAGCTGCCTTTCTTGGATCTGGAATATTATCAAATATATTTATCATAGCTCTTAGGCTACCATTTTCGTTCCAGCAATCTCTTTCAGGTGAAACATTCCATTCAGCATTTATTCCTACCTTAAGTTCAATTGATGGCGAAGATTCAATCCGAAAAAGACATAAATTTGCAAAAAAAATACTTTGGATATCTTTTCTTCTGCTAATACCTCTTATTTCTTTAACAGAAATATACATGGCTTACATATTGCAATTAGTTGCTCCAGGATTTGTAGACCATCCAAAATTTTCCTTAATGGTTTTATGTTCAAGAATTGCATTTCCATATTTAACCTTCATTGTAATGAGCTCTGTATTTTCAGGTTTATTAAATTATAGAAATAAATTTTCATTAACTGCCTCCCTTCCAATAATTTTAAATCTCACAGTTATTTCATATATTACTTTTTCTTCCAACTTTGAGGAAAGCAAGGTGATTTATTTGTGCTGGACCCTTCTAGTCGGTGGGGTTTTTCAAATTTTATTTTTACTAGTTTCTACTGATAAAGATTTTTGGCTTTCATCAGTAAACTTAAAAGATGGTTTCTTGGATGTAAAGAAATTCTTTAGACTAATGGCTCCCACTTTCTTTTCTCAAACATTTATTCAGATTAATGTTTTGGTGGGAATTATTTTTGCCTCCTTCTATGAAGGGGCTATATCTTATATTTATTTTGCCGATAGAGTTTATATGCTTCCACTGACACTTACTGGTATATCAATTGCAACTGTGATTATACCTGTATTAAGTCGCAGTATATTTTTAAATGATATTAGTTCTGCATTGAATATTCAAAATAAGGCATACAAACTTGCGATAGCAACTATTTTTCCTTCATCTATTATATTGTTCATGATGAGTTATGAAATTATCCAGTTTATTTATGAAAGAGGGGAATTCAACTCTGAATCAACTCGAAGTACTGCTTCTGTTCTTCAGTTATTTTCATTAGGTTTACCAGCCTTGTGCATAACTAAAATCCTTAGCCCGTATTATTTTGCAAAAAATGATCCTAAGACGCCGTTCAAAATAACTACGTTTTCAGTGATAATAAATGTAATCTTAACTTTGATACTTTTTCAGTTTATAGGCTACTTAAGTATCCCGTTATCAATAAGCCTAACTGCTTATATTACTCTAGCGATGTATATTTATAGTCATAAAAGAGAGGATTTCTTTCTCTTTTCTAAAGAAATAATTAACTATACGATCAAATTTTCTTTGCTTTGTATTGGGTTATCTATTCAGATTTGGATGCTAAAGGAATTAATGCAATTATTTCATTTCAATAATTCCATCCTTTTATTTACTTCACTAACCTCATGTCTGGCAAGTACACTAATCTTCATAAGATTATTTGATAATGAGCTCATCAAAGACATGAAATCTTTTATGACAAAGACGGTCGATTAGAAACTTTGCTTATAAGCTTTAGGATTTATCTGCACCTATATTTTTGTCTTCTTGGTTGTGTCTTCTTGCCTTTACCCAGTTTAAAATTTTTGAATCGGGGTAAGGGTTACCATAAAAGCATAGAAGTGTTGCTCTGACGTAATTCTTATTTACCGCAAAATTACTATGCAAAGTCTGAAGACCAGAAAAAAAGTAAATATTTCCCGGTTTAAGATTAAGTACCTTCTTTTTTTTACTTTTCAAGAAAAGATGAGGCAAGACCTTTTGACTAAATTTATTTTGAATAAGAAATTTCTCTAATATATTTAAAAGTATAGAACTTCGAATCTTCCTGGCATTTGGAAGCACGACTAGGTGGCCCGATTCATAATCCATTCCATCAGGTATTTGAATAGGTATTAGGGCCGTTATAAGAGTTGAATCATAGTGGAATTTTAAAGATTGATCGTCTGTCTTTTCTCCAGTTACAACTCTCAAAATATTAAATCTTTCGGAATTAGTTTGGTTGCTTATGGAAAATTCAGTTGATAGCTTTTTCAACAAAGAATTAAATTCATCATTTTCTATAATATGTGAATAAGGAAGCCATAGTCCATCTTGACCCTCTAGCCTTTTATGAGGGTTAACTATTGAAAAATACCTTCTTCCATAGATATCAATTAGATTATTAACATTTTCTTGCAGGTAAGATAAAAAAGAGTCTTTTACAACTCCTTCTAAGCAATAAAAACCCTCTTCCTTTATTTTTGCAGGTATTTCACTGTAATCTTGCGGTAAGGCTGTTTCATCAAACCAATCTGGTTCACTCAAATTCAACATAAATAATAGATTTAATTATTACCAATATAATCCTCTTATATATTATAAACTTATTGTTCTTAATTCTCTTGTACAACCAATAATGAGGTTTGTTTAATCTTAAGATAATACTTTAAAAGTGGCTTTGAATAATAAAAGATGAAAATTGTACTGTTTAGTGATTACTACTATCCGACTGTTAAATCAGGTTCCATAGTTATAAAAGATTTAGCTACTGAACTTACGAGACTAGGGCACGAAGCTATTGTCATAACATTTAGTGAAAATCAAAATGACTTCTTGACCATGGAAAAAAACGGGTCAATAACGATTATAAGATTACGGTCTAGATTGAGAAAATTTGGAATGATTGGCAGACTTCTTTCTGAGCTAAGATATTCTTCTTCAATAATTAAGGGCTTAAAAATTATTGATACTGATAATATTGATGGGATCATATGCTTTTCTCCTTCTATTTTTTACCACAAAGCTATAAGTTGGCTAAAAAATGAATATCAAATAAAGGCCTACTTAATAGTAAGGGATATTTTCCCAAAATGGCTTTTAGATGCAGGAATCTTAAAAGAAGGTCCTTTATTCAGGTTCTTTAGAAAAGAAGAGATCAAACTTTATAAATCTGTAGACTTTATAGGCATAGAGTCTATTAAGGATCTGGATTACTTTAAGAATTATATTGATTCCAATACTCATCTTGAAGTCTTAGACAATTGGGGCTCTTCTTTAGACATTGATCAAATAGTAAGTCATAACTCCTCTCCGCTATCAAAGGGAGTTATTAATATAATTTATGGTGGGAATATGGCTGATGCTCAAGACTTGTATTCCCTTCTAGATGACCTTGACGATTCTGCTCTAGAGGGAAAAGCTTTCTTAACACTTATAGGAAGTGGCCATCAATTAAGTAATATCAAATCTTTAATTAATAGAAGAAAGTTTAGGAATGTTAGATTGTTAGAAGAAGTTGATCAAAAGACCTATTTAACTATTCTTAAGGATGCAGATATTGGATTAGTCTCGCTCAATAAGAAACTAAAAAGTAATAACTTTCCTTTAAAGATGATGGGTTACATACAACAATCTAAGCCGATCTTGGCATCCGTTAACCCAGATAATGAGATAATTGAGATCATCGAGCAAAACGATATCGGAAAAGTTTCTATTTCTGGAAATAAAAAGAAATTTAATAACAATCTAATATCAATGATTCAAAACAAAGAAAGACTCAAACAGCAAGGTGCTAACGCCTTTGAACTATTTGAAAGAAGGTTCACTGTAAAAATAGCTGTGGAAAAAATCCTTTACAAACTTATTGAATAATCTTGTTGCTATTATACTACGTAAGAATGATAAGTTTCGCCAAGGGCTTTTCCTAAAGGTACATCTAAACTGATTGGTAAGTCAGTTAAGTTACCTTTTTTAAATTCTTTTAAGATTAAAGCAAGATTTTCAAGCGATATCTCATGCAAAGGTCCTAAAGTAACTGGATTTTCTTTTTCGGGTAACTTGTTGATAATTTCAACCATGTATTCAACTAAATCTTGTACATACAGAAGTTGCAGAACTTTGCCAGGGTCATGGATTTCGATTGGTATGTCTCTTTGAATATTGTTACAAAAGGTAGCAACAACTGAGTTGTAGTTTGGTTTACACCCCTGTCCAAAAATTCCTGGTAACCTTAATAGATAAACCTTATTTTTTTGCTTTTTTTGCTGAATGAGCAGAGCTTCTTCAGCCTTAAGCTTACTTTTTCCATATGGATTATCTTCAAGAACTTGAGTCGATGAAGAAAATATTATTGGTATATCTTTATCTTCATCTTCAAGCATTGATAAGATCTTTTTAGTTAATCCGAAATTTACTCTCTCAAACTCAGTATGGTCAATTGGCCTATTTACCCCTGCCAAATGAATTAAATAATCTGCAATTTTGATTTTCTCAAGAAGTTCTTCTTCGGTGTTACCTCGATTATATTCAAGCACTATTATATCTTCACGACTCTCTAAAAGTTGCATTAGATTTTTTCCAACAAACCCTTGAGATCCTGTTATCAGAATATTTTTGATTTTCATTTTTAATGCAGCTTTATCTCTTCCAATTTACAATGTTTTTGTTAACTATAACTGAACTAGGTGTGTTGAGGTTTATATTTTTAACTCCAGCAGAACTCAAGAAAGGTTTCTTTGGGCCAAAAGGTGTTCTTTTAATGGAATATATAATTTGTAATACCAGTCTAGGAGCATTTTTTGGCAATAGGCCTTTATGTAAACCAAATGTATCTGCTAAAAAACAATGACCCATTGGTCCAATTAAGTTCCTTAAAGTGTCAGCTGAAAAGGATTCCAAGACTTCCTCATCAGTATGCATTTTATCCTTAGTAGAGACAAAATTAGAATTTGAAGATCCTTCAAGATATATGTGTGGTCCACTATTCTCATCAACATCTGTCAAATAAACAAAAAATTTCAACGAGTGAAGAGTATCAATATCACGATGATATGATTGTGTAAGAGATAAATTTTCATTAGGAAGTGACCACCAAGCACCTATATAGTCTACGCTAGGCAAGGCACCAAAAAATTCAGTTACATAATTTAATAATGTAATGTCATTAGCTATTTCCAAAACATATGGGGCTCTAACAACATCCTCACACATATAATATGCTTTTTTAACATTAGAACTGGCATCGGAGATTTTAAAATAAGGTGAATTCCTGTCTTCAGGGTCATGACATAACTTGTGTGACAAATAATTTTTAATCTCTTGTGCTTTGTCTCTAGAAATATATATAGGGTTCTCAACAACTCCCTCATTGCTTAATTCATTTTTGTATTTTGATTCTGGAAATGAACTCTTTTTATAAATATCTACCCTTTCTCTATAAAAAAAGAGCTCCAGCTTCTTTAGCACTTGCCTTGAAGGATTGGAAGTAAAAAGTCCTTGCAAGTAGTGATAAAGATAACGTTTGTCTAAAAAAATTTTCAAGGCGTTCTTAAAGAATGGAAACGAATCAAAAATACTGAATATCAATAATTTTAATTTGTTCATCATGTGCTTAGATTCTTATCTTTAATGAGAGAGGCTATTATTCTTTTTGAGCTTCTCAAAATGGGTAAATGCATATAGATGTGTTCAAAAAATCTACCTTTGGTATCATTTTCGAACCAATTATTTAAAAATTTTATTTCCTCTCCTCCAAGAGGAGCATCCATCTCCTCTGTTGCAGCAATCTCTTTTTTTGATAGAGTTAAGGCTATCATGATCCTTGGTTCTGAAGAGAAATTTTCCATTCCTCTATGAAATAGATTTGAGTCACGTATAAAAATATCTCCTAGATTGGTATTAATTCTTTCAGAAGGAAATTTACTTTTCTTAAGAAGAAAATCGAGAAAAGATAAAGGATATTTATTAGTTCCGGGAAAGACCTCGATAGATCCATTTTTTTCATTAACGGGTACAAGAGGTATATTTATGATTATTTTGGAGTCATTAAAATTTGTATCTCTGTGAATGTGTTGTTTTTTTGACCCTGGAAGGTTTATATTACATCCACAAGTTAAAGAATAGTCATTCAGGTCCAAATCATACTCTCTAGCTATCAGTTCGAGTAAGCCTTTATATTTTATCGCCTCTAAAATAGTCTTAGCATGATTACCTATAGTTGCATTTAAGTGACCATAAGTTTGTCCACCCAGTTTTTCCCCGCTCGCTAAAAAGATGTCTAATTGACTCAACACATTATCATTAATTTTGTTGAGAATTGAGGTATCAATAAAATCTTTCTTAATAATGAGACTTTTCATAGGTTTAGTTTATATTATCCTCCTCGAGACAACTAAAAATAACTTATTGATAAACTCTTTCCCAGAATAAATTCTTAGCTTTACTTTATGATTTATTGCTTTGTTTTTATATTTAGATAGATAGTTATCTAGGCATTCAGCGATCGAAAAAGGACTGTTAGGGTCAAAACAATATTCTTTACTAATTTCTAGAATATCATGAATATAATCTAAATCAGAGGCTAGTATGTCCCTTCTATGTCTAGAAGCTTCTATTAACGGTATGCCAAATGATTCTGTCAGTGAGGGCCAAACTAGGGCTTTACAAGATTGATAATAGTCATTCATTTCCTCAGAATTTTCATCCAAAATCAAATGAACATTTAATTTATAAAGACTTATTTTATCATTAATGTATTGAATGAGTTCTGTATCAATCTTAGAATCTAAGGCCACAACAAGATTCGGGAATATTCCTCTTCGAGACAATAACACAAGACCTTTTATTAGATTCTTATGATTTTTATATGTGTAACCATAAGAAGGATAAAAGAAGTCATATTTTTTTTTGTCATTGATTTCTTTATTTTGGTAATTAAAATCAAAAAATGGTATTTCTATTGTCTCTCTTTTATTTAAGATTTGACTAGATAATCTTTGCATAGAGGGAGTTTGCACAACTATATAATCTACATTCCTATAGAAGATGAGAATAAAGGATTTTTCAAATATAAGTCTTAATCTTGTGATGAAAGTAAGTTTATATTTAAATAAAGGCTCAAATATAAGCTTGCTATGTATGTATAGAAAAGAAATCCCTTTTGGTTTAATTATTGGAGGTAAATTCCCAAAAAATAATACTATTTGTTCAGGGTCTTCTAATAAATCTTTATTTCGAAGATAAGGAAAAATATAATTAGAAAATCCTGATTCTGAGAATTCAAAACCTTTACCATCATTCTGATCAATACAAGGGTTGCTTCTTAGAGTGTAATTTAAATGTCCTTTTGCAGAAAAATTAAGAGAATTTATCGATTCTAAGATTGTCTCTAAAAGCATTAAGCCACCGCCGTGTCGTATATTTGGGGCATTAATATAAATAGCTTTTTTCTGAGTCATTAAGTTATTTTTTTAGAAATATATATAACTCAAGAAGAAGGTTTTTATAAAAACCTCTATGTTTATATCTTTCAATTGCCGCCTGAGTTGCATTAGATAAGCTCTTGGCATACCTATTTCTATCCCACCTAGAAATAACTTCTCTAGTTGTAGAACTGAAATCTGTAACTTTCAACTCGACTATAATTTTTTTCATTTTATCTAAAAGATCTTCGGATGATTTAGGATTAAAGGTATAACCCACATGCTCTCCAGATAATAAGTTTGGGGCTGATCCTACATTTTCTGAACATATTACAGGTATTCCTGATGC
>MDTG01302583.1_pt1 | contig 17005 bp, 11 predicted proteins | sample 811421 | NCBI WGS metagenome assembly MDTG01 (sample SAMN05326645, study PRJNA326480) | marine metagenome | isolation source: seawater | place: Pacific Ocean: South East | collected 2011
ATTTCCTCTTCTACTTCGAAAGTATTCCTTTTGGCAACTGGGGCATCTCCACATCCATTTCGATCGCATTTTCCTCAAATGTAGACTAAAATCAGACCCCATTTTAGTTGCAGTTGTGTTCGGCCAAAGTGCTTCAATTCTACGAAAAGTTCGATCATGTCCAGTAAAGCCTAGCGCATGGAGAAATTCATGGTATAGTAAGAAGGCTGCATACAATCGCCATTCTTCTTGTAGTGCAACTGGGTGAACGTCCACACATCGCACATCAGATGGACCGGAAATTTGTGATTTCATGATACCCCTTTGATATCGACAAACTGCATGCAATCTTGTGGCATCACGCCGAAGAAATCCTAGTTTAATATCGTGTAATTGTTCGATTGGGAGGTGTTGAATTTCTGGAATTTCATGCATGGTTAAAATTACCGAGTTTGCGATTGTTCGCAAGACTTGGTTATCGTCCATGTACGACCCTTATGCTCTCCGTTCATCAACATGACCGAAAAATTGGGCCTTATAGGCCCACCACAAGATATAGGGTCAACAACCGTTACGGATAATGACCATGGCCTCTGGAGCATCCACAATTCGATTCGCCGTACTTTTGGCTCTATTTTCGCTATTGTTATCGGTAGTACCGGCGCCTGAAATCGAAGAATTAAGCCCCAATCAGGATTTGATGAACACCGGAGGTCGAAGTGGTCCAGACCTTACAGTCGACTATCTATCAGCTTCATGGACTTCGGCTGATGCTGGCGACTCAAAGAGTATCAGCACGCGAATCAAGAACGAAGGAGATTCATCTTCAGGTTCGTTCCGTTGGGGTCTTTATCTCTCTACAGATACAACAATCACAACCAGTGATATTCAATTGGACACTTGGTCTCAATCCAGTATTTCATCCGGGAGTTCACGATCTTCAACCAAGTCTGTCACTATCCCCTCTTCGATTACAGGTGGCTACTATTATGTTGGAATGATCGTCGATATCAACGGTCAGGTCAGTGAATCCGATGAAAGTAATAATGATGATTATGATTCAGGTAGAGCACGAATTTACGAGTTACCGGATTTGGTCCCTAGAACATCTTCTTCATCGTGTTCGACACCTTCCACGGGGACTATCGGGGATTACCTTGATTCCTCAATCTCTATTCAGTACGAAAACGATGCATCCAACAGTTATGGTCAATCTACAGGCGCTTTTGATTGGGCAATGTATTTATCGACAGATTCCACAATTACAACAAGTGATACTCAAGTCGGGAGCGATCAATATTCGACGAGCCTTTCTTCAGGAAATTATCGCACCGATTCACTCTCCAGTAGTACTCGAATCCCATCTAGCCTGAATGCAGGGACGTACTATTGGGGCTATATCTTAGATGTCAATTCTGATGTCGATGAATCAAGTGAATCGAATAATATTCGAACCTGTGGCCAAATTACATTGCAAGAGGATTTACCCGACATCGAGGCAACCTCTGTTAGTACTTCTTCCTCATCTGTTGTCATGGGTGAAACCATTACTGTACAATATCGAATTGACAATGTTGGAACCGATTATTCAGGTTCGTTTTACTGGAAATTGTATCTCTCATCGGACTCGACTATTTCTACATCCGACGTCTATGTCGATGAATTCAGTGTGAGTTCGATTAACGGTGGTTCATACCGTTCAGGTTACGAATACAGCGTCACTATTCCAACTGGAATGAGTTCTGGTTATCATTACCTCGGGATGATTGCCGACAATCGAGATACGGTCAATGAATTGGATGAAACCAACAATATCGTTTCATCAAGTTCACGAATTGATATTGAAGAACCTGCTGATTTGGTTCCAGATTCCCCCTCTGGTCCCAGTACCGGTCAATCCGGGCAACAAGTCAGCCTCTCATGGAGAATTGACAATACTGGTGACGATACATCTGGATGGTTCTACTGGGAGATGTACATCTCTACTGATTCTACAATTACAACCAGCGATACGAAATTAGGTTCCACTCAACAGGTCAGTAGCATTTCAGGAGGCTCATATCGTAGTGGAACAATGAGTGCAAGTCTACCCAGTAATTTGGCTCAAGGTACATACTATTTCGGAATCATCGTGGATACCACCAGTCGAATCACGGAAGGTGATGAGACCAATAACATCGAAGTCGGGAATTCAATCTATATCTCCGCTCCAGATTATGATTTGGAGGCAACCTCGATTTCAGTGGATTCTGGTTATCGGCAAGTCTGTGAAGGTTCGGATATTTACATCACGTTGAGTGTGACAAATTTAGGTGCTGATAATGCCGGATCACATTACTACGAAGCGCTGGTATCGACTGGGAATTCGGCTTCAGCAATCTACACTGGTACATCTCTTGGATATGCGAGCGGGACTCCAAATGTCCCTTCCTATACCCATACCAGCATGTTAGCAACTCTACCGACGAGTATCACACCAGGAACATACTATGTAGGGCTCTATGTTGACTATGGGGACTATATTTCAGAGTCGAATGAAAACAATAACATCATCGCTACAAATAGTGCCCAATTGACTGTTATCGATTGTGGGCCGGACTTGGAGCCGACGTCCGTATCTGGACCTTCATCCGGTGTTCGAGGCGGAACAGCCCAAGTTTCCCTTCAGATTTCCAACATCGGAATGGAAGATATCTCTAATGTCGATTACAGCATTTATCTTTCGAGTGACACATCGATAAGTGGTTCTGGGAACGATGTGTTGATTGGTTCAGATGTGACCGGTACAATCACACAAGGTGGTGCTTGGACTGGCTCCGTCAACCTTGGTATCCCATCCAATTTAGGAGATGGTTGCTGGTATTGGGGAATAATGGTGGATCCAAATAATTCGATTGTTGAAATGAATGAGAATAACAATGTCATGTCCTCCAGTGGACAGTTTTGTCTCGAGCAAGCGGATATCATCATCGATTCAGTTGGCCATTCAGACAATGCCGTGAGCGGCCAATCGACCTCCGTATTCATCAATCTCAGTAACATTGGTGGTTCCGATGCACCCTCGTTCGCAGTTCAATTGCTGTTATCGCTTGATGCTCAGGCAGGAACAGACGATACACAAGTCGATAGTTTCCGAGTTAATCCGCTGAATAGTGGTTCTTCAATCGAAATCATACGAGATGTTCTCATCCCTGGCCAACACATTGGAGATTTCCATTGGGTTGTGATTGTTGACACATCATCTGAGGTTGCCGAGGACGATGAATCCAATAATGCAGCTGCCAGCCCTTCGTTTACGATTTCCTCACCTGCCCGGGACCTTCTCGCTGCTTGGATTGAGTCACCTGTTACAGCCGAACCTGGTCAAACAGTTTCGATTCAATGGAGTGCCGAGAATCTGGGTCAAGAGGATTTAGCCTTCGATATTGAGATTTGGCTTTCTGAAGATCGGTCATTGGGGAATGGAGACATCCGCCTTTCACAATCTCGTGTCCAATCACTGATGAGTGGTTCTACCATCGTTGATTCACAGGTTGTCAATTTGGTCGGCGATGTCGATGGTGTCTGGTGGGTTGTATTGGTTATCGATTCCGCAGCGGAGCATTTTGAGGATGATGAATCCAACAATATTCGCCTGTCAAATTCAACATTTACAATCGATTCAAGCAGTCCACCACCAGCTGGCGAAACCCTTCCGGGTTGTGATAACCCACAGACAGATGGAGACTTTGAATCGGATGCTGCTTCGACTCGTTCTTCAGCTCATCACTTGGGCGCCAATGCAAATCTAACCTTGGACGGTTGTCTCATGGGCTTGGATGTTGTCGATTGGTATGCGATTGTCATCGATTCTGGAAACCAAACATCGATCGCCCTAAGTGCGGAAGGCGCACATCTGGAAGTTACCGTTCTGAATGGTTCTGCATCACTTGGGCAGGGTCTTGTCGACGACGAAGTTCGATGGGTGACAATTTCGGCCCTAAACGATGATTCGGAAGTTGTTGGCCTATTGTATCACATTCGAGTCACTTGGGATCCAGCCACTCCTGGTGGACCTTACCAATTGAGACTCGTAACTGCGAACGCAAGTATAGAGACGGATTTAATCCCACCACCGGCGCCCCAAATCAACAATATCGATGATTGGAAACACGCTGATGAGTTGACGATTTATTGGCCGCCTGTTGATGATGATTTGTCAGGGGTCTCACATTACGAGGTTCGTTGGGCAGGTGGGTTATGGGCTCCAGTAACACAAAACGAATCAACAGTCAATCTAACGATGCTCATGGACGGTCGTCATTCTTTTGAGGTGCGAGCCGTGGATCAGGCAGGGAATATTGGGCCTGCAAACGCAACTTGGATTCGAGTTGACAGAAACGCACCATCCCTTTCCATTGAGCAACTCAATGCTTCACGCTCACCGATTTCAAAATTAGTGGTTGAATTGATGGTTGATGATGGACTCGGTAGCGGCCCATCAGTGATTGAATGGTCGAATGATAATTCTACTTGGTACAGCTTGCGAGAAGACGGATTGATTCTGTGGAATGATTGGAATAATACGGAATTATTTGTTCGAGTTACGGATGGGGCGAATTTACACACAATTGGATATCTTTCAATTGATGTCCCTCTCGATGAAGTCGATATCACTCCACCAGACAATGAAAATTCGGTTTCTCAAGAAGGTGGTGGAGTCAGCACTTTCCTAGCCTTTGTAGTCGCCATCGCAATCGTGGTACTATCGGTGTTCACCGTCATGCTTGCAATTCGATTACGAGCACAAGGTCAGGAAGATGAAGAATCAGAAGATGCCCCCGCAGAATCCAATCCATCAGAATCAGATGGGGTTGAAATTTCTCAAGTCCAAACCCTTCATGTGCCAGATTACAACCATCTTGATGGCGGAGGTGTATATGACCAATCTACAGGAAACACCGCCTATATCGACCCCCAGGGTCGTTGGTGGTGGCAACAGGAAGATGGTTCATTTTTCCATGACCCGACATTCAATGCCAGCGATGCCACGCAGGATGACCTTCCTTAACCGCGACAAACAAACCGTCCCCTTGTGCGCATAGTTCTCCATTCGCCATCAGTTTCATGCTAACTTCTGCACGGTCACCATCCAAGGATTCGACTTGACTGGTAATTTCCAATGGGACACCATGGGGTGTAGGTCGCCTCAACTTGATTGTGTATCGGGCAGTCACAGTGCAGGGTGGCTCCTCCTCTTGTCGTGACTCCTTGATAGCCATAGCTGCGGTCCAATTACCATGACAATCCAGCAAGGTCCCAATAATACCTCCATTGATCATTCCGGGAAATGCCTGATGTGAATCCTCTGTCATAAAAGTCATTTTGAGTCCATTTTCAATCGGATATGATTTGATTTGCAAACCTTCAGGATTGGCGGGGCCACAACCGAAACAAATGCTGTTCGGTGCATGTTTCATCTGCACACAGTCTTCGTCCATGGGAGTACGCTAAAAATCGACCGTCTTTGATGATTGACTGTCGAAATAACTCCTTTTGAGTCCATCTGACGGTTTCATTCAAAGAGGAGGGCATTATCGAGAAATTACCTGTCGTACGGGGAGTGATGTTCGATGCCGGAAAACGGCAAGAAGACTCGGAAATCTGTAAAGCCTAAGCGTAAAAAAACGCTGAAGGTTAGTAACCAGATTCCCGCGAAAAGGCGCCGTGAGATTGAGAAGGCGTTGGATGCCCATGAACCTGCACGACCCGAATGGGATCGATTGGTAGGTGCCAAGCAACACCGTTTTTTTGGAAAGCGCATCAAACCGGGTACTATTCGGCAAATCGAATTCCCCTTACTTGATGTCAAACTGGGTGACCCATGGCCGACTCCAGTGACAGTCATCCATGGGAATCGTCCAGGGCCCACTATCACAATCACAGGAGGAGTCCATGGTGACGAGATGGTGGGGCAGGTTGCGACCAGTCTTCTTTCACAAAATGTGTTCACTGACCCCGGTCGTCCTCTTGATCCCGAAGTCATGGCCGGAACGATTCGCTTAGCCCCAGTGCTAAATCCACCCGGCTTGACACGGCAGCGGAGATATTTTCCTGATGGACGAGATTTGAATCGAGAATTTCCAGGCTCGGAGACGGGTTCTACAACAGGCCGTGTCGCCAATCGAGTACTGAAAGAACTGATTTCAGGTTCGGATTATCTTCTTGATTTACACACAGCCGCTAGAGGCCGGGACAATCTGCCACAGGTCCGCGCAGACCTTGCACACCCACCAAGCAATCGTATCGCTCGAGCATTTGGCATTGAAGTGATTCTAGATTCCAAGGGCCCAAAAGGATCGATGCGTCGCTCCGCGGCTGATCTGAATATTGGTTCACTGACCTATGAGGGTGGTGGCGCCAATCTAGCAGATCACGAGGCAGTCCAGATTGCCATTCATGGTGTTCTGAACGTGCTGCGTAGCTTGCATGTGATACCCGGAAATGCTGCACGTCCGAAGTTCCGGTTACTTGCGAGTGGTTCGACATGGGTCCGTGCGGATGAAGGGGGTTTGGTAGATTTGTTTGTCAGTCGTGGTTCATTCGTCGAAGAGGGCGAAGTGATTGGTCGAATTGTAGATCCACAGCGCCCTTCAGATAGTGCTGATATTTTGTCTCCATCCCGAGGAATATTCATCTGCACAGCCAACAATCCTATCGTGACACCAGGTACACCTGTGGGGCACCTACTTCCTGTCACTCGCGGCATCAAATTAATCCGAAAGGGCTTGGATAAGAAGACCAACAAGTTGATCGTATCAGGTTCCAAAGGGGAGCCAATTTGGCGTGAGGACTTCGAGGTTGAAGAAATCATGATTGAAGGTGAATGGTCCGGTGGAGCCGTCGATGCCGAATGGCAAAGAGATTGGCCCACTCAATCCGAGAAAGAACATGTTGAAGCCGCCGAAGAAGAAGATGCGGACTGAGTCAGGAAGGGGATGATTCATGGCAGAAAATTCGAAGTGGTGGAGATTACATCACCTCCCGTTTGTACTGTTTCTCATCACCATGATTGCTGTTGTATTGGGTGGTAGTATTCGCATCTATGATGCCGGAGAATCATGTCCAGATTGGCCGCTATGTTTCGGTACTTGGGGTTTCGATATTTCTGAATCCGAACAAGAGGAGTGGTGGGAAGAAAACCCCGATGAAATTGATTCTAGAGGAGCAGATTACCGTTATACGGTTTGGGAAATTTTTCTTGAATGGTTTCATCGATTTGTGACAGGAATGATTCTTGGTCCACTTTGTATCTTACAGTGTTACTTGGCCTTTAGGCGAAGACGGAAAATGCCAACTGTGTTCAAGGCTACAAGTCTAGCATTAGTTCTAGTGATCATCCAAGGTACAATTGGGATGATTACGGTGATGTACGACAATGTACCGTGGTCTGTCGCTGCTCATCTTGCTGGCTCGATGTTCTTGGCCATCTCACTCTTATGGGCATGGATTCGGTGGATGCACGCGGAAGACGCTTTACCGAAATGGATGCATTTAGATCCCAAGGAGAGTGCTAGGATTTTACCTCGGATGTATGATTTGAGTTTGTCCACACTGGCCGTACTGATTTTCGGTGCATTTGTATCTACCACTTCTGGGCAAAATCTGGCTTGCAACATTGGATCATTTGAGGCATGGCCTTTGTGCAACGGGAATTTGTTAGTCACTGATGCCACTAATCTTGCCTACGGGCATCGCATTTTCGTCGTTGTAGTTGGCGGTTGGTTGTTGTGGAATATACGAAAGATGGAGCATGGTACTGTTCGCAAACTGCTGCATGCCGGATTTGGTTTCTATCTCTGCAATATCCTAGTCGGTGCTGCATACGTACTTACGTTCGATGATTATGAACGTCTGTTGTCATTGATGCATTTGATGTTTGCAACGTTTGCATTCCTTTGGGTTGGCTTTGCAGCAATGTTGGTGAGAAACGTAGTTTTTGCGAAAACTTCGGTTGAAGAAGAGTGAAAATAGCCCCTACGGGGCTCCCGATGGACTTATGACACCCGGGTAAGTCGCGTGGTCGCAGCGAACCGCTGATGGTGAATCATATGGTTGAACCCACCCGTCCACACACACGCTTTGAAAAAGCCCGAATCATTGGTGCGAGAGCACTACAAATTAGCATGGGTGCACCACTATATGTCAGCGAACAAAAATTGCGAGAAGAGTTCCGCGAAGAATTGGTCTCTCTCTACGGTGTCGACGAAGCCAACGTGAGATTCGTTCTCGATCCACTCAAAATCGCCCTTCTAGAATACGAGAAACAGTTGATTCCCATCGACGTTGACCCTCACGAGGACTAAACCCAGATTGGTAACGCCCTATAGGGCGTTATTCATAGATTGGATGCAACCGCCTGACTTCATGGGCGAATCTCAAGCGGGCGCCAACGCGACGCTTTCTGATTGGTTTCAAGTCATGAAGCCAGGGGTTCTTTCACTTCTGCAAGTCACCGCAATGTGCGCCATTCTGGTGCACGATCTGATTCAGTGGAACATAGCGGGGCGAGGTGATTTTGATTGGGTTCAGACCTTTGAAACCATGGTGATTGTCTTCGTTGGTGGATACTTGACTGCTGGTGGTGCGCACACCTTCAACAACGTGTTCGATCGTGACATTGACCCAAACATGGAACGAACTTCGGATCGAGCCATAGCAAGAGGCGCCATTTCGCCGACAGGAGGTTTCATCTGGGCTTTGATACTGTCAATCTCAGGTACAATTTGGCTCATCCAACTCGCCAATGAAGTCGCTGCATTTTGGGCCGCATTCAGTATCCTATTCTACGTATTCATCTACACTCTTTGGTTGAAGAGAACCAGTGTTCAGAATATTGTCATCGGTGGTGTTGCTGGCGCAACTCCACCGTTGGTTGGTTGGGCCGCAGCGATGGGTGATACTGTATCGATTTCCAACCCACTGGATTTAGGTAGTCCCCTTCCATGGCTAATGTTCACTTTGATTTTCATGTGGACCCCTCCTCATTTCTGGGCTCTAGCGTTGTATCGAAGCGACCAATACAAGGCTGCCGGAATACCCATGATGCCTTGGGTCCACGGGCCCCGTAGAACCTTGATTGAGATGCGAGTGTATGCGCTGATTTTGATTGGTATCGCAGCAATGCCTTGGCTCGATCCATCTGAAGTTGGCGAACTGTCAGCATATTTGTATACTCTAATCGTGTTACTGTTAGGAATTTGGTACAACCAATCGGTGATTTCCATAGACATCAATGAACCTCTTGATGAAAAAGGTAGAATCCCATCAGCAGCTCGTTCGTTTTACATCTCACTTTCATATTTGTCGCTGATTTTCATATCTCTAGTCTGCGTTTTGTTCAGCACACAATTGACGATCTTGTTTCTTGTCTTGGCGATGTTGAATATTTTGTCCAAGATTTCACGAAGGAAGTCTAGTTCCGAACCCTTTGTAGCGTCGGATTGATACACCCCACCACCCCTTCAGGTGGTGCCCGTCGTGTGGAGGTGGGGAGAAATGCAGGAAAGCGATTTGATTTTTGATTGGAATATCGTCGATTATGAATTCAAACGAGATGCTTCAAACCACCCCCATGAAATTTGGTTTGATGATGAAACACTGCGTGACGGATTGCAAAGTCCAAGCGCTAGAAATCCGACCATTGAAGAAAAAATTGAGCTTCTGACTTACATGGAGAGATTGGGAGTTCAAAAAGTCGATTTGGGACTTCCTGGCGCTGGGCCATTCCACGTCAATCACATCGATGCAATGCTTACTCACATCTCAGATAATGATTACCAGATTCGCCCTGGATGCGCGGTACGTACCGTGGTATCTGACATTGAACCACTTGTTGACTTGCAGGCGAAACATGAGATGAAGATTCAGGCCAGTGCGTTCTTAGGCACAAGCCCGATTCGTCAGTATGCTGAAAATTGGACGATGGAAAGGATTCTGAGTACGGCAGAAAAAGCTGTGACTTTTGCCGTGGACAATGATATCCCTGTTATGTTCGTCACCGAGGATACAACCCGTTCCAAACCGGATGAAATCAAAGAAGTCTATACTCGCGCAATCGAACTCGGCGCAGATCGAATCTGTGTTTGCGACACTTGTGGTCACGTCACGCCGAACGGTGTCACTCAACTTCTGAAATTCATCCAAGAAGAGGTCATTCCCGATTCTGGTGTGAAGCGGCGGGACATCGAAGTCAATTGGCATGGTCATCAGGACCGTGGACTCGGTGTAGCGAATAATCTGGCAGCTGCAGAAGCGGGTGCAGATGTAATCCACGGTACTGCATTGGGCGTGGGCGAGAGAGCTGGAAATGCACCATTAGATCAAACACTGGTCAATCTCAGTTTGATGGGAGTCATCAACAACGACTTGACCCTACTCAACGAGTACATGCAAAAGGCACATGATTACGTCGAAGTCGCCTTACCTCGCAACTATCCAGTGTTTGGTGAAGATGCCTTTGAAACCGGAACCGGTGTTCATGCCAGTGCTGTAATCAAGGCGATGAAGAAGGGCGACCATTGGCTTGCAGATCGCGTATATTCGGGGGTTCCCGCTCAGGATTACGGTCTTCAGCAAATCATTCGAATCGGTCACATGAGTGGACGTTCAAACATCATTTGGTGGTTGGAGCAACACGGACATGAGGCCAGCGATGATTTGGTTGCACACCTGTTTGATGTCGCCAAGAGTCAAAGACGATTGATGCCCGATTCTGAGGTTGAAGCGACCGTTCAAGCCTTCCTGAATAATTGAACGGCCCACACACAGTTTCAATAACCAAATCATGGCCCTAAGGGCCATGAAGTGGCTCAGTATCTCTTTACTGTTAGTCATTTCAGCTATTTCTCCGATGGTTTCCGCAACGGAAATCTATGAAGAAACAGACCATCTTTCAGAGTATTCCAAAGCGGTTCAAATGGCATTTGAGCGCTGTTTAGAATTGCCAATTCATGATGGTGATTGGTTGGTAGTATCCGATCATTCGATGGGCACCAAGGCCCCATTCCTTTCCAATGCATGGCTGGTTAAAGCCGATGCTGTCGTCGTCCAGTACTGGATCGATACTCATCGAATCGAGGCTGCATGCCCTCAAATCGAGAATCAACATGAACCGAGATGGACGCCCAACGACCCTAGATTTGGAGATCAATGGCATCTACAAAATACAGGTCAAACTAGTGGAGGTGTCGCTGGTGAAGATGCCAATCTCACCGGTGCATGGCAATCATACCAAGGAACGGGTGTGACCATCGGCATTGTAGATGATGGTGTCGATACAGACCATCCTGATCTTAGCACAAATTACGATTCAAGTAATGATTACGATTATTGCGGTAATGACGGTAATCCAAATCCTTCCAGTTGGGATGCTCATGGAACTGCAGCAGCAGGAGTTGCCGCCGCGACGGGGAACAACAGCGTTGGTGTTTCAGGCGCAGCTCCTGACGCGAACCTCCTCGGCTTGCTTCTTATTGCCTGTAGCACCCCTGATTCGAAAGAAGCGGATGCTCTCAGTCATCAAAATCAGGTGGTAGATATCTACAGTAATTCATGGGGGCCAAGTGATGACGGTAGTACTCTAGAGGCTCCTGGTCCACTGATGATTGCAGCCTTCGAGGACGATGTCGCCAATGGTCGAGGGGGGTTGGGTAACATCATCACATGGGCAGCAGGAAATGGTTTGGATTCCGATGACGATTCAAACAAAGATGGTTATGCAAATGCCAGGCAAACCATTGCTGTCACTGCGATTACACACCAAGGAGAGCAGTCTTGGTACGCCGAACCGGGTGCCAACATTCTGGTTGCAGCTCACAGCGATGGTAGTGGTGAAGGTATCACGACAACTGATATCGAAGGTTCCTCGGGTTACACCAACAGCGATTACACTGACAACTACGGTGGTACCTCATCAGCCACACCTTTGGCCAGTGGGGTTATCGCGTTGATTTTAGAGGCCAATGCTAACTTGACTTGGCGAGATGTTCAGCATATTCTGGTTCACAGTGCTCGTGTCAATGATGCTAATGACAACTCTTGGGACATCAACGGTGCCGGCCACGATGTTTCACACAAATATGGATTCGGTGCTGTCGATGCAGGAAGAGCAGTTGCTTTGGCAGAAAATTGGACAAACGTCAATCCGGCAATCAACATTACCAGCGGAACACGTTCGATGAATACAGCAATTCCTGACAATTCTTCACCAGGAATAAATGATACAGTGACCATCAACGATGGTTTGCAAGTTGAGCATGTTGAAGTCTATGTCGACATCGACCATACTTATCGGGGTGATCTAATCATCACCCTAACTTCACCTTCTGGTACTGAAAGTACACTTGCACAGAAACAAAGCGATTCAAACAATAATTACCGGAATTGGATGTTCTCAACCGTTCACAATTGGGACGAAATGTCAAACGGAAACTGGACTCTGAATGTTGAGGATGATGGCAACGGAGACACTGGCACATGGAATGATTGGGAACTGGTCATCCATGGTGTCCCTACAATCCTAGATTCCGATGGTGATGGCCTGACCAATGAGAATGAAACCGATGTTCACGGTACCGACCCATACGATATCGACACCGATGATGATGATCTAACTGACTATGAAGAAGTGATGGTCACCAATACGGATCCATTAGATTCAGATAGCGACAACGATACGCTACTCGATGGACAGGAAGTCAGCCTCTATGGAACCAATCCGCTGTCTAATGACACAGATGGCGATGGTCTTACGGACGCTCAAGAAGTCCTATTCTTCGGAAGTGACCCACTGGTATTCGATGCGGATGCAGATTCTGATGCATGGTATTGGTTCCAAGATTGCAATGATAGTAATGCCCAGATTCATCCTGGGATGTCAGAAATTCTCAATGGAATCGATGACAATTGTAACGATCTTTGGGACGAGGGTTTCAACATCACAGATTCAGATAACGATAATCTATCCGATTTCTCAGAATATCACAGCCATGGAACCAATTGGTCTAATCCAGATTCGGATGGGGATAATTTGACTGACGGCGATGAGATTCTCATCCATGGAACTAATCCATTGGTGCCAGATGTGGATGCTGATGAGGATGGGTGGTACTGGTTCCAAGATTGCAACGATAGCGACCCTTGGATTCATCCTTCAATGCCTGAAAGTTTGGATGGAATTGACAATGACTGTGATGAATCAGTGGACGAAGATTATGAGGGATTAGATTCCGACCAAGATAATCTTCTTGATTTGAACGAATTCAATATTTTACTTACAGATCCGTTTGATAATGACACTGATGACGATGGGCTTGAAGACGGATATGAAATCAATGTCACACTCACAAATCCGCTAATACCTGATCTCGATGAAGATGGAGATGGGTTCCGCTGGTTCGAGGATTGCGATGATAACGATTCAATGATACACCCCGACGCCGTAGAAATTTGGGATGGATATGATCAAAATTGTAACAATCTAATCGATGAATTGGTAAATCGAGCAGGACAAATATCTGTACTCCCAATTGAGATGGAAATCACACTGAATGCGACATCTGAATCACTTTATTTACAATCGTTCGTGAATATTCCAGAAGATGCAAATCTTGAAATCGAAACTACTTGGAAACTTAAACTGAATGATAATTGGACGGTAGAATTGTCGTCAGAATCTTGGTTGGAAATCGGTCCATTCGACTGTGAAGGAGTTACCGGAGATTATGTCGCAGAAATCTGTGCATACAACGGAAGTACGCCAGTCTATTCAGTCATGATGTTCATTTCAGATGGGTATGAAATCATCACCCATACTTGGTCTGTCCAATACAGTGTTTGGCACACCCCTGAACCTGTACCTGAACCCGAACCGACACCAACCCCTCCACCCGAACCCGAACCTGAACCTAGGGAAGAGGAGGGGAATAGTAGTACAAGTGGCGGCTCGGCTCTAGCAACAGATACACGGGTGATCATTGGCTTGGCGGCAATCGTCATCGTCCTAGGTATCATTGTACTCATCACAGGTCGCAAGCAATCGCCTCCACCACCGATGCGGCCTCCACCAACTGGGATTCCACAAATGGTTGGGCAGAATTTCCGACGCTAATACTCAGGCTTCAACAAGCATTGCCACGGCATTACCTCCACCAAGGCAGAGAGTCACAATGCCCTTGCCACCTCCAGTACGTCGTAGGGCATTGATCAGTGTCATCAAACATCGCGCTCCAGTCGCACCAAGAGGGTGTCCGATAGCGACTGCACCCCCATGTGGATTGAATTTCGAATCTGGAATATTACAGGCTTTGGCCACAGCACATGAGGCTGCAGCAAATGCTTCGTTATGTTCAACATAGTGTAAATCATCGATTGTGAGCTGATTCCGCTGAAGCAAGGTCTCGATGGCAGGAATCGGTGCTGCCATCACGCGGGCTGGTTCGACACCGGATGTACAGTAATCCAATACGGTCGCCAGAATCGGCCATCCCTGTTTTTCCGCTACTCGTCGACTTGCAACCAGGACTGCTGCAACTCCGTCAGACAATTGCGAAGCATTTCCGGCCGTCACCTTACCGTCTTCCTTGAATACCGCCCTCATTTCACTCAGGTCGGCACCTGGTCGGATCCCTTCGTCACAATCTAACCCGGGAGTTTCTACAACTTCGAATTCCATCCAACCCTGTTGCCAAGCTGCTTGAGCCAATTCATGTGAGCGATTTGAGAATGCATCTGCCGTATCGCGCTCAATTTGAAATTCTTCAGAAACGGTCTCTCCAGTATTTCCCATGTGCTCGTTATTGTAGACATCCCACAATCCATCGTGAATCATGGTAGGTTGCATCGTACCGAATTCAGTCTTGGAAACTTTTTTGCCAAAATAGGGTGCATTTGTCATCGATTCCATACCACCAGCGACGATGACATTGTATTCTCCTGCACGGATACTGTTGGCAGCCATCATTACCGCTTTCAGTGAAGAACCACAGACCTTGTTTATCGTAGTCGCCGGGGTACTGTGTGGCATGCCAGCTCCCAGTGCAACCTGTCGGGCTGGGGCTTGACCTGCACCGGCCTGTAGTACCTGTCCGAACAATACCTCATCGATGATTCCGCTTACAGGATCTATTCCTACACGAGCAAGTAATCCTTTGACAGCATGAATTCCAAGTTCGACTGCAGAACATTCGGCTAGAGCACCTCGATAACGTCCAACGGGGGTTCGCGCCACAGCACAAATTACAACATCAGACATGCTCAACACCTTCGCTTATTCTGCTCCGTTTCCAGCAAACCCATAGATTTCGCCATTGAGCAACTTGGGTCGTAATTCTGGTTTTAGCAGAATTGTACGGACGCCCCAAAGGTCTCCGAAGATCCGATACTTGGTTGTGGCATCAAGATAGTCGACCCCGGAGGAACCGCCAGTACCCACGCGGCGACCGATGATTCGCTCCACCATTCGTGCATGATGTGTTCTGAACAGTACCATACTCTCCTCCAACTCAACCACGGCATCGATTAGCACTCGAGGCCAAGCGAGAAGGGGAAGTTCTCGATAAGATTCGATGAATAAAAGTCCCGCTCGAGCACGATTGACCACACCTTCGGGTTTGAGGAAATCATAGGCACCTTGACTGGCTGCAGCAAATCTAGCCTTGACAGCATCAACATTTTCCACACCCTGCGCTTCCATTCGAGCACATGTTTCGACACCGATATTGGTGTATGCAGCAAGATGAGAGTCAACGTATGCTTCGACTGCCTCAGAATCTCCTTCAGAACCATAGAATGAACCCATAATTGGGGTTCGAGATAACCACGTGGTCAGTGCAGACACCAGTGTGGTTTCATCCAGTGCTGCTTCCAGCCGAACCAAGGCAGCCGCATCGGCTACGCTTCGTTTGGCGAGTTTTCTGAAATGCCCGATTGGATCCATCTCAGAGACCCTACCTACGGGTTCTAAACCGAGAATAATTTCCATCTCACGCATTTGATAGGACTCAAATCCGCTGGCAGTACCCAGTCCATCTCGGAATGCTAGGAACCCTTGAGGCGTGAGTGTTTCCATGACTTTCCATTGGCTGGCCAATAGCCGGAAAATTTCAGTCACACGCCCGAGGTGTTCAACCGCTTTAGGTACTTGAGACTCAGGAACGATTTCACTGTGTAAGATGTCTCGGATTTCACGTAACTCTCGAATGACCTGCTTGAACCACAATTCAAAGCTCTGGTGTGTTATGATGAAGTGCATCTCATCGTTACTGACACCTTCCTCATCACGTTGTAATGAGAGCAACTCATGCAGCCCGAGATAGCCACCATATGTCCGATTGGAACCGTCTCCAGCACCAGAATATCCTCCGCCCATGTTATTTCGCATCGGCCTGACACTTGAATGTCTTACCCTACTCACAGTTCAGTTTTCTAGTAGGTTGCTGCGTACAGACAGATTCCAATAAGTGAGGGGAAAATTACCAACGGAGGTAAAGGTATATGCTCCAAAAAACCCCTAAATTTAGCCCCTAAAATAGTCGACAAAATTACAACAAGTGCAATCACATTCCCGATGAGGATGTAGTCTCCTTCGACTGCACTATTGTCAATCATAAAACTACAGTAAAGATTCAGCCCACCAATTCCGGCAAAACCACCTCCGATGAGCATCCGCATCGATGCGGCAGGGCCTCCATCTACGCCTTCACCCTCTCCGAAAATGCTCTTGTTTAAACCAACAGGATCCCAATTTTTCATGATTCCAACGAGAATCATGACGACTCCGAAGATTTGCATTGCGAGTGTATGTTCCATGATTGGGTTAGATTCAAGGCAGCACTTGAATGTCTTGCCCCCTCCACCGTTCAGGTTTCACAGGGGGCTTGACATCAGATGTCCCATCAAAATGGAATCCCTTTCCGTAACGGATAATTACCTAGCACCGGAGCCGTCCCTAATGGCGAACACCCACCCGCACCTGCCAGATTGGCTC
>MDTG01012408.1_pt1 | contig 17003 bp, 9 predicted proteins | sample 811421 | NCBI WGS metagenome assembly MDTG01 (sample SAMN05326645, study PRJNA326480) | marine metagenome | isolation source: seawater | place: Pacific Ocean: South East | collected 2011
ATTTTCAGAAAAATATTTCTTTGAAATTTGATCAATTGAAGATTCAGCATACAAAAACTCATACCTTCTGTAGGAAAATCCAGGGATCCACCATGCTGTATCATCTGAGTTTAAATTAAATTCTGAATATTCATTAATAATATTATAATTAGTTATAGCGGATTGATTTGGGACATAATACTTAAATGCAATTCCATCATCATAAACTCTAAATAAAATATTAAATGACATATCATCATTTGATAAGGTAATTGACATACTATTATAATTGTCTATAATTTCATCAAATTCACCAAAATCTGGAAACCAAGTTGTATTGGAGGAATTAATTGATTTATTTGAAATCTTTAAACCTTCACCAATATTAATTTCTCCCTCTAGAATCATGCCTAACTTTGAGGTTTTAACAATTGAGTTGTTTTCTTTTTTTACGCTGTAATAAGCTTCGCCATTAATTATTTCAAAATTTAATTCAATCTTATTGTCTGGTGAGTATAAAGTATTACTATTTGAGTTATTGCATGATTTTAAAAAAACATTAAGTAATATAAGTGACAAGACAAGTGTCAAATTATTAACACTATTTAGATAATTATATTTTTTTAAAAATCTTAGTTCTAAAATATTTTTTAACATATTATTTAAATTTTATTTTATTTTATTTCTTAGATGATTATAGGTTTTAAGAATTTCTACAAATTCATTCTGTAAATTTCTTTCTTCTTTAGTCATATTAGCCCATATTAATTTATTTCTTTCATTTGGATCATTCTTAACATTATAAAATCTATTTCCACGATAAAATTTGTAAGTTTCATTTCTGACCCATTCATAAGTTTCATCATAAGGATTTGATCCCCCAGCTCGAGAATACCAAGTATATATCCATTTTCTTGTAGAATCAAAATTTCCGAAAAGTTGAGGGTAAAAACTTAAACCATCTAAATCATGTTTTTTATTTGACTTAATATCAGCTAAATCTAAAATTGTTGGAAAAAAATCACTAAAATCTATAAGTGATTTATTTAAAAAACCAGGTTTAACTACTCCATTCCATTTAACTAAAAGAGGAACATGAGTACCGCTATCAATTGTTTTACCTTTTCCAGCTGCTACAGCAATGTTATTTTTCATTGACACTACAGGTGCATCAGTTCCATTGTCAGCAGTAAAAATAATAACAGTATTGTCAGATAACTCTAATTTATCAACTTGATCTATTATTCGTCCTACTGAAAAATCCATATAGCTAACCATGTCACCAAAATATTTTGCATCTCCTTTATATGTTTTTGAACCCATATCATTAGGATCCCAATCTTCTGAGTGTGGTGTAGGAACAAATGGACAATGAGTCAAAATCATCGGATAATAAATCAAAAATGGTTTGTTTTTTTTTCGATCAATAAAATCGTTTATGTAATCAACAATCAGATCAGTTGAAAATCTACCTTCATTTTTTTCATATGTGATGCCATTTTTAACTATTCTAGGATTCGAATATCTTTTATCTAAACCTAAGGAATCTCTTCCTTGCGTATTTAATTGCCAAAGAATATGCTCGTCAAATCCAAAATGTTTTGGGAGATTTTTATCTTTACCTAATTGCCATTTTCCAGCAATTAAAGTTTCATAACCAGCAGATTGTAATTCCTGGCTAAATGTTTTTTCGTTGGAGTCTAGGTAAGCAAAATCAACATGATTTTTTTTATTAGTCTTTCCAGTCATTAATTTAACTCTTGATGGTGTACAAATTGGCATTGAGTGACAATTCTCAAATTGCATACCTTCTTTAGCTATATTATTTAAATAAGGTGTGTTGTAAGAAGTTCCACCGTAGGAATTTAAACATTCTGCACCTAAATCATCAACCATTATTAAAATAATATTAGGTGAATTTTTAGGTTCTTGAGCTCCTAAAAAAAATATTGGGATTAAAAAAAATAAATATTTAATAGATTTCATTTGATATCTTTGTCGTTAAATTTAATGAATTTATATTATTATTTTTAATTAATTTTCCTGTACGTTAACAACAAATGAATAAGAATTTATTAATTTACTACATAATATTTTTCGGTTTAATTTCATGTAATAAGTTTTCTGTTAATTCAAAACCAAATATCATTTATATTTTAGCTGATGATTTAGGCTACGGTGATATTAATTCCTTTTATAAAAAAGGAAAAATTAAAACACCTTACATCGATCAACTTGCAAATGAAGGAATGATGTTTACTGATGCTCACACCTCATCGTCAGTTTGTACACCAACTAGATATGGAATATTAACCGGAAGGTACAATTGGAGAAGTAAGCTCAAAAAATCTGTTTTAGGTGGAAATTCAAAAGCATTAATTTCAAAGGATAGAACAACTATTGCATCTTTTTTAAAAAGAAATGGTTACAAAACTTCTTTCATAGGAAAATGGCACTTAGGCTGGAATTGGGGTTTAACAGATTCTACATTTTACGAAGATAGAGTTGATATTAATAAAATTGATTTTAACGCTGATATAACACATAGCCCCAATGACTTAGGATTTGACTACTCATATGGTCATAATGGTTCTTTAGACATGCCACCTTATGTTTATGTAGAAAACAATAAAATAACTGGAAAAATTGATAGAATTATTGAGGACAAGGGGGAGTATTCATGGTTCAGAAAAGGACCAACAGCTAAAGATTTTATTCATGATGAAGTAACACCACATTTTTTTAATAAGGCTCACAAATTTATAAAAGAAAATTATGATAAAGATCAACCTTTCTTTCTTTATCTCCCTCTTCCTTCACCACACACCCCTATACTTCCAACCAAGGGTTGGAAAGGTAAAAGTGGATTAAATGATTATGCAGATTTTGTTATGCAAATTGATCATTATGTGGGTGAGCTTAATAATTTGTTAAAAGAGCTTAATATTTCTGAAAATACTATTATAGTTTTTACCAGTGATAATGGATGCTCGCCGGAAGCTAACTTTAAATTACTTGCTGAAAAAGATCATTATCCGAGTGGTAAATTTAGAGGATACAAGGCAGGAATTTTTGAAGGTGCTCACCGTGTCCCTTTCATTGTTAAATGGCCTAAAAAAATTATTCCTGGTTCTGTTTCTACAAGAACAATATGTTCAACAGATTTCATAGCAACTATGGCTGATATTCTAAATGTTAAGCTAGATGAAGATGAAGGCGTTGATAGTTTTTCTATGCTTCCTTTATTCTCGACAGAATCAGAAAAAAACTATAAAAGAAATTATACTATACATCACTCAATAAATGGTAGTTTTGCCATAAGAAAAGGAGAATATAAATTTATTTTCACAAATGATTCAGGAGGGTGGAGCTTCCCAAGAGGAAATTCCAAGGAAGCTCAGGATCTTCCTAAATTTCAACTTTATAACCTCAAAAAAGATCCTGCTGAGACAATCAACCTTTTCGGTAAGTTTCCAGAAATTGAAAACAATTTGATAAATCTTTTCAAAAATGCTGTTATAAATGGAAGAAGTACTAATGGTAATATTCAAAAAAATGACCTCAACTACCCTTCGAAGGGAGAATGGAATCCTTTATCAATTTTTGAATAATAAAAACAAAATAATGAGACCTCTAATCTTTACTATTCTGATTTTTTTCTCTGTCAAAGGACTTAATTCACAAATAATAGGAAATATTTCTGATGATCAAAACAATAAATTAGAATATGGAACCATTGTTCTATATGAACAAGAAACGAATAATCAAATTGGAGGAGTTATTAGTAATATTAAAGGTGATTTTATATTTAAAAATATTAAAAATGGGACTTATTATGTTATTGCATCTTTTTTGGGCTATAAATCAAAAAAAATAATTGATATCATAATCCAAAATAAAGTTAAAGTTGATTTGGGGGATATTATTTTAGAAATAGGCAACAATTTGGATGAAGTAACAGTTACAACACAGAGATCAACTCTTATAAATAAGATTGATAGGCAAGTTTACAGATCTGAAGCATTTAAAAGCGCACGTGGAAGTACAATTAAAGATGTTATCAGACAATTACCCTCTATTAGCATCAATGCTCAAGGTGAGATAAGTGTAAGAGGTAGTACAGGTTTTTCAATTTTATTAAATGGAAATCCAATACAAGGGACAATGAGTACAATTTTAGATCAACTTCCATCGAATGCTGTTGAGTCAATTGAACTAATTACAGCACCATCTGCAAAATTTGACCCTGATGGAAAAGCTGGATTAATTAATATTTTAACTAAAAAGGGTGTTATTAATGGTGCTTATGGTCAAATTAATCTTCAAGCTGGTCTTCCCTCAGTTGAAACCTATGGAAACGATAAAACTCATAATAGATTTGGATCTGACGCAACTTATAACTACACTAACGATAAATGGAATATTTCATTAGGTGCAAGTGTGATAAAAAATGATTTAGGTGGAAGGAGAGAGGGTGATGTATATACAATAATTAATAATATGTTTAACCGTTTTCCATCGACTGGCGAGAGAAGTTTTGATGAAATAAATTACAATGGAAGATTTACCCTTGAATATAATCCAAATAACAATGATAATTTTTCACTTGGATTTTTTGCTGGAAAACGTTCTAAAGAAAGACTAGCAGATATTGTTTATTATGATAATTATAGAATTAGTCCGGTAGGAAGCAATTTTAAAACGGAGTATATTCCCTACTTTAATCATAACCTTAGAGAAAGAAAAGGTGATTTTATATTGGGTAATTTAAATTATTCTCATTCTTTTCTAAATAAATCGACTTTAAATTTTTCATTTTTATATGAATACACCTTGCTTGGTGGACCAACAGTTAATCAAAATTTAGGATATCCTGATAATTCAATTCTTTTCCAAGATGAATATAATACAAATAACAACCCTTTATACGGACTACGTTCACAAATTGATTACAGTTTTACTATAAATGATGATACTAAAATGGATGTTGGTTACCAGTACAGAAATCTTGACCACACAGGAGATTTTATATACCAGCGTCGTTCAAATTTTGATGAGGAATTTTATTTAGTTCCAGAATTTTCAAGTGAAGTGAATCTAAAAAGAAAAATACATTCCTTTTTCTCACAGTTCTCAACAGTAAAGAAAAACTTAAGTTATTCTGCTGGAATTAGAATTGAATCTATGAAAAGAAATCTTTTTTTGAGAGATAAAGGAAATACGATAAATGAAAATTTACATTACAATTTCACTAAACTCTATCCTTCTGCATCTTTACAATATTTATTTAATGAAGAGACAAAAATAAAGTTGGCTTACAGTAAGAGGATTGAAAGAACAACAACTTTTAAAATGAATCCTTTCCCTGAACGTGAACATACAGAAACATTAGAGCAAGGTGACCCTAACCTTAAACCTGAATTTATTGATCAATTAGAAATTGGATTTGAAAAAAAATTAAATAACAACAATAGACTATTCTCGACTTTATATTTTAGGAATACAAAAAATGTTGTTAATAGAGTTAATACAGTTTATAATGATAGTGTGTTAAATAGAATTTATTCTAATGTTGGTAATGCTAAAACAATTGGTTTTGAACTAGGTGCTGAAATAAATAAAAGCAATAAATGGAATTCTTTTATTGGTACTAATGTATTTAATTATGACTTAAAGGGAAGTTTTGATGACAAGCCTGTTAATAATAATTCTATTATATATTCACTTAACCTTAATTCAACTTATAAATTTTCGGAAAACACATCACTACAGTTTACATTTAACTATCTCTCAGACCGTATTACAGCACAAGGGGAAGATTCTAGGTATTACAAACCTAACCTTGCATTAGAAAGGTTTTTTCTAAATAAGAGATTAAAGATTACATTACAATGGTTAAATATGGATTTAGGACTTTTAAAGTCAAATGAACAGAGAATAACAACATGGAGAGAAGATGAATTTTATACTACAACTAACTATATATATGAAGTAGATATAATTATGCTTAATTTATCTTATATTTTTAAAAATGGAAAAAACAAATCAAAATTTATTGAAAGTGAATTTGGAAAAAGAGAGTTTTAATATTTAATTAATATATTGTTTTTCCAGTTTTCAATTTCTTTTGATAATTCTTTGACCAGCTCAGGATAAAGTTCATAAATATTCTCTTCCTCACCTATGTCATTACTCAAATCATAAAGTTCTTTTGAATTATCTTTTTTAATTAATAATTTCCAATTATTTTTTCTCACTGCATAACTTGAATTATCCTCCCAAAAAAGAAGTCTTTCATTTATTTTTTTATTAAACAATAGATGATTTTTCATACTAACACCATCAATTGAGTGATCTATATTTCCATCAATAAAATCAGAAATAGTAGGTAGAATATCCATAGTCATAAATGTTTCGTTTATTTCAATATTTTTCTTTATAATTTTGGGTGACCAAACCATTGATGCAACTCTATGCCCTCCTTCGTATAAACTGCCTTTAAATCCTTTAAAAGGACCATTATTTCCGTTTCTAGTACCTCCATTATCAGAAAAGAAAAATACTATAGTATTCTTATCAATATTTAAATCATAAAGTGTGTTAATTACATCACCAATTCCTTCATCCATTACTTCAATCATTTCTTTATAAATCTCATCTTTATTTTCAGGTAAACCTCCTACAAAATCTTTTCCTTTCTCTCTTATTTTTTTAGAATTTCTACCTTGGAAGGGATAATGAGGAGATTCGTGAGCAATATAAAGAAGAAAATTTTCATCTTTATTTTTTTTAATAAAATCGACTGAATGCTTTGTTATTAAGTCTGTGGAATAACCAACCTCTTCATTTAATCTATTATCAAACCACCAATCTGTGTAACCTTCTTGATCAATATGTGAATGGTAATCAATATTTCCAGAAACAAAACCAACAAATTCATCAAAACCTTGATAAACAGGGTTAAATTTAGAATCATATCCAAGATGCCACTTACCAAAAATACCAGTCTTGTATCCAGCCTCGTTAGCTATATTAGCAAAAGTTATTTCATTTGTTGAAAGACCTTTATCTCGGTGGTTTTTTGCCGTAATAACTCCGCTTACACCAACTCTTTGTTGATATTTTCCAGTAAGCAAAGCTGCTCTTGTGGGACTACATACAGAACCGTTTGAATGAAAGTCAGTAAAAATAATACCTTCTTTTCCAAGTTTATCAATATTAGGAGTTGAGATATATTTATTTCCGAATATTGAAAGATCTCCATAGCCTAAATCATCAGCAACGATTAAAATAATATTTGGTTTATCATTTGAACTACATGAAAAAAAAAACAAAACAAAAAAGTAAATAATATATTTCATAAGACAATATTTAAAAATGAATATTATATAAATTTATATACTATCCAATTTAATAAATTTATATTATATTAATTTAATAATTAAAAAATGAGATGAAAAAGTATATAATATTCTTAATAATTATATTTTTTGGAAATGACTTATTTGGTCAATATATTTCAGAACCTACTCTTTCTAAACCTGAAACTTTTAAAAACGAACAAATTACTGGTGTAGTTTTTAAACATATATTTAATTCAAAAATATTAGAAAACAATAGAGATATATACGTCTGGCTTCCAAGTGAGTATAAATTTACAAAGAAAAAATATCCTCTTTTAATTGTTCATGATGGTGGAAGTGTTTTTTATTCAAGAGGAGGTTTTGGTGCAAAAAATAAATCTAAAGGTGAATTAAGAATTAATAAAAAAGGCTGGAATTTAGATGAGTCTGTTACTGAATTAATTGCATCAAAAAAAATGGAACCAATAATAATGGTTGGAGTTAGTAACACGAAAGATCGCGGCTCTGAATATGTTCCAACAAGAAATGGGTCAAAATATGGTGAAACATTAATCAAAGAATTAATTCCTGAAATAAAAAAAAATTATAGAATAAATTTAAACGATATAGGTACTTTAGGTTCATCTGCTGGTGGAGTAATTTCACTTTATCTTGGGTGGGAGCTCAATAAAACATTTAAAAAAGCAATTTGCTTATCTCCTGGAATAATATATCGTGATCAAGATTATTATCAAAAAATAATAAAAACTAATATCCCAAAAAAATTAAAACTTGCCGTGGTCAATGGAACTGATAATTTTGACAGCAATCTCCAGATTGGGGTAGATAAATTTATAGGATATTTAGAAAAAATTAATTTTTCAAGCAAAAACTATTTGTACTGGATTGAAAAAGATGGAACTCATGGCGCTAAATCATGGTCTAAACAAGCTAAAAAAATATTGGAATGGATGTACTAATAAAAATCTGTTTTATTAAGTACTAGAACTTGTCCAGCAATGACTTTAACAGGAATTTGTTTTTCTTTAAAAATAATGTTAAAATTTCCTGACTTTTTAGAGGTTATTTCAAATCTTTCAGGTTTACCATCTTTCCAGTTTAAGTTTACTATTGCACCTCCTCTAACTTTACTACCATAAAGATAACCATCATTCCAATCAATTGGAATAGCTGGTAATAATAGAATATCATTTTTTGTAGATTGAATTATCATTTCATGAATTGCAGCAGTTCCTCCAAAATTTCCATCAATTTGAAATGGTCTATGTGTATCAAAAAGATTTTTTAGTGTACTCTTCTTTAATAAATCATACAGATTATCATATGCTTTTGCACTATCAAAAAAACGTGCATACAAACCTATTATCCATGCCCTACTCCATCCGGTGTGTCCTCCTCCAAAAAATAAGCGTCTGGCAACAGATTTCTTAGCTGCTTCAAACATTATTGGATTATTTTTATTTAAGTTTCCAAATGGATAAATACCTAATAAATGAGAAATATGTCTATGCCCAGGCTGCTCCTCCTCATAATCTTTTATCCACTCCTGTAGAGTTCCAAATTTAGAAATTTGATATGGAGGAAGTCTTTTTTTTGCATTTTTAACTTTTCTAACCAAAGAATTATCAGTTTTAAGAGTCTCAGCAGATTCTATAAATATATCAAAAAGCATTTCTATAATTTGTTTATCAACTGTAGGCATGTATGTTAATTCAACCCTTTGTTCGACACCTGGAATATAAAAATGATTTTCAGGAGAGCTAGAAGGATTCGAAACTAAATATCCATCGGGTGATTCAATTAAAAAATCAAGAACAAACTCAATAGACCCTTTTATTATTGGATAAGCTTCATTTTTTAAATAAAGTAAGTCTTGGTTAAATTCATAATGTCTGTATAGAGGAAAGGTCATCCATGCACCATTCAAAGGAGTAATTCCGTGAACTCCATCTCCTACACTTGTCTTTCCAAAGGGGTTTGTAAGATGATGCATTGTCCATCCTTTAGCATTATACATTTTTTTTGCCGTTCTTGACCCTGGGACAGTTATTTGTTTTAAAAAGTTACTTAATGGTATCAGAGTTTCTGATAAATTAGTAATTTCTGCAGGCCAATAATTCATCTGTAAATTTATATTTGCATGAAAATCTGCATCCCAAGGCGCCTTAAAGAGGTCATTCCAAATACCTTGTAAATTAGCTGGAAGCTTTCCAGGGGCTCTGGAAGAACCCATCAACAAATACCTTCCATATTGATAATAAAGTTCAATTAAGCCAGGATCTTTAGTTTCATTATGTTGGATAAGAGCAAGTCGTTGATCAGTTGCTAAATGAGATAAGCTATCCTTTCCCAAATTAATATCAACCCTATCAAAAATATTTCGATGGTCTTTTACATGATCCTTTATGATTTGATTTTTTGATTTTTTGGAAACCTCATCTGTTTTAAATTTACTTACAGAGTGTGGATTAATAGACCTATCAAAATTTAATTTATTAATATTATAATCAGTATCTCCGCTGAACACCAATGTAACATATGTGGCATTTGTTAAATTAATTTTAGCATTAGATTTTCCTTCAACAGTTTCAATTTCACCATCTGTTGAATGAACTTTTAAAACCGATGCAAATCGCATATGATCACCACCTGGACCTTCTTTTTCATTTAGATAGTCAATAATTTGACCTGAAAAACTTACCCAATCATCACCTTTACCGTATTCAATCTTAAAGGTGCTGTCAAAATAACCTTGTTTCCATCCAGGAATATTTATATGGTTGGATGGATTGAAATTTTTTTCATCTTCATCATTAATTTCAATTCCTCTGGATAATTTAAAACTTATATTACTTGCTTGAGTAAACTTAATATCAACTACAATAACATCGTCAATTGCAGATGAGAAAACTTTTTGAATTATTGTATTGTTTCCAATTTTAAATTCCGAATTGGCAATCCCAGTATGCAAATTTAAACTTCGTTTATAAAGAGTTGGGTATGAACGATTGTATCTTGATGGAGACCATCTTTGGTTATACAAATAGTCAATACTTATATCACCAAAAGTTTGATAGGATCTGACTTTAGAGGGAGTGCCTAACATGTATTTACTAGCTAGTTCTTCTGCCTCTACAATTTTTTCTTCAAATATTAGATTTTGAATTTTATTTAAATATTTTTTTGAATTTGGATTGTTTCGGTCAAAAGATGAACCGGCCCATAGACTTTCTTCATTTAGTTGAATTCGTTCATTATTAAATCCACCAAAAACCATTGCGCCAAGTCTACCATTACCAATAGGTAAGGCTTCATACCAATTGTTTGCAGGTTGATTGTATTTTAATAAAAACTTATCTAAATCTTGTGACTGCAAAGAAAGAGATAATAAAATCGTAATAAATAAGGTGAATAATCTTAATATTTTCATTTTAAGTTTTTAGTAATTAATTAAAAATGGATTTTTTTTGATGTTCCTAATAAAAAAGTAGATTCCATAAACAACAAAGGGAATACTTAGAAACTGACCTAAATTTAAACTAATTCCCAGAATATTATTTAATTGAAATAATTCGTTTTTTACTTGATTTTCCTTAAAATATTCTAAAATGAATCTGCCTGCAAAAGCAGTAATAAAAAAGAAAGCCAACAAACTTCCATGACGTAGTTTAATCTTATATTTTTTTAATATTAGAAACATAATAATTCCGATTAAAAAATAATTTAAGGATTCATATAATTGAGCTGGATGACGATATACACCAATAGAGCTAAGTTCTAAATAAAATTGAGATTCACTGCGTTTAAATTGATGTTTTACTTTTCCTTGTTTAGGGTTAAATACACTGCTATTCGTAAAAACTTTATTAGGAAGAATATAACTTAAGGTTTTTTCAACACTATTTTTAATACGCTCTTCTTTATATTGCTCAATGTCAAAAAATATTTTAGTATTCAGATAGGGTTGACCAACTTTATAAAACTCTCCTGTTTCTTCGAAAGAAACATTCTTTACGAAAGGCAATTGATCTTTAATTCTATCCTCAGCAGGATTAACAAATAAAACCCCATAATTACTTTGAGTTTGAAGACCGATAGTTTCAGAATTAAAGAAGTTACCCATCCTAATCAATGCGCACCCTATTGCAACAGCAATTATCATTCTATCCATAACTTGTAAATAATTATAGCCTCTTCTTAATCTATCCTTAATATGAATTTTAAAGTCTTTAAAAACAATTTTATACGAGTATAGAGCCATACCACTTAAAATACCAATTGCAGCACCGTGACTAGCTAAGCCACCTTTCCAGAAAAAAAACAGTTCTTGAACTCCTCTGCTTAGTATTTCAGGTTCATAAAAAATTACATGACCAATTCGTGATCCAATAAGAATTCCAAAAACCATATAAAGCATCTGCAAATCCACAGTTGTGTCATATTTTTTTTCTCTTTTGTATGCACCGACAACTAAGAAACGGCCAATAATAAACCCTAAAGCAAAAAGAACACTGTACCATCTAATTGAAAATAAATCACCCTCATATAAATAAATATCTGGGTCCCATAAATAAGAGCTTAAGGTTAACATAATTTATAATACTAATATATAGTTAGCCTATCTTTCCATCTCTCCAATTGGTCTAGCTTCTTTATCAAGAATTTTTTGAAATAAAGTAAGTTGGTTTTTTAAAAAATTAGCTTTTTCTGGATAATCATCTAACCTGTTGTTTAACTCTCTAACATCAGTGTCCAAATCAAATAGAGCTTCGGGAAAGTCTGTCTGCCATGTAGAGATACCTGGCCTCGCATCTTCTCCTGGAAATTTAATCTCATTATATGTTGATGGGGATAAATATTTCCAGCTACCCTGTCGAACACCAAGTAATTTATTTCCTTTATGATAATAATAAAATCTTTCATCTAATTGAGGCATCTTTTTGTTTTGAAGAACATCAAAAACATTAATACCATCGATTTTATTTTCAGGAAGATCAGCTCCAGTTATAGCACAAATTGTGGGTAATAAATCAATTGTTGAAACTAATTGGTCTATTTGTGTTTTAGCAGGAATAGAATTTGGCCATGAAATTACGCATGGGACTCTGTAACCACCTTCAAAAATATCAAACTTTCCTCCCCTAAGTTCTCCAGATGATCCAGCATGACTACCATAATTTAACCAGGGTCCGTTATCTGAAGTGTATATAAAAAGTGTATTATCAAAAATATCTTTTTCTTTAAGAACCTCAACCAAACGCCCAACATTAAAATCAATTTCTTCAATAACATCACCATATGCACTTGCTTTAGACTTTCCCCTAAAATCTTCTGATGCGAAGATTGGAATATGAGGCATGGTGTGAGCTAGATAAAGAAAAAACGGTTTATCATCATCAACATTATTAATAAAGTCAATTGCAAAATCAGTATAACGTTTTGTTAACAAAGATTGATCGGGAACAGTTTCTACAATATCATTATTTATTATAACTGGCAAATTTTTTATATTCATATCATTGGAATAAGGAATTCCAAAATAAGTATCAAAACCTTGTTGTTTAGGTAAAAAAGCAAGTTCATCTCCTAGATGCCATTTACCTGACATAGCTGTAGCATATCCCACATCCTTTAATACTTCTGCTATTGTAATTTCATCAGGATTTAATCCCTTTAAAGTATTGACACCACCAGAACCAAAACCACCACTCCTAGGCCATAATACATTAACTACACCTGTTCTTATTGGATATGAACCTGTTAAAAGAGCAGCTCTAGACGGAGAACATGTTGATGAAGCATTCAAAAAATTAGTAAGCTTAACTCCTCCATCAACTAGTGCATCAATATTTGGAGTCTTCATTGACATTGATCCAAAAGAACTTAAATCTCCATATCCCTGATCATCGGTATAAACAATTACAATATTTGGTTGTTTATTCATTTTTATAGATTGCTTAGACTTATCATTATTACATGAGATAAATCCAATTATGATTGTTAAGTAAATTAAGTGTTTCATTTTTTGATATTTTTATTCCTGTTTTTAATATTTAAAAGTAAAATAATACTATTCAATATAGTTAAATCTTATAGCAACTCCTCCACCGGAAGCAAGATTTAATGATAGGATAGTATTACTTTTAACTTTAATTTTTTCAATTGATAAATCTTTAGGGTTGTTTTTCCAATCTGCATTTTCACCATCTCTATAAATAGTTGCAATATATTCTTTGCCAGGTTCTAAAAAATTTAAAGCAAAATCAAAGTTTCTTGGAATATTATTTGTTATTGAACCAAGGAACCAATCATTACTATTTCTGTCTTTTCTTGCAATACTGATATATTCTCCAATCTCAGCATTTATAATACTTGATGACTCCCAATCAACCGGAACATCTTTAATGAATTGTAAAGCAGGTTGATCTATATAATTTTCAATAAAATCTGATGCCATTTGCATTGGACTATAGAGAACAACATAATATGCAAGCTGTTTAGCTAATGTTGTATTAACCCTTTGAGTTTTTCCAAAAACATTAGATCCAATTTCAATTAAATCTTTTTTATCAGCTATGAATTTATTTTTTTTATCAAAATCTTGATTTGGAATTATAACATTAATGTCTCCAGAGACTTTGCCAGTATTTGAAATATTAATTGTTCTATTTTCTAAATTTAATATACTAAGCAACCAAACATCATTATTGTCAGATTTAACATCATGAGCTGTAATTCCCCAATCCCATTGACCAGGTTTCATCATTTCAGTTATTGACCAAATATATGTTGTATCATTATTTTCAACTTTATATTCAACAGACATTGGTTTGGTTTGCCAGAATGATTCACCACTTTTGTAACGAATATTTGTATACCCATTACCATTATCAATTAAAGTTATTTTTACAGGGATCTCATCATTTGAATCAAAATCCCAACTTTCATATAATAAATCAAAAATACCAGGTGTAAAATCCATTGGAGACTCCAACATTCTAGTAAAAGGAAGAATAGTTGCATGATTAGCTGGATTACCTCCATTTCCCCAAGCATTATATTCCATCCCTCTTGCTCCTTCTCTGGTTAACATATTCGGATATGTGCGTCTCTCACCTGTGTCTTTTATAGGTTCATGAAAATTTACTGCTACATTGTATTTGGCTGCTATTTCTAAGACTTTTCTATAATAATTAACTGCATGCTGGCCGTAATGATACTCAAATTTATCCATCATAGCGCCTACATGTCCGATTTTTGCTTTCTGCATACCAACTTCTTTCATGAGAGAAAAAGCATCTTCAATCTGAGCCATATAATTTAATGTACTAGCACTAGTTTCATGATAAGCTTGCAATGAGACACCTCTTTTTTTTGCATAGTTTTGAACTTCTTTAAGATTAAAATCTGGAGTTGTTTTAGTGTAACTTGTTGTTACGGTATCTCCTGGGAATAATCCTGTAAAACCAGCGGAAGTGCCTTCAATAAGCACTTCATCAAAACCATTTTTTGAAGCAAAATCAATATATTTCTTGCTTCTTTCAACTGTAGCACCGTGTCTGAAACCTTCTTCCCAAGTCCATTTTCCAATAATCATCCCCCACCAAATTCCAATATATTTTGATGGTTTAATCCATGATACATCTCCAAGTTTATTTGGAGGATTACTATTAATTGTAATATTAGAAGATATTAAATCTTTTGCATTATTAGTTATTTTAATTGTTCTCCATGGGGTTTTAAAAGGAATTGTTGTTCGCACCTTATCTCCATTTGACCAAGGTGCTAAATCACAATGAAGTTTTTTTGAATTTGTTCCTACAATTTGCATTGAAGAATAATTGCTAAGCGATGCCTCATGAATACTTATGTGTGTTCCATCATCAAAACGCATCGTTAATGGAGTATGTACAGTATCAATCTCTGAAATTGTGGATTTATTATAAAGCTGTTCATATCTGTTAGGGTCATAGGCTTTGATCCACCAAGATTTTGCATTTTTAGCAATATTGAATTCAGTTATTTCATCTATAATAACCACTTCATTGATATTAGCTAATTTTTTAACATTATATCTAAATGCTACTCCATCATCGTAAACTCTAACAATAATATCTGTTTCGTAATTAAAATTATCGTTCGATTTAAGAGAAATTATAGATTCTGCATAATTATTTCTGATAAATTTATTTTCTCCCCAGGGTTGTTCCCAAGTTTCGTCAACCTTATTATTGTTTATACTTATTAAATTAAAATTATTTGTTAGAGATACTCCATTTTTAAACTTAATACCTAGCTGAGATTGAGAAATAACTTTTTTATTACCTTGATATACAGAATAAAAAATTTTTCCTTCATTAATTTCAAGAACAAAATTATTTATTTCACTGGGGGAAGAAATTATTATTGAATCATGTTTGTTACAACTAATACTTAATATTAAAACAAAAATTAATAAAATATTTTTTGATTTTAATTTATCGGATATACTTTTTGTCATAAACATAAAAGTTAATTAGTTGGTATAAAATTTTGTTCGACTCCACCATATGGAAATCCATAAGTGTTATTTCTTTCATTCATGAATATTTTATCTGCTTTCTCCACTATTTCAGGATAATCGTTTGAAACATCTATTGTTTCAGACTCGTCATTTTTTAAATCATAAACTTCTATATCTAATTTTATTCCATATCGAACGGCTTTAAGATCACCTATTCTTACGGATTGTCTAAAACCACCGTTTGGTAATTTTTGAAAAGAACCACTCAATTGAAATTCCCAGTTCAAGAACTCATGTTTAATTTGTTCTTTGTCAAGTAGAGTGGGAAGAAATGAAATACCATTATTTTGTGAAGGCTTTTTTATTCCTGCTATTTCAGCAAAAGTTGTCATTATATCTATAAAAGAAGAAATGTGGTTTGTCACTGATCCAGGTTGTATTTTATTTTTCCAATAGACAATTAGCGGAACACGTAATCCACCCTCATACAAATCTCTTTTACCACCTCTTAATTTACCATTACTATTAAAAAACTCTAAACGATGACCATCAGGATTATCATGATTAAAGTGTGCTCCATTATCACTAGTATATAATATAATAGTGTTATCTAATTCGTTAATTAATTCTAATTTTTCTAATAGTCTACCAACTTGTTGGTCCTGTAAAGTGACTTTTGCAGCTTGAGCTTGTTCAACTTTTGGCCAATTTTCATCAGCATACCAAAGTGTATCACGAATTGCACCTTCAAAAGAATGAGGCGCCCTGTATGACATGAAAAGAAAAAAGGGTTTGTCTTCATCCTTATTATCCAAAAAATCAAATGCGGTATCCGTATAAAAAGCATCCTTACAATCATGTTCATTAAAATCATATGGAAGATGTTGATTATTTCCATTTAGCCATAGACCTGGTTTTTTGAATTTATCCGTAGATCCTCCCCATTGTTCTTGAGCAGCAAAGTCAAAGCCATGTGAAAAAGCCCATGTTTCTGGTTTATCGGCTGTGTCTAAATGCCATTTTCCAACAAAAGCAGATTGATATCCAGCTTCACTAAACATCTCTCCTAAAGTATATTCATTTTTATCCAGAGCAATTTGTTCCCACAAACTGTCTCTTACAAAAGCTGCATTTCCCCTTATTGAAACATGACTTGA
>MDTG01039966.1_pt1 | contig 16998 bp, 14 predicted proteins | sample 811421 | NCBI WGS metagenome assembly MDTG01 (sample SAMN05326645, study PRJNA326480) | marine metagenome | isolation source: seawater | place: Pacific Ocean: South East | collected 2011
CATGTATAAGGCGTGCCGCCAGCGTACGTTCTGAGCCATGATCAAACTCTCAAGTTTAAAAACGGCGCACACTAGCTTCTACATAAGCACTAAGAATAAATACTTATGTAATGTTGAAGTGTGTACGACAAATTTTGGTAACCTTAACCGTCCACACTTCTCTTCTCAATTTTTACAAATAAAATAGCTAATTAGGCCTTTTAAAGCCCAATAAATAACAGCTTATATATGCTGAGTGGACGCTTATATTATAAAATAAATGGAAATCAAGCTATTAGATTTAAAAATATGTGCTAAAAAACCCATATATTTAAGGTTTTTTTAATGAAAACACAAATACTTAAAGTCGCTTATAAAAAATACATTGGAATAACTGCAATAATATTATTGCTATTTTTAAGCATATTATCGCAAAATTTTTATAATTCTTATAAAAAAAGTGAGCTTGGTTCCTTTGAAAAATTAATAAAAAATATTTATGTAAATAAAACATTAAATTCAATATTTGATAGTTTAGAACCTAGGTTTGAAAAAAAAACATATGTTGTAAAGCAAGGAGATACATTACAAAAAATATTGAATAATCACGGTTTAAATCTTAAAGAAAGAAATTTACTCTTATCAAATTTCAAAAAAAATAATATTACGAGTATATATAAGAATCAAAAAATACAAATTACATTAGATAAAATAAAACCAATCAAAGTTTTAGATGTTATAATAACAGTTTCAAAAAAAAAGGACTTAAAATTATCTAGATTAGATAATACTGAAAATTATTTATTTACAGAAATAGAGAAAAACTTAAAAAAAGAATTAGATTATAAGGAGTCAAATATTGTAAATAGTTTATACAACAGCGCCATAGAACAAAAAATACCAGCTAATATTATTGTTGAATTTGCAAGAATTTATGGCTTTGAAATAGACTTTCAAAGAGATATTTGGAAAAATGATACTTTCCAAATAATTTATGAAAAATTTTTAAATGACAAAAACCAAATAGTTGAAACAGGGAATATAATTTTTGCGAATATGATATTGCGAGGAAAAGAATACCCTTTATATATGTTTAAGTCCCAGGGTAAGATTGATTATTATGATGATAGAGGTAGAAGTGTAAAAAAAACTCTGATGAAAACTCCGATAAACGGCGCAAGATTATCTTCTAGTTTTGGAATGAGAAAACATCCAATTCTAGGTTATAATAAAATGCACAAAGGTACAGACTTTGCAGCTCCTCTAGGAACTCCAATAATGGCTTCGGGCGACGGAACTATTCTAAAGGCATCATGGTGTGGGGGAGGTGGTAATTGTGTTAAAATAAAACATAATTCAACTTACACAACTGTTTACGCTCATCTTTCAAAGTTCGCCAGAGGTATAAAGAAAGGCTCAAAAGTTCTACAAGGTCAAATAATTGGATTTGTAGGATCAACTGGAATGTCAACAGGTCCACATTTGCATTATGAAATTATAGAGAATAACAAAAAAATAAATTCACAAACATTAAAACTACCGTCAGGAAAAATTTTAAAAGGTAATGAGAGAAAAGAATTTGAAGTAAAAAAAATAAATACGAATGTATTAAAAGCAGAATTAATATACTCTGAAAATTAATTTATTCACTTAAAATGTTTGATTTTTTGTCATCGGAGTTAGAAATTTTTTGATTATCATAAATATTTTTTTCCGATTTTTCTAAATTTTTTTCCTCATTTACTCTTATGAAGTGATCTGCATGTTGAAAATAATTTTCAGACATTATTTTATCTCCATTTGATAATGCTTCTTTAGCAAGTTCAACATATTTTTCGATCAATTTAGAAGTATTAATATTTCGATTAATTTTTTTTCTTGGAAAGTCGTTTATATTTTGTAAGCCATTAGAATAATTTAAATTTTTACCATTTTTTTTAAATGATCGTTCATTACTTGACCTAAACCTATTTCGTTTAAAATTGTATCTAGTATTTTTCATAATTTAAATTTTTGATGAAATTATATTTCTATTTTTTCCAGATAAATCTCTGCTAACAAAATTCGGGTAAAATCCAAAGTTTTCAAGTAATTTAATAGTTTTGTTAATTTGATATTCATCAACTTCTATAATTAATTTACCATTTTTTTTCATTAAACTAGAGCATTTCTTTATAATTTTATTTATTTCCGAAAATCCGTCTAAACCACCATCTAATGCAATTCTAGGCTCATAACATTTTACGTCTTCTTCTAAATTACTAATATTTAATTTATTTAAATATGGCGGATTAGTTACAATTAAATCATATTTATAACTAAAAAAATTGTCAATATTTGTATTGATAAATTTAATTCTATTTTCAACGTGTTGCATTTTTGCATTGAATTTTGCTACATTTAATGCATCTTTTGAGATATCAAGGCAGGTTCCTTTACAATTTTTCCTCTCTTTTAATATGGATATCAATATACATCCACTTCCAGAACCAATATCTAGAATATTTCTACATAAGTTGTTTGGAATAAGTTTTAAGGCATTCTCTACAATAAGTTCTGTATCAGGTCTTGGTATTAAAACTCTTTGATCAACATAAAATTCTGTACTCCAAAATTCTTTTTTGTTAATTAAATATGCAATTGGAACTTTTTGCATTCTACTGTTTATTTTTTCTAAAAATTTAGTTTTTTTGTAATTATTAATTTTATTTTCTAAATTAATTAATAAATTTTCTCTGCTTGTGTTAAGAGCATTACTCAATATTATCTCAGCATCTAATATTGGATTTGGGATATTTTTGCTAATTAATAACTTTTCGCCTAGCCTTAATAAATCAATATTTTTCATTTAATTTAGATTATTCATTTCTGTTTCTTGGTCTTGTAAAAGTAGATTTTCTGTCATTTCGTCAAATAATTCACCTTCCATAAATTGTTCTAATTTATGTATAGTTAAATTAATTCTATGGTCTGTAACTCTACCTTGTGGGAAATTATATGTTCTTATTCTTTCGGATCGGTCACCAGTTCCGATTTTATTTTTTCTTTCTTTGGATCTTTGCTCGTCTCTTTTCTGCCTTTCAAATTCATACAAACGTGATCTTAAAATTTTTAATCCTTTTTCTTTATTTCTAATTTGCGATTTCTCATCTTGTTGACTAACAACTATGCCTGATGGAATATGTGTAATCCTAACTGCGCTGTCTGTAGTATTTACACTTTGACCACCTGGACCACTACTTCTAAACACATCTATTCTTAAATCCTTATCATCAATCCTTACATCTACATCCTCAGCTTCGGGCAGGACTGCTACTGTTGCTGCAGATGTATGAACACGCCCCTGTGTTTCAGTATCTGGTACTCTTTGAACCCTGTGTACTCCACTTTCATATTTCAGTGAAGAATATATATTTTTACCTTTAATGAGTGAGATCACCTCTTTTAACCCCCCTGCTTCACTTTTAGAGATACTAATGATTTCTAAATTCCATTTTTTTTTATTACTTACTTTTTCATACATTTTGAAAAGATCGGATACAAAAAGACTTGCCTCCAAACCTCCCGTGCCTGCTCTTATTTCAATTATGGCATTTTTTGAGTCAGCTTCATCTTTTGGTAATAAGAACATTTTTAATTTTTGTTCATTTAATTGATTGTTCCTGATTAAATCATTTAATTCTATTTTTGCTAAATTTTTAATTTCACTATCATTATTTTCCTCATTAATTAAATTTTCTAGATCTTTCTTAGATCTCTCAAAATTTTCAAATTGTTTAGCATTATTTATGATTTCATTTAATTCAGAATACTCTTTCGACTTTTTAACAAAATTATCTTTGTCGATGTTTCCTGAAGATAATTCTTTTTCCAAATTATTGTGTTTCAAGATTAAATCTTGAACTTTTTTCAATGGTATCATTAATTTTTAAATTCTTGGGCTTTTTTTTCAATTTCACTTACAACTTTATCTATTATATCTTCAGTCAGAACTTTCTCATTTTGAATGCCAGATAGATAAAGCATGTTATTACCTTTGCCTCCACCAGTAATTCCCACATCCGTCATGGCAGCCTCCCCGGGACCATTAACAACACAACCAATAATTGATAATGTTATTGGTGTTTTAATATGTGAAAGTTTTTTTTCTAATATTTTTACTGTATCAATTACTTGAAATGCTTGTCGTGCGCAAGATGGACAAGATATAATTTTAACCCCTCTATTTCTCAATCCAAGTGATTTCAATATTTCATTACCTATTTTTATCTCTTGTGTGGGATCGTCAGATAATGAAATCCTTATTGTATCTCCAATTCCATCCATCAATAAACTACCAAGGCCTATAGAGGATTTTATACTACCAGGAATAAAACTACCTGCCTCTGTAATTCCTAAATGTAAAGGATAATCTGTAACTTTAGAAAGTTGTCTGTATGCAGCTATAGAAAGAAAAACATCTGATGACTTTACGCTTATCTTAAAATTGGTAAAATCTTTATTCTCTAAAATTTCAATATTTCTTTGCGCACTTTCTACTAAAGCCTCTGGGCATGGTTCCTTAAATTTTTCTAAAATGTCTTTTTCTAATGAGCCTGCATTTACACCTATTCTTATTGAACAACCATTATTTTTTGCAGCATTCAAAACTTCGTGTATCTTTGTTTCATCACCAATATTACCAGGATTTATTCTCAAACAACTTGCGCCATTATCGGCTGCCTCTATTGCTCTTTTATAATGAAAATGTATATCTGCTACAACTGGTATTGACACATGCTTGACAATTTCTTTAAGAGATTTTGTGGAATCTTTATCTGGACAAGAAACCCTTACTATGTCAGCACCTTCTTCTGCTATATCATTTATTTGCTTAATAGTAGATTTAATATCTGTAGTTAAAGTATTAGTCATAGATTGGACAGAAATTGGATTATCCCCTCCAACTTTTACTTTTCCTACACTTACTACTTTGGTCTTTCTTCTTTTTATGTCTCTAAAAGGTCTAATACTCATTTTATTAATCCAATTTAAACTCTTTATGGAGAGCTGAAACAGCTTTTCTTAATTTTGTTCTGCTTACCAGTACAGATATTTTAATTTCTGATGTAGAAATTACCAAAATATTAATATTTTTTTTACTTAAAGCTTTAAACATTCTATAAGTTACTCCCGGAGTAGTAATCATGCCTACTCCAATAATTGAAACTTTAGATACTTTATCATCAATTAGCACTTTTCTAAATTTAATTCGTTTATTATTTTTTGTTAGCTTTTTAGTTTTATTTAGATCATCTTTTTTAACAGTAAAAGTAACATCAGTATCTACTTTATTTGGTGAAATATTTTGCACTACCATATCTACATTGATATTATTTGTAGATAATGGCTCAAAAATCGATGCAGCAACGCCAGGTTTGTCTTTAACCCCAACTAAGGTTACTTTAGCGTCATTTGTAGTTGACGAAATGCCTCTTATAACGTTATTTTGACGAACATTCTTTTTTTTCTTTATCAAAGTTCCTTTAGATTTGATGAGAGAAGATCTAACATCAATATTAACCCTACTCAAACGTGCGTCTTGAACCGAGTTCGATTGCATTACTTTTGAGCCTAACGAGGACATTTCTAACATTTCTTCATAAGAAATTTCTTTTATTTTCTTTGCTTTTCTATATATCCTAGGGTCTGTTGTCATAACTCCCTCAACATCTGTATAAATTATACATTTTTTTGCTTTAAAATATTTTGATATCATTATTGCTGTATAGTCCGATGCACCCCTGCCTAGTGTTGTAATCCTACCATCCAAACTGATACCTTGAAATCCTGCAACAATTGGGACTCCGTCTTGTCTTAAATAATTAATTAAAACTTTTTTACCAATAGAAATAATTTTTGCACTTTTGTGCGCGTTATCTGTAACTATTGGTACTTGCCATCCTAGATAAGACTTTGATTTATACCCTAAATGACTCAATTTTGCGGCAATTAGAGAACATGATATTTGCTCACCAGATGATACTAAAACATCATATTCTGAATCATTAAATTTGTCGCTAATCTGTTTTGATTTTTTGATTAATTTATTTGTTGCCCCACTCATTGCAGATGTGACAACTATTACTTTAAAACGTTTTTTGAGATAACTAACAATAATTTTTGAAATGTTATTAATTCTTTTTATAGTCCCAACAGAGGTTCCACCAAATTTTAATACTATTATTTTCATTGATTAAATATTAATTTAATTCTAAATATATTTAATAAATACATCTAATTTGTAATGTCAACAAACAATGAAAGCATCAACAATAAATAAACTTGAGATCGAGAAATTTACAAAAATAGCTGAAGAATGGTGGGATCCCAATGGTAAGTTTAAACCACTACACAGATTTAATCCTATTAGAATAAGATATATTAAAAACAGTTTAATAAAACATTTTGAATGCCAAAATAAGGATAGACCTTTAAAAAATATAAATATACTTGATATAGGTTGTGGGGGCGGATTGCTTTCAGAGCCCTTGTCTAGGTTGGGAGCAAACATGACTGGTATTGATGCTTCTTCAAGAAATATAAAAATAGCTAAAGCACATTTAAAAAAAAGTAAATTAAAAATTAATTATATTAATTCTAGTCCTGAAAACTTAAAAATTAAAAAAAAGTTTGATGTTGTTTTAAATATGGAAATTGTTGAACATGTAGATAACCTTGACCTATTTATAAAACATACATCTTTTTTTTTGAAGAAAAATGGAATAATGTTTATTGCCACAATAAATAAAACATTAAAATCTTATGCATTTGCAATTATCGGTGCAGAGTATATTCTTAAGTGGCTACCAATTGGAACACATGATTGGGAAAAGTTTGTGACACCTAAAGAATTAATTTTTAAAAGTGACAAGAATTGTCTAAAATTAAAAAATTTAACTGGGGTAAATTTTGATTTGATAAAAAGAGAATGGAAAACCTCAAAAGATGAGTCAGTAAATTATATTGCAGAATTTATAAAATATTAATTTTCTTTTTCATTAACCCAAGGAATAATATCTGCTTTTATTCCTTCATCATTTAATTCCTCTATTTCTTCTTTAGTTGCTTTACCATAAATGCCTTTTTCATTATTTTTTGTATCATAAATTAATGATCTTGCCTCATAGCTAAAATTTTTACCAACATATCTGAAATTATCCTTAACAAACTTTTGATAAATTTTTAATTTATTTTTAATTTCTTTAATTTTCAGATTTTCATTTGATGAAAATTTCTTTTTATTATTTGATAAATTTGGTGACATTAACGATTTTTCAATTTGATTTGAACCACAACTATTACAAGTTAGTAATTTTAGTTTTTTTATTTTATCAAAATCTTTAAAAGATGAGAACCAGCTATCTGAAATAATTTCACAGTCTTTACATTTAAGTCTATACTTAATCATTGAAATTATTTAAACATAAATTTTATTTTTTCAATACACTAAGATCTATAATCACCATTAATTTTTACATATTCTTTAGTAAGATCCATTGTGTAAGCTCTAAAATTTTTAGATCCTAAACCTAGATCTAAAATGATATCTATTTTTTTATTTTTCATATATTCTTTTCCATCTGTTTCTTTATATTTTTCATATAAATTTCCATTTTCCATAACCCTGATGTCCCCCAAATAAAGAGATAACTTATTTAATTTTAATTTTACATTCGCTTTTCCTACGGCCATTATTATTCTTCCCCAATTAGGATCTTCACCAGCTATAGCAGTTTTGACTAAAGGTGAGTTTGCTATAGAAAATGCAATTTTTTTTGCATCTTTGTCATTTTTACAATTATTAACACTCACTGAAACAAATTTTGAAGCTCCTTCACCATCAGACACAACACTTTTTGCTAAATTAAGAAGCACTTTATGAACCTTGTTTTGAAAATCATTTAATTTTTTATCTTTAGAATTTGTAATTATTGAATTATTTGCTGAAGAGGTGGCAAAAATTGAAACCATATCATTTGTACTTGTGTCGCTGTCACAGGTAATTGCATTGAACGTTGTTTCCATATTTTTTGTTAATATTTTTTTTAATATGGAAGAAGGAATGTTCGCGTCTGTAAATAGAAAGCATAAAGTTGTTGCTAAATTTGGTTGTATCATTCCTGCCCCTTTGGCAATTCCATAAATCTTAATCACAGTGTTTCCTATTTTGCATTCTTCCATAGCCATTTTTGGTCTGGTATCTGTGGTCAAAATACCCATACCTGCTTTTACCCAAACATATTTGTTTTGAGTATATTTTATTTTATTAATTAAATTTTCAAGATTATTTTGAATTTTCTTTAGTGGATACTTTTCACCAATTGTACCTGTGCAAGCAAACATTATATCATTTGATTTTATTTTTTCTGGTCTTTCCTCATCAATTTTTTGTTTAGCAGTTAATTTTTCTGAAATGTCATTTGCTAATACTTTCATACTTTCATAACCTGACTTGCCAGTTAGTGCATTCGCGTTTCTTGTATTTATCAAAAGAGCTCTTACCTTTTTTTGGTTTATATTTAAATTCCACTTAATGTTTTCTGACTTTATCTGGGATTGTGTGTAAACGCTTGCTGAGTTTGCACCATTTCTAAAATAAAACAATACTAAATCGTCTCTTTTAACATTATATAAATTAGCTGAAATAGTAGAAATAGACACTCCATCAATGTGGTCTAAATCTTGATAATCTCTAATTTTAGAGTTTTTGTTTTGAAAATCAAAGAAATTATTAATTTTAGCGTACATGGTATTTAAAATTAAAACAAAATAATTATATAAGATAGATATTATAAATTAAATATAAATAATACAAAAATAATGCTTAACCCCCTTAAATTTTTTTCAAGATTCATTAAATCAAGCAATGAAAGAGAAATAGAAAAAATTAGTAAAGTTGTTGATAAAATTAATGAGTTAGAGAAAAAGTTTTCAAACTTTAAAGAACAAGATTTTAAAGATCACACTGATATATTGTCAAAAAAAGTTTCAAATGGAGAGAGTTTAGATACTATATTGCCTGTCGCATTCGCAATGGTAAGAGAAGTATCAAATAGGTTGAGAAATGAACGACATTTTGATGTACAAATGATAGGTGGTGTAGTTCTTAATGAAAATAAAATTGCAGAGATGAAAACTGGAGAGGGAAAAACACTAACAATAGCTTTAGCTGCATATTTAAATGCTTTAACAAAAAAGGGAGTTCATATTGTAACGGTTAACGATTATTTAGCTAAAAGGGACTCCGAAAACATGGGTAAAATTTACAATTATTTAGGACTTTCATGCGGATATATTAATTCACTTCAAACCGATGAGGAGAGGAAGCATAATTACAATTGTGACATAACATATGCAACTAATAGTGAACTAGGTTTTGATTATCTAAGGGATAATATGAAATTTGATAAGAAATCTATGGTTCAAAGGGGTCACTATTATGCAATTGTGGATGAGATAGACTCTTGTTTGATTGATGAGGCTAGAACTCCTTTGGTAATCAGTGGTGAAGGAAACGATAAAACCGATCAGTATATTGCAGTAAATAGATTAGTAAAATCTTTAAAAGATGGTGATTTTGAAATTGATGAAAAAGAGAAAAATGTTTTGTTGACAAATAAGGGTATTGATAATGTAGAAAAGATATTTTCAAATGCAGGTATTTTAAAAAATCAAAATTTTTATGATCCTGAAAATATGTCATTAGTTCATTTTGTTAATCAGGCACTTAGGGCAAATCATTTATTTCAAAATGGTAAAGATTATATTGTTAAAGATAATCAAATAATAATTATTGATGAACAAACTGGTAGACAATTACATGGAAGAAGGTTTGGTGATGGTCTTCATCAAAGCTTGGAGGCTAAAGAAAAATTAGATGTAAAAGCGGAAAACCAGACTTTGGCGTCCATAACTTATCAAAACTACTTTAAATTATATCACAAAATTTGCGGTTGCACTGGTACAGCTTTAACAGAGGCAGAAGAATTTTATGAGATTTATAAGCTACCTGTTGTGACAATACCAACAAACAAACCAATGATTAGAAAGGATTTTAATGACAAAATATTTAGAACACAAAAGGAGAAAGATGAATCAATTATTTCAAAAATTAAAGAGCTTAGTGAATCTGGTCAACCTGTCTTAGTTTTTACATCAAGTATTAATAAATCTGAACATTATTCTGAATTATTAAATAAAATTAGTTTAAGTCATTTAGTATTAAATGCAAAAAACCACGAAAGAGAAGCAGAAATAATTGCTAATGCAGGCAAAAAAAATTCAGTTATTATAACTACGAGTATATCAGGTAGAGGTGTTGATATAAAATTAGGTGGTAAAGATGCGATAGTTGACAAAAAATTAGAGATTAAAAATATAGGTGGTTTATTTGTAATTGGCACAGAAAGAATGGAGAGTAGAAGGGTGGATAATCAAGCAAGGGGAAGATCTGGAAGACAAGGCGATGAAGGCTGTTCAATTTTTTATGTTAGTTTAGAGGATGATTTGATGAGGATATTTGGTTCAGAAACTATGAATAGTATGTTAGAAAAACTTGGACTAAAAGATGGTGAAAGCATAGATCATCCTTGGATAAATAAGGCATTAGAGAGAGCTCAGCAAAAAGTAGAGGCTAGAAACTTTGATATAAGGAAAACTTTATTAAAATTTGATAATGTTTTAAATGATCAAAGGCAAGTAATATTTAATCAAAGAGATAGTGTGATATCTAGTGAAAAACTGTCGTTTGAAAAACAATTTTTGGATCAAGTGATAAACGATATTTATTTAAAAAAAAAATCCAATATATCAGACTCTGAAAACTTTACAAAGAACATACAAATGAGTTTTGGTAAAGTTTTTGACAAACAAGAAATTAAAAAAATGAATGATTTGTCAGAAATTAAATTAAATAATTTTATTAATAAAGCCTTAAAAACTAATAAAGAAGATAGAATTAAAATTTTAGGCGATAAGCAAAATTTTGAACTAGAGAAGAGAATTTTTTTACAAATTTTGGATCAAAATTGGAAAAATCACATACAATATCTTGAACAATTAAGACAAGTAATTGGATTAAGATCCTATGGTAATAGAGATCCATTAGTTGAATACAAAAAAGAAGCTTTTGATTTATTCGAAAATTTATTATCAAAAATTAAAAATGATTATATAAAAATTGTAATGAATTTATCGATCTTGAAAAGCGAAAGTGAAGACAATAATAAAAAAATTTCTAATCAGGAGATTAATCCAAACATATTAAAAAAAAAGATTGGTAGAAATGAACCTTGTTATTGCGGTTCTAAAAAAAAATATAAACATTGTTGTGGATCATTGTAATAAAAATACGAATAATAATAATATTGTAACTAAAGTTAGAAAAATTAATATCTTTCTTATTTTTGAGTTGAAAATTAAACTTTCGATATAGTTTTTTTTACTAATCAATCCTATAGTAGTGTCATCTGATTTTAAAAAACTATTATCTCTTCCAATTGATAAAAATTTGTTATTCCTATGACTAATTATTTCTTTTCGACTCATGGCTAAAAGTTCATCTAAATTTTTTTTTATTGAAATTCTAGCATTATTTACAACTTCTTGTTTATTCCTATGAGCACCTCCTGTTGGTTCTTTAATAATTTCGTCAATTATTCTCATTTCTAAAAGGTCTTTTGATGTAAGCTTCATAGCCTTAGAAGCTTCCAGAGTTTTTTTTGGATCACGCCATAAAATAGTCGCGCAGCCCTCTGGGGAAATAACTGAATATATTGCATTTTCTAACATTATAATTTTATTAGATGATGCTAATGCAATTGCTCCTCCAGATCCTCCTTCTCCAATTATTATTGAAATATTTGGAACTGATATTTTCATGCTACACTCAATTGATCTTGCAATTGCCTCAGCTTGTCCTCTTTCCTCGGCACCAACACCTGGATATGCACCAGGGGTATCTATAAATGATAAAACCGGGATATTAAATCTATCTGCCAATTGTATTAACCTTATACTTTTTCTATATCCCTCTGGACGCATCATACCAAAATTTCTTTCAATTCTACTATCTAAGTCATCGCCCTTTTCTTGTCCTAAAACTAAAACCGATGTGCCCTCAAATTTCCCAAATCCAGATATTAAAGAATTATCTTCAGCATAGTTTCGGTCTCCAGCTAAGGGAATAAATTCATCTATTAAATTATCTATGAAATATTTTGATTTTGGACGCTCTTCATGTCTAGCAACTAGAGTAGTCTGCCAGGAGTTTAGATTAGAATAAATTGTTTTTAACTTATCATCCAACTCCTTTTCAATTTTCATAATTTTATCAGTATTTACTTGCGATAATCCATCTTGAGTATATGGGTCTTTCAGTTTTTCTAACTCTATTTCAAGATTTTTTATTTCGGTCTCAAAATTTAAATAATTTTTCATAAATTAAGGTTTATTATAACAAAAAAAGGCAATAAAATGACAACTTAAAATCTTATGATCTAGGAAAATTTTTAAAATGACGGAAAATTACATCAAAGTAAATACCTTATCTGTATCTGAAACACTTTTAAAATTTATAAATTTAGAGGCAATTGAAGGGACCGGTTTGGATAAAAAAAGATTTTGGGATGGATTTGAAAACTCGGTGTATAAACTTGCGTCGATTAACAGAGAATTATTAAAAAAAAGAAGAATTCTGCAACTTGAAATTGATAGATGGCATTTAAAAAATAAAAATAAAGCTTTTAATAAAAAGTCTTACATAAATTTTTTAAAAAAAATAGGTTATGTAATAAATGAGGGAAAAGACTTTAAAATAAAGACTAAAAATCTTGATTTAGAAATTTCAAAAATACCAGGACCACAGTTAGTGGTCCCGATAAATAATGCAAGGTACACATTAAATGCTGCAAACGCCAGGTATCAATCATTATACGACAGCTTATATGGTACTGATGTCATACAATCTGAGGAGTCTGCAAGTGAAAGATATGACCCTGAAAGAGGTTTAGAAGTTATAAAATTTTCAAAAAAATTTTTAGATAAACATTTCCCTTTAAAAAAGGGTAGTTGGGCCACAATTGACAGGATCTATGTTAATAACAAAAACTTAATACTTCAAAAGTATAAAGAATATAAATCTTTGAAGAACCCAAATAAATTTATAGGTTATAGAGGTGATAAAGAAAAACCCGAAGCTATCATTTTGCAAAACAACAACTTACATGTAGAAATAATTATAAACCCATACGCATTCAGCGCAAAAAGTGATCCTGCAGGAATCGCTGATATAATAGTTGAGTCGGCAATTACTACAATTTGTGACCATGAGGATTCTGTGGCTAGTGTAGATGCAGGTGACAAGGTTGTGGGTTATAGAAATTGGCTTGGATTAATGAAGGGTGATCTTAAAATAAAATTTGAAAAAAAAGGTAAACTATTATTAAGAAAATTAAATCCTGATAGAAAATTTTTTTTAAAAAATGGTGAGGTGTCTAAATTACATGGTAGAGCACTACTATTAAATAGGAATACAGGACACCTGATGACAAGTCCTGCAATACTTTTAGAGGATGGTTCAGAAATACCTGAGGGAATATTGGATGCATTTGTTACTTGCCTATGTTCTCTCCATGATCTTAAAAGTAAAAAAAATTCAAGATCTGGCTCCATTATGATAGTTAAACCTAAACAACATGGTCCGGATGAATGTGAATTCACAGACTTAATTTTTGAAAAAGTCGAAAAAGTTCTAGGAATAGAAAAATATACGATAAAATGTGGAATTATGGATGAGGAAAGAAGAACTACTCTAAATTTAAAAGAATGTATTAGAAAACTAGAAAATAGAGTTTTTTTTATTAATACAGGATTTTTAGATAGAACAGGAGATGAGATACATACTTCAATGGAGTCTGGACCAATGATTAAAAAGGGGGACATGAAGCAATCAACATGGATCAAAGCTTACGAGAATAACAATGTTGATGTTGGTCTAAGCTGTGGTTTTAGTGGGATTGCACAAATAGGCAAGGGAATGTATCCCGAGCCAGATAATATGTCGAAAATGTTAAAAGAAAAGATAAATCACTTAAATGCAGGCGCTAATTGTGCATGGGTACCATCCCCGACAGCAGCTGCGCTGCACGCCATACATTATCATGAAGTAAATATTTTTAATAAGCATCAAGATTTAAAAAAAAGAAAAAAAATTAACAAACTTGACCTGTTTGAAATACCAAATGTTTTAAGGCCTAATTGGTCGAAAATCGAAATCAGAAATGAAATTGCCAATTGTGCTCAAAGTATTCTAGGATATGTTGTGAGATGGATTGATCAAGGTATTGGATGTTCAAAGGTTCCAGATATAAATGGTGTTAATTTAATGGAGGACAGAGCTACATTGAGAATTTCATCCCAATTAATTTCAAATTGGCTTTACCATGGAATTTGTAGTCGAAAACAAGTTTTAGAAATAATGAAAAAAATGGCTAAAGTGGTTGACACGCAAAATAAAAAGGACATTAACTATCAGGATATGTATCCTCAATTTCATAAATCAATAGCCTTTAAGACTGCTTGCGAGCTTGTTTTTAACGGAAAAGATCAACCATCTGGTTATACCGAGCCTCTGCTTCATCTTAATAGGCTCATAAAGAAAAATTAAATATTTAAATATTATAATGATCCTCTATTCTTAAATGCTGATGAAAGAGTACCATCATCAAGACTATCTATTTCTCCTCCTATGGGAATTCCTTGAGCAAGTTTAGAAATTTTAATATTTAAATCTTTTAAACAATCTTGAATGTAAAAAGAAGTAGTTTGTCCCTCTATAGTAGCACTAGTAGCAATTATAACTTCATCTATATTATTTTTTTTAATTTTGCTTATTAAACTATCAATTAAAAAATGTTGATTTAATTTGTTATTTATATTATTCAAAGTCCCTCCTAAAATATGGTAATAACCATTGAAAACATTTGAGTTCTCCACTGACCATTGATCCGCTATAGTTTCTACAATGCAGATTTTAGAGGTTTTTTTACTACTTTTCTGGCAATTCAAACACGATGATTTTTCCGATTTTATAGATCCACATTCTTTGCATCTAATAATATTTTTAAACACATTAGCCATAGAATTAATCGTTGGTTTAAACAAGTCTTCTTTATGATTAATTAATTTTAAAATTATTCTTCTAGCAGATTTTGGTCCTAATCCTGGTAATTTAGAAATATTTTTAATAAGCTCATCTATTTCATTAATACTTTGCATAAATTATAAGGGCCATTTAACTCCGGGAATACCTAATCCTCCTGTAACTTTTGATATTTCCTCACTGGTTTTTTCTTTTATTGCAAACTTAGCATTGTTATGTGCAGCAATAATTAAATCCTGAATTATCTCTTTTTTTTCTTTTAAAATTTCATTTGATAAATAAATTTTGACTATTTCTCCATCTCCATTAAGTGTAATTTTTACCTTATCTCCACCTGCAACACCCTCTGCGGTTATATTGGTGATTTTATTTTGACTCTCTTTGATTTTTTTTTCAAATTCTTTAGCCTTATCGAGTATATTTTTAAAATCAGTCATTTTCTTTTTTTTCTAAATCCATTATTTGAATATCATCAAAAAATGTCTTGATTTTCTCAAATTCTTTACTTTCTTTAAAATCATTTTTATTTGACTGTTTAAATTTATTTCTTATCTCTTTTAAGGTAAATTGACCTTTCTCTTTAGACAAAGATATAATCCATCTTTCATTTGTCCATTCAAATAATTTTGCAGATAAGTTTTTTATGAAATCTTTTTTTAAATTCTCATTAAAGGAAATTTCAATAAAATTTTTTTGAAATGATACAAGATTTACATTTGTTTCTAACTCATATTTAAGATTATATTCCTTATTTTTTGAACATGTAATAACCAAATCTTGAAATGATTTAATATTATTTAAACTATTTTCTTGATTTTTTTCATATTCTTCCTCATCTTTTTGAGTAGTATATTTTAATTGATCAATAATGTTAGTGGGTTTTTGAGAACTTATATGGTTAAAATTTGATTTATTCTCACTTTCTTTATTTTCATTTTCTGTTCTATTAAGTTTATCATCTTGGAATTCATTTAGATGCATAAGTCTATGCAAAAACATTTCAGTTGAGATATCTTGGTTTGAAACTATTTTAAGCTCATCTAAAGTATTTATAGTAAACTGCCAGTAAACAAGTATGGTTTGAACATCTAAACTTTTGTTTAAATTTTTTAGAAGCTCATATTCAGAATTGTTTAAATTAAAATTTTTTCCCTCTAAGTTTATTGAGGATATATTCTTTAAGTAATATAAAATTTCTAAAAAATCATTTAAAAAAATTCCTGGTTCTATACCTTTGCTGTTAATTAATTTATAAACATTTAATGCTTCTTCGACCTGACCTTTGGATATATGCTCTATTAATTTAATTATCTGAGATTTATCGAAATGACCAAATATATTCTGTGCAGTTTTCAAATCTAAACTTTTTTCATTCGACGAGGATAACATTGCCCTATCAAGAAGAGACAGCGCGTCTCTAACACTACCTTCAGAGCATTTACATATTAATTTGACTGCATCATCATCTATTTTTCCATTTTCTTTCTTTATGATTTCTTTTAAGTAATCAAATAAAATTTCCGATTTTACTCTTGATAAGTCAAATCTTGAACATCTTGATAACATCGTGACTAAAATTTTTTTAATTTCAGTTGTACAAAATATGAATTTTACATAACTTGGAGGTTCCTCTAATATTTTTAGCAAAGATTGCGCTCCTGCCTTTGACATAGCCTGAATTTCGTCTAAAATTAAAATTTTATATTTTGAACTTGTTGGAGGATATCTGCAAAACTCTATTAGATCTCTAACTGAGTCGATTCCTGTTGCTGTTGCACAATCTTGCTCAATAACATCAAGATGATTTGAATTAGATA
>MDTG01249216.1_pt1 | contig 16998 bp, 2 predicted proteins | sample 811421 | NCBI WGS metagenome assembly MDTG01 (sample SAMN05326645, study PRJNA326480) | marine metagenome | isolation source: seawater | place: Pacific Ocean: South East | collected 2011
ATTTTACAGGTGTATTGGGTGATTTGGAATGGAAAGAGACATATAAAGACACTAATTTTGACTCAGATTCAACTCTTACTGTTTTAAATAATGATAAAGCCACCAATGATAAAAAACCTTATAAAAACCAACAATTTGAAGGTGCAACGGCAGCAACAGCCACCAAAACAGCAGCAGCAGAAGCAATAGCATCATCTAGAGTGGATTTAGTGGTAGTTGATTCAGATAAAGTAGCTGTTATATTGAATAGCAATGAAGATATATCATCTTTTGAAATCAATGTTTATGACGATAAAGATAATGGGACCCAACTAAGTGAATCAACATTAACGGGCGATAAAAGCAATGATTTAAATGAAGTAAAACGTATATTAGATAATAATGAAATAGTTCATCCGGAATTAATGCCTTCAACATCAGTGTTAAAAGAAAATCCAGAGGAAGTATCGAACGAAAGTTTTAGAATATTAGCAACTTGTTTGAGTGATAAATCTTCCTTTAGCAAATCTGTTTTTTGTGGAATTTTGAAAGTGGATACACCAAATAGTGAGAAAACTCCAGATGTAGACGATGTGAAAATTGATTTTACAATTGTATAATTGAACAATGATTGAACAATAATATTGATAATTAAATATTATTGTTTATAAAAAAATATTGCAGTATTACATAATGGATAAACAAGTACAAAGTGAAAAAGAGCGTTTAGCAGCGCGAATTGCTGAGTTAGAGGCACGATTAACCTCTGTTCGTAATGAACAAGAAGGTGTCCGTGCAACAGATGATGCCGTACAAACGTATGGTGATTATCTATGGAAACAAACTGATGCGGAACATAAAGTATCACAAGAGGATATTGATGCCGCAAAAGTCGATAAAGGAAGTGTAGATGCTGGTGTCGCGATAACGAATACTTTTACATTTGCTATGTCACCAGACGAAAGACGTAGACCAAAAGACATGCAAGCCACAGGTTGGGCTGGTGCCGATGGTCAACGTGTGTTGGATGAATATGAAAAGGTTTTTAAAGCTAGATCTGTTGGTGGAAATGCAGGTGCTGTGAATGACAAAGTAGGTCAACTATGGACGGAAGTTGTTGGTGTCAATAGTGATACTGAATTATCAACCTTTTATGATTGGCAAGTGAAAGTATATGAAAAAGATGGTACTGTTGCACACAACAATTCTTTATCAACGGCAGAGTTGGAAGCTCATTTGCAAGTATGGGTAGGTTTAGCAAAAGATTTAACCGCTGAATCCGATGAAGCAAAACAAAAAGCACACATTGATGAATTAAGTGATATTCTTGCATTGGCTAAAAAAAAGACAGATTTGGCTGCTTCTGTATTGATTAAATCTAATGAACTTTTAAAAACATTAATAAAAAAATACAATGTGATTCAACCCGATTATAACAAAGCCTTAAATACATTAAATAAATATATGGGTATCAATGGAAATTTTCTTCAAGCAAAATTGGGTAATATAAGAAATAAAATGGATGATATCATTGGTTTTAAAAATGTTGGGTTTCATTTGAGAGAAGCATCACCAACAGCCGAATGCCCAAAAATTGAAGTAGACGGTGAAATTGTAGGTGGTAATTTTTTAAGACTTGATAGAACAAGATATGGTAGTCAAATTCAACCAGCAACAAATGAAGTGGATGCACATACTAAATTCTTCCAAGAAGATTACAGTGAAGGTAGAAGTATGGGACCTATACTTAGTGTATCTGACCTTGATTATCAGAATAAAAAAGTTTGGTTAGTTTATACTGTTGTAGCAGAGAATGGCGTCGAATATGATGTTCAGGAAAGTACGGTAGTTGGAGCTGGAACCAGAGGTGTTGTTTTGGGTTTAGCGCCATTAAGACAAGCCGGTGATGTTGAAATAAAAGCAGTAGATACTGTAAGAAAAACTATTACCAAACGTTCACACGTTATGCACGATTTACAAACACAAGTATCACCATTGGATTGGTATAAAGCACAAGTTCAAAACCTTAATTTCAATAATTTACATTGGACAGGGCGTATTCCACAAGGAACAAATTTGAAAGATGCTGATTTTGAAGGTTGTGATTTAACAGGTGTCGAATTAATTGAGTGTGATATTCGAGGTGTTAACTTTAAAAATTGTATAATAGAAAATACTTTATTTAAAGGTTGTGTATGGGATGAAACCACTATTTTTCCTTTAGGTTTTGGTGATGTCAAACCAGATTATTTTAGTGTATCTCCATTTAATGGCACTTTTGCAGGAGGCGAAGTCGATAGACCTTGGTTTAAATTTGAAAATTATTTAGCTTCAAAAGGTTTACACGATCCTAGTGGTAATTTAAATCTTAAAACGTGGGCAGGTCCAAATAATGATGGTACAACTCACTGGACAGATATGAGTCAAGTCGTTGGCGTATTTACAGAAGAGGAAGGTCTTGATGAACACGGTGGCGATAATCGTTTATCATCGCATTCAACCGATGGATTAAGTAGAGTCGAGTCATATGTCGAATATAGTAGTGCTCAACGGTTAACAAAACAAATGAAAGCTGAACTTTTCGATCCTGACAACAAATATGGTGATGTTGGAAGAAGAGTTGAAGGGGCTGGTGCTAATATGGTAGCTTGTATAGGTATGCCTCCAAAATATATTGTAAAAGAAGCTAACGGTTCTGTAAGAGAATATTACAGAGGTAATATAAATGAAGCAAATACAGATATAGTGAGATGTTATCAAATTCCTGATTTTTTCACAAAAGAATCTGCTATGTCTTGGAATTCGACGGCTGTAAGTGTAAAACCTTTATTAAAATTGTTAGCTCAAGGTAATGTAGACCGTGTTCAAAAATTTTGGAAGTTTGATTCCGAAGGTGTTGGTAAAGTAAAATTAGCTGGCATGATTGGAAAACCAGATACAACTATTGGTCAACTAGTAGTAGATAATATATCTGATGTATTTGCTCCTATCGCTGTATATGAAGAACACGGTGTATGGACACGACAAAATGATTTTCCAGCAGAAGGTCAACCAAATCATGTAAAAAATAGTTATCCAAAAGGTGCTGCGCCTTATGATAAAACAGGAGTAGGTGGACAAACTTTGGGTGGACAAACTTTATTTGTAGAAAAAAAAATTATCGTGAAACCAATAACATCGTTTAAAGATGCTTTATTATCGACGGTTCGTTGTCCGGGTCATCCATTAGGATTTGAGCCATTGGGTAATGATTTGCCCGATAATATTCCATATAATATTCTTTTTAGTTTTAATAAAAATGATCCTACATTTGACAAAGAAAGAGCCGCAAGAAAAGCAGCAAAACAAGTTCCAGAAATCACATATATTGCACCATATGATACTATGGATGGAAAAAGTAAGTATGGTTTTGATGCTGTAAATAAAGCTGGTGAAAATTCCATTGAAGCCGTAAAAGAATTTTTAGATGTAGCACAATTTCCAACATTTAATACAAATAAAAATGCTCTTAACGATCAGATGTTTAAAAATTATAATGTAATTAAATTAAACGAGGATGTAAAAACTGAATTAGTAAAACAAAAGGAAATGGAAGAGACAAGTATTGTAGCAAACGATGGAAACCCAGACCGAACAGCTAATAGATTCACTGTATTCCCAATGACAGATATGCAAGATGCTAATTTTAAAGGTGGTAAATTTAATTATTTAGAATACAACAATGGTTTATATAATGCGGATTATACCCAAATAGTAGATGCTGCTCCAGTGACAAAAGACAATGCAAATGCTTTACAAACGGTTGATGGTCGAAAAGGTGTTCAAACCAAATTATTTGCTACATATTTTAAAGATATAAGTTTAAATAGAGCAAAATTTACAACAGCCGATTTAAGAAAATGTGTATTCGATGGTTGTGATTTAAGAGAAACGGATTTTAGTGGAGCTGATATTCGCGGAGCTACCTTTTTAAATTGTAAATATGATGAAACAACTAGTTTTAGAGAAGTTGTAGGTAATGATGGTTGTATTACCAAAGTTGATAATCATTTTGAAGCAGAAGAAAATGTTCATATTCGCGGTGAAGATACAGTAAGATTTTTTAATCCATTGGTTTCAGGAACTAAAGATAAATTGACAGATATGTCTGCTAATTTCTTTCAAGCGAATTTGTTTGGTGTAGAATTTGCTGGTTTGAGTTTGGGAGGAAATCATATTAAAGCCGATATGAAAGCATCTGTGTTTTATGATACAAAAGTTTTGGGTAAAGACCGAACCGATGCTGCCGGCAATAAAGGGACAAGTTTGGATGGTGATGGAACTGGTTTCGATTATCGATATTCATTACATCAATTAAGTGATCACCCTAAAGTTACACCAGTTGTTGGTGCGGATGGTGCCGTCTTAGATGGTCAAGAATTTATAACTGCGGCTGAAGATAAAATTATATTAAATGAACAAGATGTTGGAAAAGTATTAAAATTATTAAAAGGACAACAATTGGACATTCAAGATATTTCTGATAACCATGTTAAAGCTGGAACTGAATTAGACGATGCAAATCGTGAAAAATATGTAAAATTGGGCGAAGACATGATGAAAATGAAAAATAAATTACGATTCCCATTGGGTAAAACTGTTTTACGGGTTCAAACTGTAATGACAAAAGAGCCAGATATTTTAGAAAAAGCAAAAGCTGGTGAAAAACAATTACAAGGCGGAGATTGGACTGGATATGCAGGAACAGATAAAGTAATAGATTTGAGTGGTTTAGATTTGACAAATGCTTGTTTGGATGATTCAGATTTCGAAGGTTGTATTTTCTGGAATACGAACTTTACTAATGTAAATGCTGTCGATTGTAGTTTTAATAATGCAAAATTATACAATGCTAATTGTTCCGATGCAAGATTTAATAGATCTTATTTTGAAGGTGCAGATATTAGCGGTCTTGTAATAGATGATAAATTGGATTTGTTTTCGACCCTTAAAGGCGCAAATTTTGGAGGATGTGATTTTAAAAATGCTAATATTGCATACATGAATGTATCAAATACAAATTTTGTAATGGATGCACAATTAGATAAAAGAAATGTCGATATGCCAGAAAGAGATTGGCCGGGCACTTGGATGGATAGTACATTATTATATGGATTAAAAATAACCCCACATACAGATGCAAAAGTTCGTGCTTTACCAACAGCTGATGGGTTAGAAGATTTACAACAAAGTAATCAAGGAACAGACCCACAAGGAGCATTCTATAATCAATATGCACCACAAATGCCTTATGGATTTAGATATGCAATTACAGATAAAGATGGCAATCAAACGATTCCAGATATTAATGATATAAAAATTGCTACTAATAGAAGAAGAGGTCCAACTATTTTTCAACAAATGAAAGGTTTGTATAGTGTAAAAGATACAGTTCATTCTCAGGATACACTATTTTTATATGATGTATCTGGTGTGAATATAACAAATAATTATGCTGGTGAAGACAAATTATATGATTTAGTTTTTTCAAGTTATGATATGGATATGGATGATGTTGCCCTTACATTTTCGAGAGCATATAGAGTAAAAGAAAAGGTTCAAATTTTTTGGCAAAGAAAGCGAGATCACGAACGAAACCCTTTAGGGACTGGAGTTGTTAATGATTATTATAATATGGTATCTTCATATAATACCGTAAATGATGTAAAATTTGATAGATTAGTTTTACCAGGGGCTGTGTTTGACAATGTTACTACAAATACAGTGCCACTAGCGGGTGATGTAAAAACTACAGCTACAGGTACTACTTTTATTAATATTCAAAGTTGGGTTAGACCACAAAATGATGCAGATGGTGGTGTAAAAAAAATGACAGAACCAAAGGGTTCCCATATTGAGACATATTTAAAAGATAAAGTTCCAGTTGGCGATGATGGTAATCCATTAACGGGTGATGCTTTGTTGGAAGCAGTAGGAATGAGTTTTGTAAATGCTGATTTAGCCGGTGATAATGCTAACAGTATATTTTTCAATGGTTCTTATATGCCATATACTGATTTTAGTGGTGCTGATTTACAATTTGCACATTTTGGAGAAAGTGGTAGTAAAAATGGTGGATTATTTGCGGACACTAGAGGTTTTGAACAAATGAAAAACAACGCCCTAGATACTTGGATAAATAATAGATGTATTTTAACAGGTTCAGATTTCCAAGGCACAAAATTACAAAATTCAAAATTTTATAATGCTACTATCGATAAATGTAATTTTAGTAAGAATTTAACATTGTCTTTACAAACTACAACTTTTCATAATTTATATAGTGCCGATGAATGTGTATTCAATGAGTCAGATTTATCTGGGGTTGTTTTTGGTAATGCTATTCCAAATGCCATATTAAATATGAAAAAATCTCAATTTACAAAAACAATATTGGATGGTGCGAAATTCAATAAAGTAGATTTTGGCAAAGGTAATAACAAAACTATTTTTGGTGTAAATGGAACACCTTTAAGTTTAAAAGATGTTGTCTTCGATAATTGTATTATTGAACATAGTGATATGAGATTTGCATTGTTTGATAAAACGACTATTACTGATTTTAATGCCGAAATTACAGAACAAAAACATGCAAATAAATCTGTTTTTGGAATGCAATGGCCTGTAGGATATTATCATTGTGTTCCTAGTTCAGACCCAAATAAATGTGCTAATATTTACCATTATCCTTCTAATTCAGAATCAACAGGTGGTTTTGATAAAGATGGTGTATTGAATGCTCCATTGGCAGAGATATTATTATTAAATGGTGTATATGATATGCGTAAAAATATTGTTGATGGACTATGTATATGCCCAGATTATTCAAGATTATTGACTGGTGAAACAACGCATACAATTCACGGTATTCAATTAGATTATCAAGCACCAACATCATTTGCTTACGTTGATGGTGATTCTAAAAATGATGCTGAAGATAATAAAAAAACCAGTCCATTTTGGCAATTAGCTGATGATACAATTGTATATGTATATGATGATGACTTGGATTATAAATCGATAACGGGTAAAAACGACAGTGCTACGAATCCAGCAGGTCAACATGCGTGGGTAGATCATGCAGAATTATATGAAAAAGAAATGAGAATTTTCAGACATTCGCAAGCTAGAAAAAATAATTATATTAAAGGTCATTGGGCAGATAAAAAAATGGCTGATTCATCACAAGAAGCTGTTTATACAGTAGACGTTGATTCAGCAGATAAAGGTTATGGTCATAAAGATTTTGGACATTTGGTTCACAGAAGGCCAATACCCGGTGTTGAACCAATGAGAATTGATAGTAAAGATTCAAGTGCTAATAGTGTAAAATGGGAACATTGTGATATTTTTGGAGTAGATTTTACTGGTTCTGTTTTTATGGATGGAACTTTTAATAATTGTCATTTTTATGATTGTGTTTTTGATAATTGTAATATGAAAAATATAACTATTGATAATTCACAATTCGATACTTGTTGTTTTAAAAACACTGAATTTTCACCAGCTGATGTTATGGCAGAAAATCATAGTGCACAAATCAGTAATACAATACTGATAGATTGTGATTTTGCTGACGCTAATTTTACATTGGCACATTTAAAGAATGTTTACTTATCTAATTCTCATTTTGATAATACTAATTTCACAGATGCTTATCTTGAAAACGTTGGTGTTTCTAAAATACCAAAAACAAAATCATTATATGAAGATGAAACAAGATATGGTAAAGACAACAAAAAAGGTAGACGTCAATTATTTACAGATCTTTTTGAAGCATTAGAAGAAGTTAAAAGAAACACAGAAATAGATGGAACACCTGATAATACTCCGGGTGATATGCAACATTTATTGGATGCTATTGTACAACCGGGTGAAAAACCAGAAATAGATGATTTAACAGACGAATCAAAGAAAAGAACACGTGAAGCTTATGTTGCTCAAGTCATAAAAATAGCTGAATATGATAAAGAAATAAATACTATTCGATTAGCAGCACAAGAAGAAGAAAAAAGATATATTCATAAACCAGAAGCTGTTCGTTTACCAAATCGTTCAAAAGAAGCCGGAAAAGGCCACGAAACACTACATAATATCAATACTGATGATACTGCATATGCTGCTGTTAAAGCAGGTAAAAAACTAGATATTCAAGGTATCAAAGGTGGTGCTTGGCATTCTGATTTTAAAGACGCTGTATTTAAAAATACATTGTTCAAAAATTTCTCAATTGACGGTGATACAGAAGATTTACACGGTTTAGATTGTTGTTTATTACCATTGGGATTTTTGGATAAATTATGGAATAATAAATTTGATCCTAGTGGTTCATATTATGAATCCGATGCTTCGGGTAATATGGAAGCAGTATTTGAATATGCTGGATTTTGGGATTATAATAATAAAACAAAAGAGAGGCAACATAAATTGGCCGGTGCGCAAGCAGAATTACCAGCATTGGGATCTATGTTTGGTATTTATGATTTAAGTAAAATTAAATTATTCGATGAATTAGGTGGTGCTGAAAAATTAAGCTATTCTGATAATCCAGCACATGTGGAATGGGTAAAATTAAGCGATGAAGACCAAAAAATCGCAAAGTTAGCTGGTAGAAAAAAATATCATAAACCACAGTTAAATGGTTGGTATCCTTTAAAAGAAGCTATACAATCCAATACTGTTGGTGGAGGTAATATTAGAACAAAGTTAGCTACTGATAATGATGAAGATGGGTATGATATTAATAATGGTGCTTTAGATGATAGAGCAGCTGGTGTAGGAGACCGAAGAACTAATAATTGTGGTTTCGATAAATTTGGAGAAGTGGACGAAGAGACTTGGGGTAAAAATCCGAAAGGGGCAAAACGTTTAGATGGGCCAACTTTTCGTGAGCGCCTCCTGGCACGTGTAAGAAAATTTAATGGAAACATAGAAATTGGTAGACAAATTGATATAAGCGGGAATAAGCCGGATGAGAAAAATATTAGTCGTGTAGGTTTTGGTGATGGTTCTACAATAAATAATAGAATAGACCTTACTGGTGTTATTTTAAGTGGTGCTGATTTATCAAGTAAAAATTATTTTGAAAATGGAAAAGTTTGGGGAGAAAAAGCAGGTGTTTCTGTTACTGGAATCAAAGATGGTGTAGATATTACCGATGCTACCAAATTATCTTCAGATTTATATACTTCAGGTGAAGAAGTAGGAGTTCAGTTAGTTTTTGCTAATTTAACTAATGCAAATTTAGCAGGAGCTGATTTAACAAATGCAAATTTAGAAGGTGCTATATTAAGAGGAGCTATATTGCATGACACATCATTAAATGGTGTTAATCTTAGAGGTGCTGATTTAACAGGAGCCCAAATATTGAAAACCGAATTAGAAGGTTGTTTAATAGGTTATTCCGAATTAACAGGTCAAACCACTAAATTTAAAGATAGTGGAGTAAATATCAACGAATCAAAAGTAGAAAAAATTAATGGTGTCGAAGTTGCAAGAACTTATCCTGAAAATGCATTAGAAGGTAGATATGTATTAGCCGAAGCACATTTTTGGAAAGTTGATTCAATGAAAAATGCAAATAATTCATCAATTTTGACATATAAACCAAGTGCTGATATGTGGCCTTACGGTATGGCATTAAGTAAATTAACAGATGCTAATAACACAAAGAAACAAACTAATAATCAAACAGGATTAAACTTTACTAAAGAGAATTTGATATCTTATAATCCTACCTCGGCATCAGATGAAACAAAAATCAATACATACGAATTAAAAATGGCATATAATATTGATGAACCAAAAGGTGTTGATTTATTGCGTTCAGGTAAACCATTATTGGGGGGTATTAATTTCACCAAAGGTTATATTGTAAATGATATATCTTATAATGTATTCGATACAACAGATGCGAAATACTTTGTGGCAATGAAAAAAAAATACGGCAAATGGTAGTTTTAAATCTGAAGAAACAAAATTAGAATTGGGAGGCACAGATAAACAAATTACTTACGATACTATTTGGAATTGGAGTGATAATAAAACTATAAATAATGCTGATTTACGTGAAGTTTATATTAATATACTTTCATCAAAAGCAGATGGTAATACTCCTATAAACCCATTAAAAATAGATGCTTTTCCACCGAATCATGTTTGGGAAGAGTCAGGTGTAAAAACTGGGGGAGATTTGATATTATGGTCTGACACAATTCAACAAGATAAAACTACTTACCAAACTAAATATAAAAATACAACAGACAATAAACATTATCAACCTAGATATGATTTTTCTGTTCCTACCGATCTTTCTAACAATCCAACCATTTTTGATAGTTGTGATATGTCAATGGTTGTATTTCCATACTCTAATTTCCAACATTGTAGTGCCAAATCAACTACATTTAATGGTGCTATGTTAAGAGGTTCAGATTTTAGTGGTGCTGATTTAGAAGGAGCTGATTTTTCATTTTATGAAAATAATGATATTTTAACTAGAACAGATTTGGTAAGAAGTAATTTTGTAAATGCTAATTTGAAAGACGTTAATTTTATTGGTGCCAATTTAGCATATGTTGATTTTAGTGGTGCAAAAATTCAAGGTTGTAAATTCTGGGGTGCTAATATAGCACATGCAGACTTTAGTTATGCAGATTTTGGAACAGGGGCTAATTTTATTGGTGCTGGTCCATTTTATTATGTGCAACCCGGTAATGAAATATTAGATAATGAAAAATTAGAAATAGATGATACCGGAAAGCATTGGACTAAAAAAATAAAACAATCTTATTTAAATGGTGAATATTGGACTATGGCTTCTGAAGATTTATATGAAAAATATGAATATGGAGTAGATTATACTGATTCGAAGGGGTCGATTAAAACAGCAAAAACAGCACAATTGAAAGAATTGGGTTATTGGGCTCAAAAAGCAGGCGGACATTTGGGTAATCCTAATGTAGGACCTGTGAATGGTAGATTAGTATTTAGCTTTTTAAATGAAGCTAAAATGAACCCAAAAGCACCAATATATGATGATGCTCTTTATAATAAAGATGTTGCAACTTTAACCACTGGTGAAATAAAAACAAGAGCTCATAGAGATAATATATTAATGGAAGTAATGCCCAAATTTCCAGAAGGTTTTAATACTATGGGTGCATTAGGTTGGGAACGTGATATTAGTGGTATTATTACACCTCATTTTAGAAGAGGAGCACAATTTTATATAGATGCTGGTGATCAACAACCAAAAATTACCAAAACAATTGTAGATAAAATATTGGCAAATACAGATTTTTCAGGGGCAATTGTAGAAGATATTGATGGTAATCCTACTGATTATATCGATATTTCAACCAATGATTTATACGGACCTAAAAATAATACAATAAAAAATCTTCCAATTACTAGATATGCTGACCAAGATTTAGCTAATACAACTATTGCAAACATTACTAGTTTGGAACACGGTAGAGGTTTTAACAATGCTGCTAATGAAGTTTATTTAAAAACACAAACACAATTATCCTGTAATAAATATGAAACATTGAGTCATCCGGTTCAGGATTTAAGTGGTTTAGTGTATAAAAAAACAGCAGGAGGAAATGCATATGCCAACTTTAACTATGTTGATTTTACAAATAATAGTGCTTACACAAAAATGCATTTTAAACATTCTGATTTAGGAGCAGAGGGAGGCGACGCAACAGGTATCACTTTCGTTGGTGCTACGTTCCCATCAACTATTGTTGCAAGTGATGGAACACCAACGACCGTAGATGCATCGCGTAATACAGTATTCGAAAATTGTTCTTTGAATAAAGTTGATTTTTCGGGTGCTAGTTTAATTGGTGCTGATTTTAGTACAACAGTAACTATTGAAGGTGCTAAATTTCACGGAGCAGATCTTACTGGTGCAGATTTTTCAGGTGTAGATTTAACAGATGTTGAATTTACAAATGTTGAGGGCAGTCAAGCAGGTTTAACAGCTGCACAAAAAGCACAAGCAGGTAATGTAGTTTATAATGCGAAGTTAACAAATGTTAACTTTAGTCATGTTAAAAATCCACACGCAGCAAAATGGCCATTGGGTATGGATATATCTGCTGTTGTAGGTGGAGAACTATTGGAAGTTGGTGGAACTAGAAATCGTGTTGATAATATTACCGTAGCAGAAATGATTGCTGCTGGTAGAAGGGTTTGGATTAATCATTCATTTAAGAAAGAAGATATGTTAGATGCTAATGGTAATGCCATTGACTTTTCTGGTGCTAATTTATCTGGTTCTGTATTTGAATCAGCAGAATTAATTGTGCCAGCAGCAAGAAATATAAATGCTGCTAAAAATTGGAAAGAGGGAACTGGAGCATCATTGAATGGTATTGATTTTAGTGGTGCTGATTTAACAGATGTTGTATTTACTGGAGTTGATTTAACGGGTGCTAAATTCACTAATTGGACTAAATTTAATAGAACTGTATTTGTCGATGCTAGAAATCCTAAAAAAGCAGAGTCTTGGCCACAAGGTTTCGCATATGATATTGCTGTAATTAATAACAAAGAAAACCCTGATAATTAGAATTGGAATTTTTACTGTGGTCCAAGAGCAACAGATAAAGACGGTAGGAGTATCCCTGTGGTAGCGACTGGTCTTGATGGTGAAACAAAAAATCAATTGGCTAGAAATTGGGAATCATTGTATTATGATTTCTCTGCTAATGATATTAGTAATTCATTGATAGGTGGTCTTGCTGACCCCGCATTAACAACAATGGATGTTAGTGGTCAATTTTCTTTACACGATATGTCTTCAAATAATCCTACTGTTGTAGAAAAGGCTTTGGGTTATCCACGCGTTAAATTGGGCACACAATTGCAAAGTGTTGCTTTAGAAGCTTTATCCGATTCTAACAAATCTTTAGTAACAGATTTATTTAGTAAAAATGCAAATGAAGTATATGTTGGTAATAGTGTTATTCCACCTATAGTAGATAATTCGGACAATTTTGTTCTTGTTGATATGCAATTTGTTGATTTCGCTCAGGAATCGTTCCGTAATAAAACGTATGCTGCTGGTGCAACTGAAACATTACAACTATTGGGTGCAAGAAAAGGTGTAGCTACTGATTCTAGTGCTAATGTTTTAGCTGCTGAGGAATTCGTTTTACAAGGAGCTTTGAAAAACGACCAAAATCATTATAAAGGAGCTGCGGATGCAGATGGTGTAACTTACGAAATATATTATAAAAATAACAAGTGGGTTATTGAACACAACAATGATATTGATGTTTTGGATATAAAACTATACTATAAAGATGTATCTGATGAAACTAAAGCTTTACAAACACTAAAAGATAATTCGAAACCGTGGAGAATACCAAAAGCTAATGAAGCAGGATGGTCCCACAGTCATATTCAAGGTTCTGTTCCACCACAAGCTGTTGTAGATATTACAAAACGAGACAATAAAGTATATGATTTATCTGCTGCAAATGTTCGAGGAGCTAGTTTTTATAAAACAGATTTATCTGGTGTAAGCTTTGAATTTTGTAAAAAACGAACCGATACGGGTAAAGTTGATTTGCGTGGTTGTGATTTTACAAGTGCTGATTTAACAGGTGCTGATTTTAGTGGATGTGATATCGAAGGAGCAGTATTTTATCACGCTAAAATTAAAGATACTAGTTTTAATCATGTAGTTAATTCTGAAGATGCATTTTTCCCAGCTGGTTTTGATTTTAAATGGGATACAGGACATTCGACATATGATTATACCAACAAAGACATATCCGTAAGAGAATTTTTAGGCGCTTTACGCGGTTGGAATTTATCTAATACTGATGAAGCTTGGTATACACCAGTAGGTTCAACGTATACAAATATCCCTAAGGCTGGTGCTGGAGGTGCTCAAGATTTTATTCAAAGAACAGAAGCCGTTAGTGCAACTGGTGGAAGAAGTGTTTGGTTTAATGGAGCGGATGGAGCTTCTATTGTAGATGGTGTTGAAAATAAACCATATGCACTTGAAAGTTTAAGTAAATCTAAAGGTCCAAAAAGAAAATTAATGAAGGGATTTTTATCCTATCTAGAAGACACAACATATGATTATGGAAATAATACTTGGAATGGTCAAAAATTAGGTTATAATTTAGCAGGCGTTGTCGATTTCTCCAATAATGGTTTAGTCGTTAAGGATGGTGTAGCAACAGAAACACCACAGGTTGGTCTACCATTAGACATGACTTATGCTAATTTACAAAATGCTCTTTTAACCGGTGCATCTTTAGCAAGGTCAGACATTAGAAGTATCGATTTAAGAGGTGCTGATATTTCAGGACTTGACTTGTCGGGTGCTTTAATGGCAAACGCTCAAACAACAAAAGGGTTTGGACCAAAAATATCAGGTTGTACGGTAACACCTAGCACCGATGGTGCTGGAGCGATAAATGATGATAAATGCGATAAACCAAAAAATCAATTTGCAAGTCAACAAAAATCTGTGTTGGGACCTACTGATTCTAGGGGTAGACGCACGACTGATTTGCGTATTGCAGCACCACATACTTACGAAATATATAAATATGTTGGTTTAAATTATTTAGAAGCAAATAATATTCAATTTTCTGATGCTGGAACAGATGCTGCAAAATCTTATAGTTTTAAAAATTGTTCTTTAATAGGGGCACAATTCCATAATAGTGATTTAAGATTTGTTGATTTTGAAGGTGCTGATTTAACAGGAGCATCATTTTTGGGTGCTGATTTAAGTGGTGCTAGTTTTAAAGATGCTATTATTTTTGGAACTGATTTTACAAATGCAAATATGTATGAAACCGATTTTGAAGGAGCATTTTGGAGTGATGATTCTAATGTAAATGGAGAAACTATGTGGCCAAAAGGATTAATTGATCCTTCTGATAATGTTGTTAATCATGCACTATTAAATAGTGGAATTAATCATGGAACCATTAGGTCATTAACAATGACAAAACTTGCAAATAGTACTCATAAAACAAGAAACGAGGGAGCACGAAATGCTCAAGAAACTCAATATGCTGTTAAGAAAGCAACATTAACATTCAATGTCAAAGATAGTATTAAAAGAATTAAAGAAGGTTCTGTTGCCGATGTTAAAGATACAATTGCTAATTTATTGTATACCAAATCGTGTGGTTCTACTTTCGAAGAACCTACTGGTGTTAACTTTTCATTCTGGAACTCAGCAGCAGTTGTTAATCACGTCGGTTGGGATATTAGTGGTTCAGTTGATTTATCAAATATTCCTCAAGCAAATGGTCAAGCTAGAGCGCATGACGACGATGGTTTATTTCAAGATGATACGAAATTCCCTGAAAAACCTGGTAGAACTAAAATTATTGAGGGAGATACAGTCGAAGTTAAAACACGTTTAGATTTATCTGGTGCTGATTTAAGTGGTGCTTCGTTGCGTAATACAAATATGAAACAAGCCAATTTGACATATGCTAATTTGACAGCAATCGACTTAAGTGCTACTGATTTTACTGGTGCAGATATGATGGGTGCTATATTACACGAAATAGACACTTCATCTAATGTTGGTATTAGAGCTTTATTGAATCCTCCAACAGATGGTTTTGTTTACTGGTCTCAACATATGGAACAATCAGATATTAGTGCTACCGATTTCAGTGGCGTTGTTTTCGCTAATGGAACTGATTTCAGTGGATCAACAATAGTTGATACATCATTTAATGATGCTATTTTAATCAATGCAATATTTGATCATTGTAAAATTGGCAGCAACAATAAAGAAGGAGATAAATTACATACAACATTTGAAAATGCTGAAACAGAAAATGTTTCTATGGTTGGTGTGGATATATCCCATGTTGATATTAGTGGTATGAATTTTGGTGAAATTGATTTAAGTGGTGCTACGGTTGTAGACCTTTCATTTTCCAGAATTAGAGGTAGAGGTTTAGGTAAATCAAGATTTGATTATGCTACTATAAAAGAATCCGATTTGAGTGGAACTGCTGCTTTACCAATTAATTGGAATGGTTCAGCTATTGGAACAAAATTTATAGATTTATCATTTACACACGTTGATTTACACAACTGTGCTGATATGGACTTTAGTGGAGCTGAATTTACAAATGTACAATTTACCGCTTGTGATTTCCAAAATGTCAAATTCACAAATGTAGATTTATCAAATGCTGATTTATCAGATTGTATCTTAACTGGTGTTAATTTCCATGGAGCAGACTTAAGCGGTGTTGATATGAGTGGACTTAAATTGGGACAAATGGATTTGAGTGGTGTCAAAAACAATAAATTACATGAAATAGTTTTGACTAGATGTGATATAAGTGCAGTAAATACACATGTAGATAAAAATAATGCTCCAATATACGATAAACTAGGAAGAGCTAATATCAAACATATTGATTTAAGTGGTGCTAAAATAAATGAGGTTGTTTTAAATAACTTTTCATTTGAAGGTTGTACTTTAAGAGATGTCGATTTAAGTCTTTCTGATTTGAGTGGTATTGACTTTAGTGGAGCTACATTAAATTTCACAACGGCTCAAATATTAAAAGATTTTAAAGCTAGTTTAAAACGCGGTTTAGAAGATCCTACATTTGAAGATAGTGGTATTAATTTTAGAAACACAACCATTCATCAAAACATATTCCATGACGCCACTGCTACATTAAAAATTACAGATATTAGTAGAGTTCAAACATTTAAAGATGTTTCAGCTAACGGTTTGAATTTAACAGGCATATTTGTTAGTCCTAGAATTGAATATTTGAATGCCACGGGAGAATATAAAGTTGGTGTTGATGGAATGGACTTTAGTGGCGCAACACTAAGAGGATTAATTACAGATGCTAATACAAAATTAGAAAAAGCAAACTTTACAAATGCTGATTTAAGAGGTTCTACATTAGCGGCGAAATTGGGACATGCAAAATTAGTTGGTGCAAA
>MDTG01090832.1_pt1 | contig 16997 bp, 14 predicted proteins | sample 811421 | NCBI WGS metagenome assembly MDTG01 (sample SAMN05326645, study PRJNA326480) | marine metagenome | isolation source: seawater | place: Pacific Ocean: South East | collected 2011
TAAATGTGGGATACGGAGAGGATATTTCAATAAAAGAACTAGCTGAAAAAATTAAAGACGTTGTAAAGTTTAAAGGAGATATAAAATTTGATGATTCAAAGAAAGATGGCACATATCAAAAATTATTAGATAGCAAAAAAATTAATAGCTTAGGATGGAAACCAAAAATAAATATTAATGAAGGCTTAGAATCAACATATGATTGGTTCATTAAAAATAAAGATTCATTCAGGGGTAATAGGAACTCTTAAAATGGTAAGACCTATAATAATTGCAGGTGGCATTGGTACAAGACTATGGCCAATGTCATCTAAAGTAATGCCAAAACAATTCATGAAGGTTAATTCTCAAAAGTCATTATTTCAAGAAACTTTATCAAGAATAGCTTCAAAAAAATTCGAAAAACCAATAATCGTCACCAATATTGAGTACAAAGAGTTGATAGAGATACAGTTGGCAGAGGAAGATGTAGAGGCTGATATACTATATGAAGAAATACAGAAAAATACATGCCCTGCAATTACATTAGCGCTTCTCTCAATAGAAGAAGATTGCTCTGTACTTGTTCTTCCAGCAGATCATAAGTTTGCGGATGACGACATTCTGGAAAAGTCTATCGATGACGCTCATAAATCTATTAAAGAAAATATAGTAATTTTTGGAATTAAGCCAACATCGCCATCAAGTGAATATGGTTATATAAAAGTAAGAAATTCAGAAGATGGTATAGAATTTGATTCTTTTATAGAAAAACCAACAATTAAAGTTGCTAAACAATATTTGTCGTCAAATGAATATTTTTGGAACTCTGGAATGATTTTCTCAGATAAATCTTTTTTACTTCAAAAAATAAGCGAGCATTCCCCAGATGTTTTTAATCATTGTAGTTCAGTTAGTGATGATTTAAATAAAACCAGTAATTCAAGAGTAATACTATTAAAAGATATGGAAAAATGTCCATCCATCTCAATAGACTATGCCGTTCTAGAAAAAACAAAACAACTTAAATTTTTTGAAATTGAATCAAAATGGAGCGATATGGGCTCATGGAATTCTTTTTACTCAGAGGGCACTAAGGATGAACATGGAAATGTACAGATTGGGAATATATTTGTAAAAGATACAACCAATTCTTTAATAATATCTGAAAATAAAATTGTTTCAGCAATTGGGCTTGAAAATATTGTAATTATTGATTCCAATGAGGGTTTACTTGTATCAAGTATCGAAAAATTGCATCAATTAAAGTTCGTTAAAGAATTAATTGAAAAAATTGATCCTGACAAAAATATAATAGGGCTATCAAATTTTCGTCCTTGGGGTAATTACGTTAGTATCTTTAAAGGAACTAATTTCCAATTAAAATTAATCAATGTTAATCCAAAAAGTAAACTCAGTGTTCAGAGTCATAAAAAAAGATCAGAGCATTGGATTGTAATTAAAGGAAAAGCTTCAGTAGAAATTGACGGAAAAGAACAAAGCCTTAATGAAAATGACCATTGCTTTATTCCACGTAAATCAATTCATTCTCTTGAAAATAAATATGAAGAATCATTACAAATTTTGGAATTACAATATGGTGAATATCTAGGTGAGGATGACATCATTAGGTATAGTGACATTTACGGCAGAGTAGAGGAGTAACTAAATGAAATATGTTCCTTGGTATTTGAAAATCTTAATTAAAATCATTCTAAGCAGACTGCCTTTAAATTATTCTTTTTGGCAAAAAATTGGATTGTTTAGACATGGCCACATGGATAAAGTTGATTATATTATTAAAGTATTTGAGAGGCACATCGATTTTGCTGAACTGGACAAAAATAACATAGAGGGAAGACATTTTATAGAGCTAGGACCAGGAGATAGCATTCTTTCTTCACTGTTAGCCTATTCATATGGAGCCAGATTAACACTTGTTGATGTTGGACATTTTGTTAAGGAAGATATTAATTTTTATAAAAGTATTTGCAATGAACTTACTAAGTTAAATTATAAAATGCCTGATATATCCAATTGCAAAAATATAGACGATATTCTAGAAAAAGTTGGATCTAAATATCTTACGGATGGAGTAAATTCTTTAAAGGCAATACCTGCAGAGTCTGTTGATCTTATTTTCTCTCAAGCTGTATTAGAGCATGTTAGAAAAAAAGATTTCAACGATTTGGCACAAGAAATTAAGAGAATCCTTAAAAAGGATGGTACTTCATCCCACGCCATAGACTTAAAAGATCATTTAAATTATTCTTTAAATAATTTGAGGTTCACTGACAAGCTTTGGGAAACTGAATTTTTTGCTAATTCTGGTTTTTATACAAATAGACTAAGTATTTCTGACATCACTAATATATATAAGAATATTGGATTTAGGATTAAAATTATGAATAAATTAACATGGGATGAAATACCACTTCCAAGATCAAAATTTGCTCAACAATTCAAAAATAGACCATTAGAAGATTTGCTGGTTTCAGAATTTGATTTGATTTTGAAGCACAAATAATGAATAAAGTTTTACTAAGCTCACACAACACATGGTCAATTTATAACTTTAGATTAAATTTAATTAAAAAATTAATAAATGCTGGAAAGGAGGTACACATTTATTCTCCCGTTGATGATTACTCTGATAATCTTTCAGAATTAGGATGTATTGTTCATAAAGCCAACTTTATTGGAAGATCTAAAAATCTTTTTAAGGAGGCTTTTGCTTTAATAAATTGGATAATTTTTTTGAAAAGAAATAGTTTTGAAATATGTTTTCACTTCGGAATAAAGCCAAATATATATGGTTCAATAGCGGCAATAATAAATAATTTACAATATGTGAATAACATAACTGGGTTGGGCGATATTTTCATAAAAAAAAATATTCTTCAGTTATTTGTAAAGAATTTATATTTATTTACTCAAAAAAAAGCTAAAAAAGTTTTTTTTCAAAATAAGGACGATTTAAAAGTTTTTCTCGAATCAAAAATAATTAGTAATAATTCAAATTATGATTTACTTCCGGGTTCTGGAGTAGATTTAGAAAGATTTAAGCAAAAAAATTATGATACGAATAAAAAAAATAAAATTAGTTTCTATTTTGTTGGAAGACTTCTTAAATCAAAAGGTGCTGAGTTGTTCATTCAAGCAGCTAAAAAAATAAAAGATGAAAACAAATTCAAAAATATAGAATTTTTTATGGTAGGTTTCTTTGAGAAAAATGCATCTAAGGATGCTGTTTCACAAAAATTTTTAGATGAGTCAGAAGATGCAGGGATTATTAAATACTTAGGAAGATCTGATCATATGGAAGAAACATTATTAAAAGCAGATTGTGTAGTTTTGCCATCCTCATATAGAGAAGGGACTCCACGTAGTCTTCTCGAGGCATGTGCAATGGGTATCCCAATAATTACAACAAATTCTGTAGGATGCAAAAATGTTGTTGAACACAATTTTAATGGATTTATGATTAAACCAAATTGCGTAGATGATCTAAAATTGTCAATAGAAAACTTTGCATTATTAACTCAAGAAGAGAGAATTAAAATGGGAATCAAAGCAAGAAAAAAAGTTGAATTAGAATTCGATGAAAATATTGTCCTAGATAAATATATGGAATTACTTGATGATTAAAATCGAATCTTTAAATAATGATGAGCCATATTTAAAATATCAAGAATTATATGATTTGGCACTATCAAAAAATCAAAATCAAATTGAGAGAATTTTAATTGCCTCATTCAACACTGACTTAAAAGAAGTAAATGCTAGGTATGTCAACCTAAAATATGTCATAAAAGACGAATGGATATTTTTTAGTAATTACGAATCTGTAAAAGCAAAAGATTTCTTAACCCATAATCAAATAACGGCAGTTTCTTATTGGTCTTCCATAGATGTCCAAATTAGAATGAAAGCAACTATCAAAAAATCAAGTAAAGAATTTTCAGACAAGCATTATTCATTGAGATCTAAAGAAAAAAATGCACTAGCATTTAGCTCTCCTCAGTCTCAACCTGTTAATTCATATCAAGATGTAAAAAATAACTATCAACACACCTTAAGTGCTAGAAATATAAAAAATAGACCCACTTATTGGGGAGGCTATTCATTTATCCCATATTATTTTGAGTTTTGGAAAGGGCATGAATCTAGAATCAATAAGAGAGAAATTTATAAAAATCAGAATAATAAATGGACAAAATCTTTCTTAAGTCCATAAAAATTATGATAATTTCGATTAATGGTATAAAATTTGCAAAATATGATATGTCTTCTTCACTAATATATTTTGCGTAGTTCTTGCGTATAAGGAATTAAATTATAAATACTCGATCAAAATCCAAGATTGTACCTATTAATAAGAATATTAAAGCTGAACAGGTTATGCTTATTGATAAAGATGGTAAAAAAAAAGGTGTTGTATCGCTAGCTGACGCCATCAGAATAGCAGAGGATGCTTCACTAGATTTGGTTCAAGTTTCGTCACCTGATTCTGATCCTATTGTTTGTAAAATATTAGACTATGGAAAACATATGTTTTCTAAGAAAAAAAGTAATTCTTCATCTAAAGTAAAGGTAAAGAAAAATACTACTAAAGAGATTAAGTTCAGACCATCCACCGATGTTGGAGACTACAATATAAAATTAAAAAAAATTAAAAGCTTTATTCTTGACGGAGATAAGACTAAAATAACCGTCCGATTTAGAGGTAGGGAGATTTTGAATAGTGAAATGGGTCTTAATCTTTTAAATAAATTAAAAGATGAGCTAAAAGATATTGCTCAAGTTGACCAAGAGCCTTCTTTAGAAGGACGTCAGTTGCTAATGGTAATGTCTCCTCAAAAAAAGAAAAATTGATATAAAATCATTATGGGATATAAACTTAAAACACATTCCGGTGCATCAAAGCGATTTAAGAAAACTGGTACATCTATAAAAAGTAGAAGCGCAAATAGAAATCATATTCTTACCAAACAATCTACTAAAAGAAAAAGACATAATAGAGGTCTTAATAAATTATCAGGAACAGTTCTTAAAATGGCTTCCAAATTAATAAAGGGATAATTCATCATGCCAAGAGTTACTAAATCACTAACAGCAAAAGCAAAACATAAAAAGGTTTTGAATTCTACTAAGGGTCATTATGGTGCTAGAAGCAGACTTTATAAGACTGCAAAACAATCAAATATAAAATCTCTCCAGTATGCTTTTAGAGATAGAAAGAATAAAAAAAGAAATTTTAGATCTTTATGGATCGCAAGAATTAATGCAGGCTCGAGAGAAATTGGAGTTCCGTATTCTAGGCTTATAGATGCATTAAATAAGAAAAATATCCTAATTGATAGAAAAATATTAGGTGATTTGGCTGCAACTGATAATAATACATTTAAAAAGATTGTTGAATTCGCAACTAGCTAGCATTTGATAAATGCCACTCCCAAAAAATATTAAACCACCAAAAATTATAAAAAGCTCTGGGGCTTTGCATCCAATCAATCAGATTAAAGATCATATTCAGGATTTTTTGGTAAACATTGGTTTTGAAATAATTCATGGACCAGAGGTTGAAACAGAAGAATTTAATTTTGACATGCTTAACATAAAAAAAACGCATCCGGCCAGACAAATGCATGACACTTTCTATGTAAACAACAAAAGTAACGTTTTAAGGACACATACTTCTCCTGTTCAAATTAGAGGAATGCTTGAAAAAAAACCACCAATTTCTTTTATATCTGGTGGAAAAGTTTACAGAAAAGATGACGATGCAACCCATTTACCAATGTTTCATCAAATTGAAGGAATACACATTGCAACAGATGTTAGTTTTGCAAATCTAAAAGATATGATATTTAAAATAGTTAATTTTTTATTTGGAGATAAAGTGCAAGTTAGATTTAGACCATCATATTTTCCATTTACTGAACCTTCTGCAGAAGTAGATATTTTATTTGATGATAAAAAATGGTTAGAGATTTTAGGTTGTGGAATTGTTAATCCAGTGGTCTTAGAAAATTGTGCAATAGATTCACAAAAATACAGTGGGATGGCATTTGGATTGGGTATAGAAAGAATTGCAATGTTGAAATATGGTGTTACAGATATTAGAGATTTCTACAAATCAAATCTAGATTTTCTAGATCAATTTAAATGAAAATAGCATACGAACATCTTATAGAAAATATTGAAAATAAACCTGAAATAAATAAAATTTCAGAAAGATTATTTCAATTAGGTCATGAACATGAAATTGAGGATGATATATTTGACATTGAATTCACGCCCAATAGAGGTGACTGCTTATCTTTAAGAGGATTATTAAGAGACTTAAATCTATTTTACAATACTGAAATTAATAATGAGGTATACAAAGGAAAGATTAAAGAACTTGATCTTGATTTTGTAAATAATTCTAAAGAACATTGCCAATCAATTTCTTTTTTAAAGATTGAAATTGATGAGGCGCCTAAAAATTACAAAAATAATTTAAAAAAATACTTTGATGTTTTGGATGTTAAAAAAATTAACTTTTTTACAGACGTATCAAATTATTTATCCTATGAAACAGGACAACCTACTCATTGCTATGATTCTGAAAAATTAGGAAATTACATCAAGCTAGATACTTTGAAAGAAAAATGTGAATTTGAAACTTTACTTGATAAAAAAATTAATTTGGATGGCGAAAATTTGGTATTTACTTGTAAAAATAACGAAGTAATAAATTTAGCCGGAGTAATTGGTGGCAAAAATACAGCTTGTGATTCAAGTACAAGATCTATAATTTTAGAATGTGCTCATTTTAATCCTGAAGTTATAATGGGCAAGGCTGTGAAATATAATTTAACTTCTGAAGCTGCTCATAAATTTGAGAGAAATACAGATCCAAGCTGCCATGATTACGTTTTAAGAAGGTTTATTAAAATTATTGAGGATCATGCAAAAATTACAAATATGGAGCTTTATACACAATGTCATAGGTCTCAAGAAAAATATTCACTCAAATTAAATGCAAAGCACATCAATCAAATTTTGGGTACAAATATTTCTGAAAATGAATGCATTTTATATTTAGAAAAACTTGGTTTTGAAATAAAAGATTCAGTTATATATATCCCAAATCATCGACATGATATTAGAAACAATAATGATATTTCAGAAGAAGTAGCAAGGGCAATTGGATATGACAATATACAAGCCCAAAATATTGATATATCTGCAAAAAATAAAACAAATATTGTTACAGAAAATGAAATCAAGCTAAAAAATATTCTTATTAATAATGGATTTTCCGAAGTAATCAACAATCCGTTTGTTTCATATTCAAATGACATTTCAATTGTTGTTGATAACCCTTTAGATTCAAACAAGAAGTACTTAAGGACCAACTTGAAAAACTCTTTAATCCAAAACCTTGTTTATAATGAAAGAAGACAGAAAGACATCATAAAGTTATTTGAGGTTTCTGATATTTACTCTAATAACTCGAATTCCTATAAAAAAGTAATTGGAATTATAGCAAGTGGAAGAATAGATAATAATTTTCAAGATTTCACAAAAAAAATTGATAGCGAGTACATTAAAAACATCCTATCAAATGGCATAAACAAAATTGATGACATAAATTTTGAAGAAATTTCTAGAGTTAAGATTGATTCAAAATCGAAGGATATGATTACATATACAGAGTTTGAAATTAACTCAAATGTCGAAATTCATTATGATGAAGATTTGAGGGATAAAAAATTACTTGATATTCAATATCAACCAGTGTCTGAATTTCCGTGCTCAATTAGAGATTTGTCATTTTCAGTTAAAGATTATTCTAAATACGAACCGTTAAAAGAATACATTTTTAATTTTAAAGATGATATTTTAAAAGATGTTTTTATATTTGATTATTTTTTAAACGAAAAAAATAATGAAATTAAAATTGGTTTTAGATTTATTTTCCAAGACAGTAATTCAACAATAACTGAAACACAGGTAAACAATATTATGAATGTTATAATTAACAACACTATCAAAGATAAGAGTGTTACTATTCCTGGGTTATAATGTCATGAATTTTAAGAAAGACAACAAAATGAAAAAATATATATTTTTTATACTTTTGCCTTTATTGGCCTTCGTTATCAATTCTCAAGAGGTTTTTGATCAAGACTTTTTAGATAGTTTACCTGATGATATTAAAGACGATGTAATGCAAAGATCTGATGAGAAAGGTGATGGTATAAGTGATAACTTTGGCGCGTATCAATATTCGTCAAAGTTAAGGGAAAAAGAAGAGCTTGAAAAACTAAAAAAAAGACTCGAATTTGATTTAAAAGAATTAGAGAGAAGGTTGAGTGGCGATGAGAAATTATTCATTGAAGATGAATTAGAGCTGTTTGGTTCGAATTTTTTTAATACATTTCAAACTTCATTCATGCCAATAAATGAACCAAACCCAGACTCAGGATATATCCTAGATGTTGGAGATATTCTTGATATTCAACTTGTTGGTCAAAACAGTTATATAAAAGAATTTCAAGTTGGTGGTGACGGCTCAGTAAACATACCTGATATTGGAAAAATAGTTGTTGCTGGTTTAAATTTAAATGAAGCTTCATCTTTAGTTAAATCAAGAGTTAGTTCAGCTTTTATTGGTACTGAGGCATTTATAAGCTTAAATAAAGTTAGAGACGTTAATATTTTAGTATCTGGTAATGCAGCCAACCCAGGTATCTATACTCTAACTGGAAATTCTAATGTACTTCATGCTTTGACTGCTTCTGGAGGTATAAGTGAATTTGGTTCTTACAGAGAAATTAATCTAATAAGAGATAATAAAGTTATAGAAACTTTAGACATATACGATTTATTAATTGATGGAAAATATTCTTTAAAAAAACGCTTAAGATCTGGAGATATTGTTTTTGTTGAGCCTCGTAAAAATATTGTCGCAATTGATGGAGCTATAAAAAGACCAGCAAAATATGAAATTACTGATAATCAGTTCCTTGGCGATGTTGTGAGATATGCAAATGGCATGAAACGAACTGCGGATATTCAAAACATCTCTTTAGAACGAATTTTAGATGGTACCCTAAAAACAATTCCTATAATGAATCAGAAACAATTTGATTCAATAACACCGGTAGATGGAGATTTAATTTATATAAGAGAATTTCCTTTCAGACAAGCGAAGATTTCTGGTGCTGTAAAAAAACCAGGTTCTTATACAATGGCAGCTGGCGAAACATTGGATGATCTCATAAAAAAAGCAGGAGGATTTAATTTTAATGCTTATCCACTTGGTGCAATCTATTTGAATGATGAAGCAAAAGAAATTGATCAGAAATCTCGAGATATTTTATACGCAGAGTTTATAGATAATTTAATAGCTGTAAGTCAGCAAAACATTAGTGAGAACTTTGATCTTACTCCAATTGTGAGACTTACATCTCAAATTAAAAATTCTGAGGCTGCAGGAAGAATCATAGTAAATTTAGAAGAAGATGTTGAAGATTCTCAAGAAGTTCAAATAAAAGATGGTGATGAATTAATAATTCCCGAAACTACGAATAATGTTTATGTATATGGTGAAATTTCTAGTGAGGGATCTGTTATGTTCTCTCCAAATAAAACCGTAGAATATTTCGTAAATAAATCAGGGGGCTTTAAAAGATTTGCTGATGTTAATTCAATATACATTCTTTATCCAAACGGAGAATCAGTTCGATATGAGTCAAAGAGGAATGTATTTGAATCAAGACCAAGATCTCAAGTTAAAATTTATCCCGGTTCAATAATATTTGTACCTAGAGAACTTGATGAATCAACGCCAAGAAGATTGGCAGCTCAGGCTTATGTATCAATTTTAGGTAACCTAGGAATTGCTTTAGCCTCTTTATCTTCAATTAATAATAATAATTAATTAAAGATGAATGACTAATTATGATATCAGCTCTTTAAAAAAATATTTTCTGTTTGTAGTTACTTTTTGCAACGTTTCTTTTGCTGATAATTTTGAAACAAATATTTATAACAATCATGGTGTTGTAGGCCTAATAAATACTCCAACAGCAAGATTCTTTGACGAAAGTGTTCATGGTATAACATTTTATGATGGAACTCCTGATCAGAAGATAACACTATCATCTAATCCATACGATTGGATGGAAGCCTCTTTTTTTTACACAAATATTCAAGGCAAACCATATCCAGGATATGAATTTCAGGATTATAAAGACAAAGGATTTAATATTAAATTAAGACTCAAAAAAGAAGGTATTTTGCCAGCTATTGCAATTGGGCTAAATGACTTTGCTGGTACAGGTTACTATAGTTCTGAATATATAGTCTCAAGTTATGGAATAAAAAATTTTGATTTTCATTTTGGCTTAGGGTGGGGTCAATTAAATGGCGCAGACAAAAAAATTAAAAATCCGCTTGGTTATATAAAAGATTCATTTTATGACAGGCCACTAGGTACAAAAGACAGAGGTGGTAGTGTAAATCTATCTCAATATTTCTCTGATGAGCAGGCAAGCCCTTTTTATGGAATTTCTTATCTATATAATAAAAATCTTCTACTAAAATTTGAGAAAGACCCTATCCTTGTAAATGGTCCCAGAATGCCATACGAAAAGAGAGAAAGTGAATTTTCTATTGGGCTAGATTATTTTTTTAATGATAATTTTTCTTTAGGAGCATCATTTGAAAGAGGCGGGTTTTTCTCCATGAAATTTGTTTATAAAAATAATCCAAAATCAACTAAAAAATACGAATATACGACTCCTGAAACGAATAGTAATGATGATAAATACACAAGATTAATAAAAAATCTTGAAGATAATGGTATTGGCGTTAATAAGATTTCAGAATCATCAAGGTCAATAGGTTTGGAATTAACTCAATTTATTCATCCAAGTTTGGATATTATTGAGGAAATAATTGCAGAAGCATCCAAAAAATCTGGAATAGAAAAAAACATCAAAACAGATTTAGAAATTGCAAACTTTAAAGCAGTGTCAGAAATTGATGAAACATTCAGAAGAAGTGCAAAAACAATATACGAAAGGCAAACCTCAAGAAGATTCAATACATCCACAGGAATAAGACTTAGGCCTTTCATTGCATCAAGGGAAGAATTTTTTAAAGGTGCCGTTTTGCTTGAAAATGATAGTGAGTTTATTTTGAGAGAGAATTTATTTTTTAATACCAATTTAAAATATAACTTAGCTAACAATTTTGATGATCTTAGATATCCGCCTATTGATACTTATCCAGCTCAAGTTAGATCAGATGTTAAACAATATCTTAAAAATATGGACGAAGGTATCTTAATTGGTAGGGCTCAGTTTGATTATCATTTGACACCAAAAGAAAATCATCACTTTATGATAACTGCTGGCATTCTTGAAGACATGTTTTCTGGTGTAGGAATAGAATATCTAAATTTCAAGCCTAACAATAACTTCTCATTTGGAGTTGAATTATTTCAAGTTAAAAAAAGAGATTATGAATGGGGTTTTGGCCATCTTGATTATGAAAATACAACTTTTACTGCAAACTTTTATTATAGAAACTATGGATTAATACCGTTTGATATGAAACTTTCTGCAGGTGAATATCTTGCTGGAGATGAAGGATTTACATTAGAGTTCTCAAGAACATATATAAATGGAGTAAGATTTGGGGCATTTGCAACTTTTACAGATGTTTCCACTGATCAATTCGGTGAAGGAAGCTTTGACAAAGGTTTATTTTTTAAAATACCCATATTCGGTAATGCCATATCTTACACATGGAGACCATTGACAAAAGATCCGGGTGCAAAATTAGTTAGAAGAAATTCTCTTCACAATCTACTAGTAAGGTTTAGAGCAATAAACTGAATAATTTTAAATTAACAACGTGTATAAAAAAAACATATTAGACGATTTTTTTAAATACATAAAAAAAATACATAAATGCTTTTAATTTTTGTTAAAAATACAGTAGAATTGTCTTCCGGAGTTGTATATATAGTAAATTTATGTGAATATAACTCTTGAATAGCAAATAATAGAGGATATAGCTATGAGAAAATTTTATATACTTAGTTTAACAATGCTAACATTAGGTTTAGCTACTGATATTAGTTCTGAGACTATAAATGAAATGGAACAACGTATTGGTCAAATGGGGGTAGTTGAACTTCAGGAAAGAAGATCATACTTACTGCAGGAGCAAGAGAATACTCAAAATCCATCAAGATTAAAAGAAATAGCACAGGAGCTTAGCGCAATTCAAAAAGCTTTAGTTGCTCTTGTTGGTGCAGCAGTAATTTCAAATATTACTGATGACGGATACAATGACAATGTTCCACCTGTTATTACTTTAAATGGGTCCAACCCTGATACTGCTGAATTAGGAAATGCCTATACAGATCCAGGCGCTACAGCATTTGATGAATTTCATGGTGATACACCAGTTTCAGCATCAGGAACTGTAGATACATCTACACTTGGGTCATACACTATTACATATACAGCAACGGATTTAGATGGCAATACTGCTACTGCTACAAGAACAGTTAACGTTGTAGATACCACAGCACCTCTCATAACAGTAACTGGTGATAACCCAGCTTCTGTTGAGCTTGGATCTGCTAGCTATGACGATGCAGGCGCTACTGCTACTGATGCTTCTGGAGCCGTTACGGTCGTTACAACTGGTGATGATGCAGTTGATCCAGATACATTAGGATCATATACAGTCACTTATACATCTACTGACCCTTCAGGTAATGTTGGAACAGCTACAAGAACTGTTAATGTTGTTGACACTACCTTGCCTGTCTTTACATCTTCATCAACATTTATCGTAGATGAAGGAGCTACCGCAGTAGGAACAGTTACAGCAACTGATATACAAACAGTTACATTCTCAATATCCGGAAGTGATGATTTAACAATTACATCAGCTGGTGTTCTAACATTTGTAACCCCTGCGGATTACGAAGCACAAACTGATAATCCAAAAGAACTTCCATATGATGGTAGCACTTATGATATAACAGCTACAGTTACAGCTACAGATGCTAGCTCTAACGCTGCTACACAAGTTATCACTGTAAGCATTAGGGATTTTGGTGGTATAGACGATAATTCTGAGACTGGAACCGCTACAGGTACAACTTCTCTAGCAACTGGAACTGGAACCGCAACAGGTACTGGAACTGGTACAGCAACAGGAACTGCTACTGGAACTGGAACAGGAACTGATACTGGAACAGGAACTGGTACAGGAACTGGAACTGGAACAGGAACTGGAACTGGAACTGGAACAGGGACCGGTACTTAGTTTAAATTTATAAATGAGTCTTGGAAAAAGAGATATTTCAAAAAATATCTCTTCCAAGACTCGAATTACATCTAAAGATAGTTTAAAGATTCTCAACAAATTCATTGAAGTAATCTCTACCCAATCCAACAATAAGAATATAAAAATTTCAAATTTTGGTACTTTTTATATCCATAATACACCAGCAAGAATTGGAAGAAATCCTAAGACGAAAGAAGAATTTACTATATCAAAAAGATCTAAATTATTACTTAAAGCATCCTCATACGTTAAGAATTATTTAAATTAATCTTGGTCGGGATGGTCGGATTTGAACCGACGACCACTACACCCCCAGTGTAGTGCGCTACCAGGCTGCGCCACATCCCGAAAAAAATAATATATAATGTTATTCTTCATTTATATATACTTTTTTATAATTAAAATTGAAACTTTCAAAATTTATTGCGATTTATATATTATGCTTTGTATCTTTCAAAGCGCTTTCTGACTATCAAGTTGAAACTTCATCAGGTGTTGTTGATGGTTATAAAAAAGGAAGAGTTTTAAATTGGGATGATATTCCATATGCAAAACCTCCAATTGATGAATTAAGATGGAAAGCACCAAGGGAAATAAATAATCCTAGTCAATTCATATCACCAAAAGATGGAAATTATTGCGTTCAAAGACCATCCTCTCTTGGTGGTCCCGGAGGAAGTGGGCCTTATGTTGGAACAGAAGATTGTTTGTACTTAGACATTTCAGCTCCTTTAAATAAAAAATCTAAATTACTCCCTGTAATGTTTTGGATACATGGTGGGGGCAATACATCTGGACTTAAAGATCTATATGATTTTAATAAAATGATTAAAAAACATAATGTTGTAGTTGTTAGAATAAATTATAGACTGGGTCCATTTGGTTGGTTTTATCATCCTGCGATACAAGAACTTCAAGATGATGATGATAAAACATCAAATTTTGGAACATTAGATATCATAGCTGCACTCCACTGGGTAAAGAAAAATATAGAATTTTTTGGCGGAGATCCAGAAAATGTAACAATTTTTGGTGAGTCAGCAGGAGGCCATAATGTTTTTTCTTTATTAGTATCCAATAAATCAAAGGGTTTATTTCATAAAGCAATATCTATGTCAGGCTATACAACCTCTATATCACCGTCTGACGCTTTTATGCAAGAAACAAAATCATCTACATCATCCTATACAAGTTCAGAGGTTATAAATAAAATTATTAATGATCTAAAAGATAAAAAAGAATCTTATTCCAATAAAGAAATTAGAGAGATTTTATTAAACCTATCCACTTCAGATTTTTTTCAATATTATGCAAACCGTCAGGCATATGAAGAAATACCGTTGCTTACATCTGATGGTGTTGTGATACCTGAAATTGGACTAAATGCAGCACTTTACAATAAAGAATTTGTTAACAAAGTCCCAACAATTGCTGGATCAAATAGGGACGAAGTCAAACTGTGGTTAGCTACAGCAGAATATTTTGTGCAATTAGATTATTCTGCTGTTGGAAACTTACTTAATATTCCAAAAGTTTCACTCAGAGATAAAGATGCTTTTGAAGCTTTTAATTACTATAGAAGCTCAGCTTGGAAAATAAGAGGCGTTGATATTCCTCTGAGAGGACTATATGAATCAGGTAATAATGATCTTTATGCTTACAGATATGATTGGGACGATCATAGAAGATACGTAGTTGCAGATTTTAAAAAACTTATTGGCGCAGCCCATGCTACAGAAATTCCTCTTTTAGCTGGTAATTCAAAACTTGTAGGCGGATATCCGTTATCCGATTTAATTTATCCTGCTGGAAGATCGAAACTCTTTACATCGAGAAATATGATGTTGTTTTGGACTAATTTTGCAAAAAATGGTGAACCTGGAGAATCTACAAATCGCATAGGCTGGAATTCAATCGTTGATGATGATGAATTTGGTTCAGCTTTTATTGTGCTAGATAACAAAAAAAATTTGAGTTTAAAATCAGAAAAAAATACTTTTAAATCTCTTGCAGAGGAACTATATCAAGATTCAAGGGTAAATGAATTGGAGAAGTGCGTAATCTTACTGCAAATGTTTACATTTGTCGGCAATGACCTATACGATGAAAATATAGGTTTTTATCCAGGCAAATGCAGTAGATCTGAATCAGAAAGATTTTTAATTGAAAACGCAAGTTTTATTGAATATTAGCTTTTAGTATCGTCTTTTAATCTTAATACTTCAATATCTTTTATTTTGATTAAGCCTGCTACTCTTCTAATCAATCTCTCTTCGTCTACATCTAGTTTTCCATCTGCATATGCCGTTTGCCACATAAACTTTAACAAAGAAATTTTATCTTCTTTTGAATAATTTTTATTAATATCTTCTATAAATTCATGGAAGGAGACACTATCTTTACTGTAAATCTCAACAATTTTAAATATTTCATTTTTATCACGACCTACTTTGATAGCAATTTTTTCTATTTCACTCATCAATATAGATAATTCATCTTTACTAATTTCACCATCAGACCTTGCTATCTCATATGCTAAAACTGCAGCAGTAAGCTCTAGCTCAAACGATGGCTGACTTGTTGTAATGTCTTTTTTATCTCTTTTAAAAAAATTAAACATTATTAAATTAGCTTAGAAAATCTTTTACCAAAAAATCCAGTAAGAGCATAATATGAAATAGCATACATGAAAAATAATCCTGTTGAAATGTATGATGACAGATGCATCTCAACTAAGATACCTATCAAACCAGTTATAAAAGTAATAGAAAGTATAATTATGAGAGTATTTTTTGAATTAAACTTTTTCATTAATTTATGATGAATATGATCTCTTCCAGCAGTGCTCCAACTTTTACCTGTGCTCGTTCTTGCAAAAATTAACCCAATGCAGTCAAGAAGTGGAATTGCAACAAACCATAAAACTGTAATTGGCTCTATACTATAAATTTCACTTTGAGAGGCATAAATTGCGACCCATGCGACCCAAAAACCTACAAGATTTGAGCCACTATCACCTAAAAAAACCTCTCTTTTTTTTCCGAAAAATCCTAAATTAAATAATACAAAACCTATCATTGAACCAATAATTAAAACCAGCATTGAGTCATAAATTAATCCAGAATAAAAACCCATAAATATTAGTGCAAGCATTGCACATCCAGAACATAGACCATTAATGCCATCCATCATATTAAATGCATTCATTATTCCAACCACACAAAAGACTGTAAATGGAATACTAAAAACCCCAAGATTTATTTCTCCAAATCCAAATAAATTACCCAAAGATTCTAGATATATGTCAGTACTTATAATTAAGTAAATTGAAAGAAAGATCTGTATTAATATACGTAATAGCGGCCTCAATCCTTTAAAATCGTCAAAAAGAAATAGAACAAGTAATGGTATTGATATAACCATTAGTTGAAAAGTAAATTCTGGTACATATCCTGTCAAATTATTTAGATCAATATATAATTTACCAGAGATAAGGAGGGCGACTAGAATTCCTATACCACCAGTAATTGGGGTTGGTCTTTTATGAAATTTTCTACTTCTGTCAGGTAAATCTACAAGAATATTATATTTTTTTGCATAATTTCTTAGCATAGAATTTATGGTCATTGATGCAATAATGCTTATAA
>MDTG01287449.1_pt1 | contig 16994 bp, 17 predicted proteins | sample 811421 | NCBI WGS metagenome assembly MDTG01 (sample SAMN05326645, study PRJNA326480) | marine metagenome | isolation source: seawater | place: Pacific Ocean: South East | collected 2011
ATTTAAAAGAACAATTTGCAAACTGTGATGATCTGTGGGGTAAACTCAGAAAATTTGTAGCAACAGGAGATTTTACATTAGGAAAACCACTGGTTGAATTTGAAAAAAAATTTGCAAGTTTAATAGGAGTTAAATATGCAATTGGTGTCAATTCAGGAACTGATGCTATTAAACTATCTTTAAAATCACTGGGTGTTGGTCATGGGGATGAGGTGATCACTGCTGCCAATACTTTTGTTGCTACTGTTGGTGCAATAATGGAGTTGGGTGCAAAACCAGTATTTGTAGATTGTGATGATACGTTCTGCTTGAATGTTGATGATGTACAAAACAAAATTTCAAAAAAAACCAAAGCAATCCTTCCTGTGCATTTTACTGGCTACATGACAAATATGAAAAAGATTATGCAGATATCAAATAAATTCAAAATTCCAGTCGTTGAAGATGCATGCCAATCAATTCTTGGCTCATACAACGGGAAAAATGCTGGATGCTGGGGTGATTTTGGAGCATTTTCTCTTCATCCATTAAAAAATTTAAATGTTTGGTCAGATGGAGGAATAATTACAACAAATAAAAAAAAAAATTATCAAAAGCTATTATTGCTAAGAAACCATGGTTTGTCAGATAGGGACACAGTAAAAATTGCAGGATATAATTCAAGACTAGATACTATTCAAGCAGTTGTAGGCAATTGGGTGATACCCAAAGCTAGACAAATAGCAAATGCAAGAATAAAAAATGCTAAATACCTAGACAAACATCTCTCAAATATTAAAGAAATATCAATACCTCCAAGAATTAAAAATAATAAAAACGTTTTTCATTTGTACATTGTTTTTGCAAAAAAAAGGAACGCACTATATAAATTTTGTAAAAAAAAAGGCATAGAGGTAAAAATTCATTATCCCAAACCTATGTATCTACAAAAAGCATTAAAACATCTTAAATATAAAAAAGGTGATTTTCCAGTAACAGAAGAACATACAAAAAAAATTATCACATTTCCATGTGATCAACATTTAAATAAAAAAAAACTTGATTATATTATTAATACTGTCAGAAGTTTTTTCTTAAAAAAAATTTGATAAAAATGAAAAAAAAAAATAAAATTTATAAATTTAGTTGGACAGTACAAAAGTATTTCAGGGGATATGAAAAAACAATTTGGAAAAATATTTTCAAATTCAAGTTTTGTATTAAGAGAACATGTAACAAAATTTGAAAAGGAAATATCAAAAAAATTAAAAGTAAAATATGTTGTAGGGTTAAATAGTGGAACAGATGCTCTTTTAATGGCTCTGGCTCAACTTAATATCAATAAAGGAGATGAGATAATTACTCCATCACACACATATGTAGCCACTGTATCTGCGATTACTCATGTAGGAGCCAAACCTGTTTTTGTTGATATCACTGAAGATTTTAATTTGGACCCAAAAAAAATTGAAAAAAAGATTAATAAGAAGACAAAAGCAATTCTACCTGTTCATCTTAATGGTCGATCATGTGAAATGAGATCTATAATGAAAATATCTAAAAAATACAAGATACCAGTTATTGAAGATGCTGCTCAATCTTTTGGTACAAAATTTAATGGCAAATTTACAGGAACATTTGGACAATCAGGTGCATTCAGTCTTCACCCAATGAAAAATTTAAGTGTGCCAGGAGATGGAGGCTTTTTGGTTACAAACAATAAAAAAATTTTTCAAAGTGTTTGTCTTCTAAGAGACCATGGCAGATCTAGAATTAAAAGAAATTACAAACTTAAAAGTGAATATCTAAAATGCTTTGGTTTTAATAGTAGACTTGATAATATTCATGCAAGTGTAGCTCTACTTAAATTAAAAAAGATTGATAACTGGATAAAAAAAAGAATAGAGATCGCAAATTACTATCATAAATTTTTAGAGAGTAACAAAAATTTAATTATTCCAAAATTTTATAATGATAAAAACCATAATTTTTTTGATACCTATAACTCTTATGTAATAAGAGTTTTGAAAAAAAGAGATAAACTTAAAAAATTTTTAGAAGATAATGGTATTGAAGTTTTTATCCATATGGAAAGAGGAGTGCATCTTGAAAAATATTTAAAAGTTGGTAATTGGAAATTACCTAAGACAGAAAAATTGGAAAAACAAATTTTATCAATTCCAATTTACCCAGAATTAAAAATTTCAGATCAAAAATTTATAATTTCTAAAATAAATAATTTTTTTAAAAAAAATTAATGAAAATCATTATAACTGGAAGTGAAGGGTTCATTGGCATTCACTTATCAAAATTTCTTGAATCCAAAGGTATTAAAGTAATTAAATATGATTTAAAAAATAAAAAAAAAAAATATTTAATATAAAAAATTTAGAAAAATTAGATGGTATCGTTCATTTAGCAGGTGTAAGTAGAGTTTCAGAAAGTTTAGAAAAACCCTTAAAAACTATGTCTAATAATGTATTGTTAACTTGTAAAATATTAGAAAGTTTAAAAAATTTAAAAAAAAAACCTTGGTTTATTTTTACAAGCACTCATCAAATTGAAATGGAAAAATCATCACAAGTAAAAAGTCCTTATTCAATATCCAAAAATACATGTGATGAATTAATTAAATTTTATGCCTCAAGATTTAATATACCTTCTTATATACTAAAATTAAGTGATGTTTATAGTAATGACAATCTAAATAACAAAAGAGCTCTCGATAAAATGATTAAAAAATTTAAAGATAACAAATCTTTTATCATTGAAAACAAGAGTCATTTTTTTAAATTTATAGAAATTAATGAATTAATAAAAATTATTTTTCAAATAATAAAAAAAAAGAAAAAACCAATATGCACCTCCATCAAAATAAATGTCAAAAATAAAATAAGCCTCAAAGATTTAGCAATATTAGTGAAAAAAAAATGAATTCTAAATCAAAAATTGTCTTTAAAAAAAAGAAAGATAAAGATAATTTCCACAAAATTAAAGTTATTGAAAAAAATTTAAATGTTTTCTTTAATTTTTCAAAAATAAATAATAACTAATAATATTATGAAAAAAATAGTATTTGTTTCGGGTAGGTTCAATGTAATACACCCAGGACATTTAAGATTATTAAGATTCGCAAAAAAACTTGGAGATTATTTAATTGTTGGTCTTGAAAGTGATGCAATGGCGAATAATGAAGCTTATGTGTCTGAGACTCTAAGATTGGATGGATTAAAAAGTAATATATGGGTTGATAAAGTTATTTTGATAAAAGACTCAATCTCAAAAACAATAAATAAAATTAAACCACATATAATTGTAAAGGGAAAGGAACATGAAAAAAAATTTAATATAGAAAAAAAAATAGTAGAAAGTTACGGAGGTAAACTTTTTTTTAGTTCAGGGGATAATGTATTTTCATCACTTGATATTATTAAAAAAGAAATTAATCAAAGTAGTATAAACACGATAAATTTTCCAAAAAAATATATAAAACGACATAATATAAAATCTAACTCTTTAAAAAAAATCTTAAACAATTTTTCTAAACTTAAGGTATGTGTGATTGGTGACATAATTGTTGATGAATACATTACATGTGAACCTATTGGCATGTCTCAAGAAGATCCCACAATAGTTGTTACACCAATTGATAAATCAAAGTTTTTAGGAGGAGCAGGAATTGTTGCTGCTCATGTTGCAGGACTTGGAGCTGACGTAGATTTGTACTCAGTTACTGGTAACGATTTATTATCAAAATTTATTAAACAAAAAATAAAAAAATATAAAATTAATCCTTTCATTTATAAAGATGAGAGTAGACAAACAAGTTATAAGCAAAAATTTAGAAGTTCAGATAGAGCAATTTTTAAAGTAAATCAACTACAGCAGACTCCAATTAATAAATCATTTCAGAATATAATATTTAAAACAATTTTAAAAAAAATAAAAAAATATGATTTAATTTTATTATCAGATTTTAATTACGGAGTGTTGGCTCAAGACTTAGTTGACAAAATAATAAATCTTTCTAAGAGGAATAAAGTTATAATATGTGCAGATAGTCAATCTTCATCTCAAATTGGAAATATAAGTAGGTTTCATGATGTAAATTTACTGACACCCACAGAAAGAGAGGCGAGGTTAAGTATTCAGAATAATGAGGATGGTTTAATAGTATTAGTTGAAAAATTAAGAAAAAAATCAAAAGCCAAAAAAATATTATTGAAGCTTGGGCAAGAGGGGATTTTAATACACACAGGAAACTTAAAAAAAAATAATAAAATTCTTACTGATAGGATTGGACCAATGAACTTACATCCAAAGGATATTTCTGGGGCAGGAGATTGCCTATTAGTTGCGAGCTCACTGTCTGAAGTTTCAGAAGCAAATATATGGGAAACGGCATTTTTAGGGTCCCTAGCATCAGCCATACAAGTCAGCAGGACTGGAAACATACCTCTTCAATTTAAAGAATTACTAAAAGAAATTAATCAAATAGATATCTAAATATATCATTTATGAATGCGATATTATTAGCTGCAGGCTATGGTAGAAGATTAAGGTCAATAACAAAAAAAAAACCTAAATGTCTAGTCTCAATTGGAAAAAAAAAATTACTAGAAATTTGGATTGAAAAACTCATTTTTCTTGGTGTAAAAAAAATTTTGATTAATACACACTATTTGTCAAAAGAAGTAAAAAGATTTATCAGTAATTCAGAGCATAAAAAAAAAATTAAAATTTTTCATGAAAAAAAATTATTAGGAACAGGTCAAACTGTTTATCAAAATAGAAAATTTCTAAACAAAAAAAATAGTTTAATTGTACATGCTGATAATTTTTGTTTGGATGATTTAAAGAAGTTAATTGATAGACATAAAAATAGACCCAAAAAATGCTCTATGACCATGATGACATTTACTTGTGAAGAACCAAAATTATGTGGAATTATTGAAAAAAATAAATTGGGTATAGTAAATAAAATGCACGAAAAATCTAATTTTCCAAAAAGTAAAATTGCGAATGCAGCTATCTACGTTGTTTCCAAAAGTTTTTTGAAAAATTTAAAAAAAATCAAAAATTTAAAAGATATTTCAAAAGATATAATTCCCTTTTTTTATGAAAAAATTTATACTTATCATACAAAAAAACCCTTCTTTGATATTGGCACTCAAAAAAACTTAAAAAAAGCAAGAGAAATTGCAAAATTATGATTTCAAAGATTTTAAATTTTTTAAACAGTAATAAAATAATTCCGTTTTTTATAATAACCCCAATCGTTTATGCAATTGGTACTGCTACAGAGGAAATATTAATTGGTGCTCAAAAAGCCAGAAAAATGAATAAAAAAATCTTAATAATTTTTCCTACATGGGGAAAGCTTTTTTTTGATTACGATGTATGTAATAACTTTTTATCATCACACTTGATTTTAAACAATTACAAACAATTTGAAGCTACTAGATTAAAAAAATTTATTACGCTTTTGGTAAATATTGAACTAATTATTTCTAGATCTATAATTTTTGTCTTTAAATATTTTTTGAATAAACAAACAAAAGAAAAGCTTAAATTTCCAAGAGTTGGTATAAATTTTTCATATTCTGAAGATAATATTAATCATAAAAATCTTAAAAAAGTAAAATTTAATGAAATTCCAGCTTTAATAACTTCTAATGAAAAAATAAATATTATACGTGATGAAAAACATCTATATAAAATTAAAGATCAAATCAAATTTGATTTTGATGAGCCATATGTTTGTTTACAGGTAAGAGACAGCGCGTTCTATAATGACAGCAATAGAAAGGATTATAGAAATTCAAATATTACTAATTACTATGAGATGATTAAACTTCTACTTTCAAAAAATTTTAAAGTTGTGAGAATGGGCTCTAAAGTTCATCATAAACTAAAAATAAAGGACAAAAACTTGATAGATTATCCTTTTTCAAATTTCTACAATAAATACTTAGATTTATATTTTATTCAAAACTGTAATTTTTATATTGGAACTTCTTCAGGCCTCATTGATATTGCATGGATGTTTAATAGACCAGTGTTACTCACAAATATGGTTAATATTTTTAGTGGTTTACCAAGAAATGAAATTGACAGAGGGATATTCAAAAAAATATATCATAATGACAAAAAATTAAGTTTAAGTGAATATATGGATTTGCCTTTCTCGTTTCATAATTTAGATAGCAATATAGATGATTTAAAGTATGAAGAAAATTCAAGCGAAGAGCTACACCAAGCTGCTGTTAGTTTTGTAGATAACCTTGAAAAAAATGATAAAAAACTAGATCAAAATCAAATTTTGTTTAATTCTTTAGTAATTCAAAGATTGGAAAAAATGTTTTATGAAAGATCAGAGATTAATTGTTTATCTAACTATCATGCTTGTTTAAACATGATGAGAATTACAAAATCCTGTAAAGGCTCATTATCTTCCTTTTTTCTTAAAAAACATTTAAATTAAATAAATATTTATTTAAAAAAACTTACAGAAAATTAAAATATGAAAAAGATTGTTGTTACAGGTGCTTGTGGATTTATTGGATCACATCTTTGCGAAATGTTAGTTAAAAAGGGCTACAAAGTTATAGCGTTTGATAGATATAATATTAATAACGATAAAGGTTGGTTAGAAAAATCAAAATTTAAGAAAGATATTGAATTTATATTAGGTGACATAAGAGATTATGAATCAGTCCATCATGCATTAAAAAATTGTAATCATGTTTTTCATTTAGCAGCTTTAATTGGGATACCCTATTCATACTCAAATCCTTTAGCTTATATTAAAACAAATGTGGAGGGAACCTACAACGTACTATCAGCTGCGAAAATGCATGATCTACAGCAAATAATCATAACATCTACTAGCGAAGTTTATGGATCGGCAAAATATATTCCAATAGATGAAAATCATCCTTGTGTAGGTCAATCTCCTTATTCTGCAAGTAAGATTTCTGCGGACCAACTTGCGATTAGTTTTTATAAATCTTTTAATTTACCTATTAAAATTGCTAGACCTTTTAATACTTATGGACCAAGGCAATCCTCTAGAGCAATTATACCCACAATTATAAATCAGTGTCTTTCAAACAAAAAAATGAAATTAGGCAACCAGTTTCCAACACGAGATTTGACATATGTAGATGATACTTGCTTAGGATTTTATGAGATTTTTAAGCAAAAAAATTTTTTTGGTGAAATTGTCAACATAGGATCTGGTCAAGAAATATCGATTAGAGACTTAAAAGAAAAAATATTAAAAAAGATGAAAAAAAAAATTGATACAAAAACTGACAAAGTAAGACTAAGACCAAAAAATAGTGAGGTAAATCAATTAATTTGTAATAATGAAAAAATTATGAATGAAACAAAATGGAAAATTAAAAATAACCTTGATGAAGGTTTAGAGAAAACAATTAATTGGTTCAAAAAAAATAAAAATATCTTTGAACTAGATAAAGATAATTTCGTAATTTAAATAAAAATGAAAAATAAGCTAGCTCTAAATGAGTTTGAAATAAAAATGAAATTTTTCTATAGAAAAAGAAATATTTCTTTACATGAGCCATACTTTTTATCAGATGATAAAAAAAGTTTACTAAAGTGCATTGATAGCAGTTATGTTTCAACTAGTGGAAAAGAAACTCAAAATTTTGAAAAAGATTTAAAGAAATTTATAAATTGCAAATATATTGTTTGTACAATAAACGGAACCTCAGCATTACATTTATCGTATATAGCGATGGGTATTAAAAAAAATGATGAAATATTATTACCTGCGCTTAACTATGTAGCATCAGCTAATGCAGCATTATATGTTGGAGCTATACCACATTTTATTGATGTAAAGGAAAAAACTTTATCTATAGATGTTGATAAATTAGAAAATTATTTAAAAAAAATTTCCATTATAAAATCTAACAAATGTGTAAATAAAAAAACAAATAGAACAATTAAAGCAGTAGTGCCGACACATATTTTTGGACACTGTTCTGATATTGATCGTTTAAAAAAATTATGTAAAAAATTTAAACTAAAGCTAATTGAAGATGCTTCAGAGGCACTAGGTAGTTTTTATAAGAAAAAACATTTAGGTACATTTGGCGATATTGGCGTGTTAAGTTTTAATGGAAATAAGATTATTACTGCTGGAGGTGGAGGAGCAATAGTCACAAATAATAAAAAACTAGCAAAAAAAATTTACTCTTTATCTAACGTTTCTAAAATACCCCACGAATACGAGTTTTTATATAAAGAAATGGGTTTTAACTATAGAATGCCTAGTCTCAACGCTAGTTTGGGTAGATCACAGTTAAAAAAAATTAAGTTTTTCTTAGAAAAAAAAAGAAAAAATTTTAAATTCTACTCAAGAATTTTTAATGACTCAAAATTTTTTGAAATATTCGGTGAAAATATTTATTCAAAATCAAACTTTTGGCTTAATGCGCTAATATTGAAGAAACCAAATAAACAATTAAGAAACATGATATTAAAAAAAGCTAATTTAAAAGGATTAAAACTAAGACCTATTTGGAGATTATTAAACAGATTTAAACATTTGAGTTCATACCCCAAAATGGATTTAAGCAATTCACAAAAATTAGAAATTTCAATAATAAATTTACCAAGTAGTGTTGGATTAAAAATTGAAAAATAAAAAAAAAATAATTTTAGTTGGTTTTGGCGGTCATGCTAGTTCATGTGTTGATATTATTGAGGACTCAAACAAATTTAAAATTGAAGGTTTTATAGGAACAAAATCAGAAATTGGAAAAAGTAAGTTTGGATATAAAGTGATAGGAACAGACAAGGATTTAAAAAAAATTTTTAAAAGAATAAAACTTGCATCAATTTGTTTTGGCCAAATTAAAAATTATAAAAAGAAAAAATTATATTTTAGTAAATTAAAAAAAATAGGTTATAGCCTACCTGTTATAAAGTCCCAAAGTGCTTATGTTTCAAAAAATTCAAAAATAAAAAATGGCACCTTAATATTTCATGGTGCAATAATAAATGCTGGTGTAAAAATAGGGGAAAACTGCATAATTAATTCTAAATCTTTGATAGAGCATGATGTTAGCATAGGTAATAACTGTCATATCTCAACTGGTGCTATAATCAATGGAAATTGCGATATTTCTGATAATACTTTCATAGGCAGTGGTACCATAATAAAAAATGGAATATCTATTTCTAAGAACAGTTTTGTAAAAATGAAATCAAGAATAATTCATGATCAATAAAACCAAGATACAAATTATTGCAGAAGCTGGAGTTAATCATAATGGAAAAATTGCTTTAGCAAAAAAATTAATATTATCTAGTAAACAAGCAGGTGCAGACATTGTTAAATTTCAAATATTTAATTCAAAAAATTTCGTTTCTGAAAAAGCTAAAAAAGCAAAATATCAAAGTAAAAATGACAAAAACAGCAATCAAATTGAAATGTTAAAAAAATTAGAACTTACAAGAAAAATTTTCGATAATTTATATTCTATTTCAAAAAAAAATAATATAGAGTTTTTAGCATCATTATTTGATTTTGAAAATTTTGATGTAATAAAGAAATATAATTTTAAAAGAATAAAAGTTCCCTCTGGTGAAATTAATAATGTTATCTACTTAAATAAAATATCAAAATTTAAACTTCCACTTATAATTTCAACTGGCGGTTCTACATTAAAAGAAATAGAAAGATGTTTAAATTGGTTAATTCATAAAAATAAATTATCTTTAAACAAAATTACCCTATTACAGTGTAACTCAGAATATCCAACACCTTTTGTTGATGTAAATTTGCGCGCTATGGAGACTTTAAAAAAAGAATTTAAAACTAAAGTAGGTATTTCTGATCATAGTTTGGGCATAGAGGTTCCTATAGCTGCAGCTACTCTTGGAGCAAGTGTAATAGAAAAACATATTACCTTAAATGAAAATTCAAAAGGCCCAGACCATAGTGCGAGTTTAAATTCTAAGGATTTTAAAATAATGGTTGAAAAGATAAGAAATATTGAAAAAGCCATGGGGACAGGAGTTAAAATTATAAGCCCGAGTGAAAAAAAAAATATTTCATTAATAAGAAAATCTATTTTTGCAAAAATAGACATTAAAAAAGGTGAATATTTTAATGAAACAAATATAACTCTCAAAAGACCAGCAGGAGGCTTGCCACCAATTTATTGGGAAAAGGTTATTAATAAAAAAGCAAAAAAATATTTTAGAAAAGATCAAATGATAAGTCTTAAATAGACTTAAAGAGTCTAACGTATGAAAAAAATTTTTATTGTTACATCAAATAGAGCTGATTATGGATTAATGAGTCACTTAATTTATCTTCTTAAAAAAGATAAGGGTATAAAATTCAAACTAGTTGTTACCGGATCTCATTTAGAAAAAAAATATGGTTATACACTAAATGAAATTAAAAAAGATAAAATAAATGTTGATTACACTTTAAAAATACCTCTACAAAGTAGTAATCCAAATAAAAACATAAAAAGCATTTCCAGTTATATGGAAAAGTTTTCAAAATTTTTTATTAATCATAAACCAGACTTGTTAATTGTGTTAGGTGATAGATATGAAATATTTTCTATTGCTGTTTCAGCATTCATTCATAAAATACCGATTGCCCATCTCTATGGAGGAGAAAGTACCCTAGGAGTATTTGATGATTTTTTTAGATATTCAATTTCTAAATCTGCCTATTATCATTTAGTTTCAAATAAAGTATACGCAGAAAAATTAGTAAAATTGGGAGAAAATAGAAAAAATATTTTTACAGTAGGAAGTTTAGGTTGCGAAAATACAAAACTTATAAAGTTTAAAAACTCTAAAGAGCTTGAAAAAAAATTTCAATTTAAATTTTATAAAAAAAATATTTTAGTTTCGTTTCATCCAGAAACCTTAAGCAGTGATAATGGATTAAAGGGGTTAAGTATTTTGTTATCATGTTTAAATAAATTAAAAAACGTTGGTATAATATTCACAGGTACAAATCCAGATATTAAAAATCAAGATATACTTAAAAAGATAAAGAGCTTTGTTTCTAGAAACAAAAATTCCAAATTTATTTATTCAATGGGAAAAGAAAATTATTTATCATGTCTCAAATATTGCAATTTACTAATTGGCAATTCATCGAGTGGAATTATAGAAGCTCCATCATTGAAAACTCCGTCTATTAACTTGGGCAATAGACAACAAGGAAGAATTTTTGCAAAAAGTGTTAACAATATTAAATTTCAGAAAAATTTGATTATTAGAGCAATTGATAAAATATTATATTATAAGAAAAAAAAAAAAGTTATAAACCCATATTATAAAAAAAATACCTCAAAGGAGATTATTAAAATTATAAAAAAAATAAAATTTTAAAAAGTTAATTAAAAAATTATGGAAAAATATAAGTTACTATCAAATAAAAAAATTAAAGATGCTTTAGAAGCAATTGGAAAATTTGGTCAAAATTGCTTAATTATAGTCGATAAAAATAACAACCTTCAAGGAACATTAAGTGATGGAGATTTAAGAAAAGCTTTATTAAGCAATAAAAGATTAGATAATAGTATCAAAAGTATTTACCAAAAAAAACCAATTTTTTTAGTAAAAAATAAGTTTGATAAAAAAGAAGCAGAAAGGATTTTATTAAAAAAAAATGTTAAAATAATCCCAATTATTACAAAAAATAGAAAAGTAATTGATGTTATTTATTGGAGTAAAATTTTTGGTAAGAATAAGAATATAAATCTAGATATTCCAACATTAATTATGGCGGGTGGAAGAGGTACAAGATTAAAGCCATTTACTAATGTACTTCCAAAGCCCTTGATACCATTAAATGAAAAACCAGTGATAGATCATATAATAGATAACTTTGTTTATGCAGGAATTAAAAGTTTTTATATTTCAATAAACAAAAATTCTCATCAAATAATGAAATCTTATTTTCATCAAAAAAAAAATAAATATAAGATAAAATTTATTGAAGAAAAAATACCTTTAGGAACCGCAGGAAGCATTAAATATTTAAAAAAAAGTAAAAAAGATTTTTTTGTGACAAATTGTGATGTAATTTTTGATATTGATTTCAATAATTTCTATGAATTTCATAAAAAAAATAAATATGACTTAACTTTAGTAGGATCCTATGAAGAAAATTTATTATCTTATGGTGTTTGCAAATTAAAAAAAAATGGACTTTTAAAAGCTATAGAAGAAAAACCAAGTTTTTCTTATTTAGCTAATTGTGGTTTATATCTTATGAGTCCTAAAATATTTAAAGTAATGCCCAAGAAAATTAATAATCCTCTTGACATGAATGAACTAATATCTTCGGCTTTAAAACAAAAGCTTAAAATAGGTGTATATTTTGTTAGTAAAAAGTCCTGGTATGACGTAGGTCAGTGGAAAGAGTATAAAAACACATTAGATAGATTTTAAATAAATCTTTATGAAAATTATTTGCACTATTTGTATGAGAGCAAACTCGCAAGAAGTTAAAAATAAAAACCTCAAAATTATCAATAAAAAACCCTTAATGTATTTTACTATTAAATCTGCAATAAAATCTAAGTTATTTGATAAGATAGTTGTATCTTCAGACTCAAAAAAAATTCAATCATTATCGAAAAAATTTGGTGCTGAGGTAATTTTTACGAGACCTAAAAGGTTAAGTTCAAAATATGTACCGAAATTAAATGTGATAAAACATGCCGTTTTAGAGTCAGAGAAGCATTTTAATCAGAAATTTAATTATGTAGTCGACTTAGATGTTACTGCTCCATGCAGAGATGCTAACGATGTAAAAAAAGCCTTTAAAAAATTTAAAAAATCAAAAAAAAATATGCTTGTTTCAGTGGCTAAATCTAAAAAAAATCCTTATTTCAATATGTTAGAAATTAAAAAAGGTCAAATTTCACTTGTAAAAAAAAATTCAAGAAAAATTTTTTCACGACAACAATCTCCGACTGTTTATGATATGAATGCTGCTATATATATATGGAAAAGAAGTAAGCTCTTACAATCAAAAAATCTTTTACAGAAAAGCCTTTCTATTTATGAAATGCCACAAGAAAAATCCATAGATATAGATACTGAATTAGATTTTAGAATTAATGAAATGATAATTAAAAAATTTAATTTAAATTAAATAGTATTTGACAAAACTGAATTTTATTATACTCAACTAAAAATTATGATTAATAAAAAAAAAATCAAAAAGACAGAAAAAGCAACCCTAAAAACTTTTCAAACACACATTCCTTCAATATATTTTTCAAACAAAAGTAAAAAACAATATGAAAAATATGTAAAAAATTCTGAATATATCTACAGAGACTTGTTTAATTTTCCACCAAAAATGTTTCAGAATTCAAACTTGATAGACTTTGGTGCAGGGACGGGTGAAAATACTATTTATTTAGCTAATTGGGGAGCAAAATGCACTTTGGTTGAAATGAATAAACTTGCTCAAAATATATCAAAAAAAGTTTTTAGAAAATACTCAAATTTAAAAAAACACAAATTTGTTCAATCATCTATATTTGATTATAAAAAATCTAAAAAACTATATGACATTGTGCATTGTCGAGGGGTATTATCTCACACTGCTGCAAACCGAACAGCTTTCAAAAAGATATCAAGTTTTGTTAAACCCGGAGGATATTTAATATTTGGAGACCCAAATAAATCTGGAGGCTTTCAAAATATGCTTCAAAGATATGCTGTTTATAGTTTTTCAAAATCAGACAGTGATATGATCAAGGTCTCTGAGTATTTATTTAAAGAAGATATAGATAGAAGTTTTAAGACTATCCCAAGAACGAGAAATGAAATTATTTATGACCGATGGGTAATACAAAGCCAGGACGATCCATCAATTAATGAAGTTTTCTCTTGGATGAAAGAAAATAATCTAAAATTTTATTCTTCATATCCAAAAATCCCAGATTTTTTCTTTGGGAATTCTTTACACCATAAAGATAAAAAAGATGTTTTTAAATTTAAAAATCTTTTTTCTTTATCAGAATTAATTTGGATGATGCAGACAGATGATGACAAAAAAGTTATTAATTATCTTAATAATGATCTTAAAAAATTTTCAAATTCTTTAGACGATCTTTCTTCGTATGTTGCAAATTGTAATACTAAAACAAAAATTGAAAATAATAAATTTAAGAATAAAGCTCTAAAATTAAGTTTGGAAATCAATAAGCTCAATAATTTTAAGTTATTTAATAAAAAAGCTAAAGTTTTTTTAGATGAGTCAGTTAAATTTATAAGTTTAGTTCAAAAATCAGATTTAAAATCTGTTAAAAAGTTTATTAAAAATTCAAAATACTTATTTAAAGCAGCATGCGGTGTAAGACATGTTGATTTTATCGCATACAGATCAAAAAAATAAACCTTTCTTATTACAAATTATGTTTAATAAAATTAATAGCCATAACGAGTGGGATAGAATAAAAGAAATTATTGTTGGTACTGCAGCAGGCACTCGAGCAACTTTAACTTGGAGTAAAAAAGACAATATAAGTCAAAAAAATATAGAAATAGCAAAAAAATTAGCTGCGGATGCCACACCACAATGGTTATACGAAGAAGTTGAAGAAGATTTAGATGGTTTATCAAATCATCTCAAAAAACTTGGAGCGGTCGTTCATAGACCAAAAAGCTTTGATTTATCAGAGGTTTATTCTTCACCAGATTGGTTTTCAACTAGCAATAATATTTACAATACAAGAGATTTAAACTTAGTAGTTGGAAATAATATTATTGAGAGTCCTTCTTATCAAATAAATCGATATTATGAGACTACAGCTCTTTACCCATTATTTTATGAGTATTTAAAAAAAGGATTTAAATGGATTGCGGGTCCCAAACCTCTAATTAACTATGAATCTAGTTTACCATATTTTAGAGATGAAAATCAGAGAGAGTTAACTGATGAGGACATAAAGCACAAAGAACTTACAAATGGTAGATTAGAAATATTACACAAACTAGCAGAAAGAGAAATACTTTTTGAGGCGGCAAATACTGTCAGAATGGGTAAAGATTTACTTTACTTAGTTTCATCTTCTGGAAATGAGCTGGGAGCAAAATGGCTTCAATCAGTATTAGGAGAAGAATATAGAGTTCATACAACCAAAGATATTTATAGATCAAGCCACATAGACTCCACTGTAATGTGCCTAAGACCGGGGTTAGTATTATTAAATAGTGCGAGAGTCACTGAAAAAAACTGTCCAAAAATTTTTGACAAGTGGGAAAAAATTTATTTCGAGGATGTTGCGCCAACTTCTGAACCAGAGCTTAAAATTCAGAAAGAAATTAGAGACCCTATAGGCAATCAACTAAAAGAGATGGGTTTTAAAACAAATCTATTTGACATGTCATCACCATGGGTGGGTATGAACTTACTTTCATTTGATAAAGAAACAGTATTAGTAGATGAAAGACAAAAAAATCTTATTAAACTTTTAGAGAAAAATAAATTTAATGTAATAAAAATAAAGATGAGACACATTTATACACAAGGTGGTGGAATTCATTGTGCTACATTAGATACAGTTAGAGATAGTATTCTAGAAGATTATTTTAGTTAAACAAAATAAATGAAAAAATATTTTTCAGAGTTCCATCATGGAATGATGTTTCATAGGTTTCATAAAAATGGAACAAGACCTCAAGGAAAAGGATCTGTGAGTGAAGAAAAATTTGAAAAAATTATTAAATTCATTGGAATAAAAAATATTCTCTCACCAGAAGAATGGATTTTTAAATTAAAAAAAAAAATATTAAAAAAAACTGATGTGTGTTTAACATTTGATGATGGTTTGAGATCTCAATTTAAATATGCATTACCAATTCTTAAAAAGTATAATTTAAAAGCTTTTTGGTTTGTTTTTAGTTCTGTTTATGAAAACAAAATTGATGAAAATGAACTTTTCAATCAACTTATCTTTAAAAAATTTAAAAATACTAAAATATTTCAACATAAATTTTTAAGAGATATTAAAATTAATACAAAAGTTTTTAAAACAAAAAAATATATAAATTATTTAGTTCAAAATAAAAAACTTTATCCAATATTAACCCAAGAAGATATTAAATATAGGTTTCTTAGAAATATTTATTTTAAACGACGTGATTTAATTCAAATAATGAATAAATTTCTCGACATAAAAAAAAAGGACCATAAAGATGCGATAAATATCTGGATGTCAAAAAAACAGCTTAAACAAATTTCTAATGAAGGGCACAATATAGGTTTGCATTCACATAGTCATGATTTAGAATTTAAACGGTTATCAGAAAAGAAACAAACGAAAGAATATAAAAAAAACTTCAACGAAATATTTAAAATTACAAAAATTAAACCCAACGCAATGTCTCATCCTCTTAATTCATATAATAAAAATACTTTAAGAATATTAAAAAAATTAGAAATAATTTGTGGATTTAGATCAAACTTAAATTCATTTGATTATATAAATAAAACTGATCTTGAGATTGCCAGGAATGATCCTGCATACATTTTTAAATATATAAATTAATATTTGCATGCCTAAAATAGCTTTAATAATTGGATATGGTTCTATAGGAAAAAAACATGCTCAAATTTTAAAAAAAATTAAAGGCATTAATGAAGTTGTTGTACTAACTTCTCAAAAAAACATACCTTTCAAAAAAATAACTAAATTAAGTGAAGTAAAAAAAATTGATCCTTTTTATATTGTCATAGCTTCACCAACCAATAAACACTTCCAAGAGCTTAAATTCATAGAAAAAAATTTTTGTAATAAAAAAATACTAATTGAAAAACCAATTTTTGAAAAAAAACAAAATCTTGTAATAAAAAAAAATCATGTATTCGTTGGATATAATTTGAGATTTCACAAAGTATTAGAATATATAAAAAAAAAGATTAATAAAAAAAAAATAATTTTTTCTAATTCTTATTGTGGTTACTTTCTTCCTAAATGGAG
>MDTG01363377.1_pt1 | contig 16993 bp, 2 predicted proteins | sample 811421 | NCBI WGS metagenome assembly MDTG01 (sample SAMN05326645, study PRJNA326480) | marine metagenome | isolation source: seawater | place: Pacific Ocean: South East | collected 2011
AAGGAGGAGATCGACCCCATTCTCAGCATTACCACGAAAGCCGCCTGATCATGACCTCAGGCCATCCGGGAATTTACACCACCTTGACGGACACGACCTAACCCGAAGAGCAGGCACGTCAGGAACGGGATGCCGTCGCCCGTCGAGTGCGAAAGGCAGCCGGCAACGAGAACTGAGGGCGTCTAGAAAACCCGGGGCTACTCAGACAGCTACCAGGCATTCCCGGCTGAAATCATCAATGATCTATACAGTTCGGAGGTGCCGCCCACCGCCGCTGCGGTCTGTCGCGTTGCCTGGCGGGCTTGACACCGGTCATCGCTTCTATGCGCCGAATGCTTCCAACCGTTTGCCGCGGACAAAGTCGGAGGGCGTCATGCCGTATTCGCGCAGGAACAGTTGCGAGAAGCGACTGGGGTTCGCATAGCCGACCGCCAGCGCCGTCTCGGTCACCGTCGCTCCGTCGCGCGCCAGCAGCATGCGCGCCTCCTCCATTCGCGACTTCTGCAGGAAGCTGTAGACCGGCAGGCCGAACTGCCGGCGGAAGCCGTCCTTCAGCCGCTTTTCGCTGAGACCGACACGGGTGGCGAGGTCGTGGATCGTCCAGCTGCGGTCGAGATGGCGCAGGAGCGTGTTTTTCGCCTCGTTGAGCTTCCGCGAGTCGCGCAGGATCTTGGTCTTCTGGCAGAACAGCGGCTCACGCATCATCGAGATCGCCGCAGTGAGCAGGTCGAGGCAGCGCGCCTCGATGGCCAGGTCCTCGCAGCTGCGGTCGAGCCCGCTGGCGACCAGCCCGGCGGCCAGCGCGTCGATCATCTCCGTAGCCGGAAACCGCCCGATCCAGAACGAGCCGGTGGCTGCGACGGTCAGCGGATGCCCGCCGAGCGCCTGCTCGAACAGCGCCATTGCGTCGAGCCGCCGCAGGAACGCTTCGCTGACCCGGATCTCGATGCCGCGGAACCGCGTGTCCGCCGGCACGTCGTAGATCCCGCAAATCGGTGTCCTGGAGAAGACCATCAGTGCCGAGCGCGGATCGTAATCCAGCCGCACCGTGTGCGGATCGCCGTCCAGTGCCTTCAGAATGCTGCTTCCGGTCGCGTGCTGCAGGATCACGATGGTCAGGCCCGGCGCCATGTTGGCCGTGCGGCTGACCCTGTCCTGCAACTGCAAGTCATAGACGGACAGCTCCAGCCCGAGGCGGATGCCGAAGCGGCGGAACTCTCCGTCGATCGCGGTTTCCGTCAGGCCGCTGTGGCTTGGCTGCCGTGTGGCGAGATCGAGCTCGCTGGCAGCCTGGCTCAAAGGGCGCTCTTCGATGTTCAGAGCCATTGAACCTCTCCCCGGGGCTGTGCACCAGAAAAGTGCCTAGGGCGACGAGTGCACGCGAAAATAAGTATCCGATTGGGGCCTTGTCGGCCCGTATCGGGGTGGCAGGCACACCGATGATCTCTAATTCTTGACTGAAAAAGTCAATATTTAATCGCGCTCCCCCGAAACCCGTTTTGTCCTCGATTTTCCGCGTAAGCTTCGAGGAAACAGCGGGTTATCGCACTGCGCAGGTTAGCTGGAGTTCCTGCATGTCCGTTGTCTCGTCTCAGATTCCTGCCGTCGAAACGCTGGTCGATGCCGTCGACCACTGGGCCGGAGAGCGCGGGGCGCAGATCGCCCTCGACTACCGTTCCCGTGCCGGCGCCGAGCCCGTGACGCTCACCTATGCGCAGCTCTCGGCGAGCGCCCGCGCACTGGCCGAGCGTCTTTCGGCAAAGGGCAGCCGTGGCGACCGGGTGCTGATCCTGCTGCCGTCGGGCATCGACTATGTGGTCGCCCTGCTGGGGTGCATGCAGGCCGGTTTCATCGGCGTTCCGGTAAACTTGCCCGGCCCCTCCAGAGTTCGCCGCGTGCTCGGCAAGGTCGGCCCCATCGCGGCCGACTGCACCCCCCGCTTCATCGTCACGACCGAGGAGATCCGCCGCCAGTCGCAGGCCGATCTGGAGGTCTTCGCACAGGAGGCTGGCGCCAGGGTCCTGATCCTTGATCCGCCGTGTGACCGGTGCTCCTGGGAGAGCGCTCCCCTTCGCGGCACCGACACCGCCTTCCTGCAATACACGTCTGGCTCGACAGGAGAGCCCAAGGGGGTGGTCAACGGCCATGCGCCCTTGATGCGCAACCTGCGTTTCATCTCCCGCCTGCTGGCGCCGAAGGAGCAGCCGGTGGTCGTCAGCTGGCTTCCGCTCTATCACGACATGGGCCTGATCATGGGCGTGTTCGCGCCGTTGGTGGCGGGCGGCAAGGCGATCATCCTGTCGCCGACCTCATTCGTCGCCGATCCGCTGTCCTGGCTGGAAGTCGCCTCCACGGAAGGCGCGGGCATGATGCCGTGCCCGGCCTTCGCCATGGATGCCTGCGTCGAGAACTACGATGCCGCGCGCTGCGCAAGCCTCGACCTCGACCGGGTGGAGAGCTTCATTCCCGCCGCCGAACCGGTGCTGCCGCGACAGGTGGCGGCCTTTTGCGAGACATTTGCTCCCCATGGGCTGAGGCCGGCGGCGATCCGCCCGGCCTACGGGCTCGCCGAGGCGACGCTGCTGGTGACCACCGGGTTTGAGCCCGACGGCCCGCGCCTGCTTGCCGTCGATGCCGTCGCCCTGGAGGAGGGGCGGGCTGTTCCGGTTTCCGAAAGCGCGTCCGGGTCGCGCACCTATGTCTCCAACGGCGCGGAGACGGACGGCCAGGATGTGCGGATCGTCGACCCGCAAACTCTCCAGATCTTGCCCGCGGGGCAGGTCGGCGAGATCTGGGTCGGCGGCGACGAGATCGCCTGGGGCTATTGGGGCAACGAAGCGGCGAGCGCGGCGACCTTCCGCGCCGTTCCCGTCGGCGACGTGGCGGAGGCTGTGCGGGGGAGCCAGTTCCTGCGCACCGGCGATCTAGGCTTCCTGCAGGACGGCCATCTCTATGTGACCGGCCGCTTGAAGGACATGATGATCCTACGCGGCCAGTGCCACTATCCCAACGACCTGGAAGCGAGCCTCGTCGGCGCGCATCCGGCCATCGTCGGCGGAGCGGCGGCGGCCTTCACCATCCAGGACGAGCGCGGGAGCGAGGCCGTCGTGCTGGTGCAGGAGGTGCGTCGCGACAGCGCCCTCGACGCCGGAGAGGTCGAAAGCACCATTCGAGAGGTGATCGCCCGCGAGCACGGCCTCGCACTCGTCGATGTCGCGCTCATCCGCAAGGGCACATTGAAGCGCACCACCAGCGGCAAGGTCCGGCGGGCGGAAATGCGCCGCGCCTATCTTGCCGGCGAACTCGTGCCGGCGGTCCGGGAGCTCTCCGCCGAGCCGGCCCCGCAGCCGGCGGCAGCGGGCGCCGACCACCGCGCGCTGGTGGCGGAGATCGCCGCCGCGGCGCTCGGCCTCGGCTCTTCCCGCTCCATCGACCCGCAGGCCAGCCTCTTTGCACTCGGTTTCGATTCCCTTGCCGCGACGCAGGCTATCGCTGCCCTCGAGGCCCGGTTCGGTCGGCAATTGCCGGAAGGTCTGATCTTCGACCATCCGACGGTCGCTGCCCTGGCCGACTGGCTAACCCGCTCGGGTCCGGTGGAGAGTGAGGCGGGCGGCAGCGCTCCTGTCGTCGCTTCCGCCGCCGATGCCGACAGGCCGCGCGCCGCGCCGCTGGCGATCGTCGGGCTTTCTTGCCTGTTTCCCGGGGGCGACGAGGACTTCGACGATCCCGCCCGCTTCTGGTCCTTCCTCATGGAGGGCGGCGATGCGGTGCGTCCGCTCAGCCCCGCGCGCTTCTCGCCGGAACCTGAGATCCCCGGCTTCGGCGCCTGCCTCACGCGCGTCGACGGTTTCGATGCCGCCTTCTTCGGCATGGGCGCACGCGAGGCGATCAATACCGATCCGCAGCAGCGCCTGCTGATGGAGGCCGCATGGCACGCGCTGGAGGATGCCGGCATTCCGCCTTCCAGCCTTGCCGGCACGGATACCGGCGTCTTCATCGGCATCGGCACCGGCGACTATGGCCACATTCCCTTCGCGACCGGCGACCGCTCCCATCTCGATCCCTATTACGGCACCGGCACCGCCTTTGCCGCCGCCGCCGGCCGGCTCTCCTTCTTCTTCGACTGGCACGGGCCGAGCCTTGCGGTCGACACGGCCTGCTCCGCCTCGCACGCGGCCGTTCACAGCGCCTGCCAGGCGCTGCGCCTCGGCGAATGCGGGGTGGCGCTGGCCGGCGGCGTGAAGCTGCAGATGCTGACCGAGATCGACCTGGTGCTGGCGCGCGCCGGCATGCTCGCCGCCGACGGTCGATGCAAGACTTTCGATACCTCGGCGGACGGCTATGTGCGCGGCGAGGGGCTCGGCGTGCTGGTGCTCAAGCGCCTGTCCGATGCGCTGCGCGACGGCGATCCGGTCCGTGCCGTCATTCTTGAGAGCGTCCTGGCGCAGGATGGTGCCAGCGCCGGCCTGTCGGCACCCAACGCCGCCGCGCAGCGCCGGATGATCGACACCGCCCTGACGCGCGCAGGCCTGACGCCGGGCGATATCGACTACCTGGAGCTGCACGGCACCGGCACCCGGCTGGGCGACCCCATCGAGTATCGCGCCGTGCGCGACGTCTTCGCTGGCCGGCCCGTGAACGACCCGCTCTATCTCGGCTCGGTGAAGACCAATATCGGCCACCTGGAAGCCGGCGCCGGCATCGCCGGCCTGATCAAGGCGGTGCTCGCGGTGGAAGCGGGACAGGTGCCGCCGCATCTCCATCTGAATGAGGTCAATCCGGAGATTGGCCTGGGCGACATCCCGGCCGTGGTGCCCGATCACGCCACCGACTGGCCGCGCCGGGGGGCCGCTCGGCGTGCGGGCGTCACCTCCTTCGGTTTTGCCGGCACCATCGGCCATATCCTGCTGGAACAGGCGCCAGAACAGGAGCCGGATCGGGCAAGCGGACAGGTCGCCGAGGCCGGTTCCGCGGTTGATGGTCCGCAGCCGCCGCTGCTCCTTGCCTTCTCTGCCCGTAGCCGCGAGGCCGCCGGAGAGCTGTGCCGTGCCTGGGCGGCGCGCCTGTCGGAGCCGGGCATCGACGCCCGCGCGCTGGTCAATGCGGCAGCTCACCGCCGCGATCACGAGGCCGGCCACCGCGTCGCGGTCGCGGCTGCCGATGCCACTGGGCTCGTTGCCGAGCTGGAACGTGCGGTCTGCGAGGATCGCCCTGCCGCGCCTGCCTGCATCGCCTTCCTGTTCACCGGGCAGGGCGCGCAATATCCGATGATGTGCCGGGAGCTCTACGACAGCGAGCCGGTCTTCCGCGAGGCCTTCGACCGCGCCGACGCTGCCCTGCAGCCGCATCTCGGCCGGTCCGCCCGCGATCTCGTTTTCAGCGCCGGTGAAGAGGAACTGCGGCGCACGGAATTCGCCCAGCCGGCACTGTTCGCCGTCCAGTTCGCGCTGGCCCGCCTGTGGCGCGCCTTCGGCATCGAGCCGGCTGCCGTCATCGGCCATTCCATCGGCGAGTTCGCCGCCTTCGTTCATGCGGGCATGCTGGATCTCGACGATGCGGCCCGTATCATCACCCGCCGCGGTCGGTTGATGCAGGAGCTGCCGGAGGCCGGCGCGATGCTTGCCGTGCGCCTGCTGCGGGACGAGGCCGAAGCGCTGGCCGCAGAGCACGGCCTGTCGCTCGCCGCCGTCAATTCTTCCGCCGATGCGGTGCTTGCCGGCAGTGAGGACAAGGTGGACCGGCTCGCCGCCATACTGGAGGGGCGGGGCGTCAGCGCTCGCCGCCTGCATGTCTCTCACGCCTTTCACTCGACTCTGATGGAGCCGATGCTGGCTCCCTTCGCCGAGGTGACCGGGGATATCGTTCCCGGCGACCCGCGCCTTCGGGTTTTCTCCACCGTCACCGGGGCGGAGCTGGAGAAGGCGCCCGCCGCCGACTACTGGGGTACCCAGGCGCGCCGCACCGTTCGCTATGCCGAGGAGCTTGAGCGCGCCTTCGAAGCCGGTTTCGACACTTTCGTTGAGATCGGCCCTCGGCCGGTGCTTACCATGCTGTCGCAGCGTGAAGCCCAGCACCATGAGCTGACCGGAGCGTTGTTCCTGGCGAGCGCCGCGCCGGACGATGCCGACGCCCTGACGTTGCGCCGCAGCCTTGCCACGCTTTACCGGCGCGGCGTGGACGCCAACCGTGCCGCCGTCTTCCGTGGCCCGAGTGCCAGCCCCTCCCGGTTGCCGCTCTATCCCTTCGTGCACAAGTCCTACTGGCTCGACTATGGCGCCTCCGAGCCGTCTCGGGCTGCCCTGCCGGCGCCCGGTCGCGACTGCTCCGGCGTGCTGCCGCTTTACCGGGTCGAGTGGGAGCAGGTCGAGCTGCCCCTGGCGGCTCCCGCCGTCGCATCCGCCCCCGCCGCGCCGCTGCTTGCCGTCGGCGGGTCGCCGGACCTTGTCCGGGTCCTTCGCGCGGCCGCATCGGGGCGGGAGATAGCCACTTGCGCCTCCGATGGCGAATTCCTTGGAAGTTCCGAACAGCTGATCGTCTGGCTGGATGGGTTCGAGGCCGGAGGAGAGGGCACCGATCCTGTCAGCTGCGTCTCGAATTTATGGAAGTTGATACGGCTTTCTCAAAATTTGCAGTCGTTTTCGCAGAAATTTCGCATCCTTCTCCCAACTAGGGCTGCGCAGGGCGAAAACGGCACGGATGCGCCATTTCAGGCCGCGTTCTGGGGTGCCGCACGCTCGCTTTCGATCGAATGTCCGGACCTGCAGATCCTGCTCGTCGACATCGCTCCGGACTGCGATCCTGCAAGGATATTCACGGAACTCCTGCCGCGGCTGGAGGCCGTTTTTGAAGAGCAGGACATGCTGCAGGCCCGTGCCGACGGCTGGTTCTCGCCGCGCATAGCCGCATTGGAAGCTCCGGCTCCGGAAGAGGCCGCGAGCCTGCCGGTCGACGGGGTACATCTCGTATGCGGCGGAGCCGGTGCGACCGGTGCGCATGTGGTCGAATGGCTGGCCGCAAAGGGCGTCCGGCATATCGTCGTCACTGCCCGCAGCGCGCCCGGAGCAAGGGTCCGCGCCGCCCATGAGCGGCTCCGGCTCGCCGGCGTCGATATTCGCCATGTCGAGGCGGATGTCGCCGACGAAGCGGCGATGGCCACCGTCCTGGCTGGCATTGATGCGGAGAACGTGCCGCTGCGCGGCGTCTTCCATTGCGCCGGCATCGGTCTTTTCGACACGCTGGAGGAGCTGGAGGAGGAGCATTTCTCGGCCGTGTTGCGCTCCAAGATGCAGGGCTCGGCAGTGCTCCACCGCCTGACGGAGCACCGCACCGACCTTGCGGTTTTCGTGCTGTTTTCCTCCATCTCCGGCGTGTGGGGATCGCGCCTGCAGATCCACTACGGCGCCGCCAATGCCTATCAGGACGCGCTTGTACGCTCGCGTCGCGCCCGTGGTCTGCCGGGGTTGTCCATCGCCTGGGGGCCGTGGGGTGGCAGGGGCGGGCTCTCCGATCTGGAGGATAACCTTCTCGACCTGCTGCGCCGCGCCCGCATCCACAAGTTCGAGCCGGCGCGTGGCATCGCCACGCTGGACCGGCTCGTCATGGGACCTGGCGGCAATGTTGTCGCCGTCGATGTGGAGTGGCCGGCCTTCGCGCCGCTCTATCGCGCCTTCGGGCGCAGCGATCTGCTGGCGCGCGTCGCGCCGGTGCTTGCGGGGCCGGTGGAGGGCGAGCATCCGGACTGGTCTCGCCTGTCGGAAGACGAGCGTCGCCAGACAGTTGGCGTTTTCGTCGACGCGGCGCTGCGCGAGGTGCTGAAGGTCGATGCCGGGGTTCTGACCGATGAGGCGGACCTCATCGGCCTCGGCCTCGATTCTATTCTGGTGATGGACCTCGCCCGGATCGTCACCCGCGATCTCGGTCTTGCCTGCCCCTTGAGAGCGATCTTCGAGAATGCGACGCCCGGCCGGCTGCGCGCCCATCTGGTCGAACTCGCCGGCGAAGCGGAGCCGGCTCCAGGCGGCGGGGACAAATCGCCGGATGGTGGCGGGCAGGGCCTGATCCTCGCCGATCCCAATGCCCGCCACGAGCCGTTCCCCCTTACCGAACTGCAATACGCCTATTGGGTCGGCCGCGATCCGCGACATGTCCTCGGGGGCATCGCCTGCCACGCGTATCTGGAAACCGAGCCGGATACCCCCTTCGACATCGCCCGGCTGGAGGAGGCATGGAACCTCCTGATCGCCCGCCACGACGCGTTGCGGTTGGTCGTCGACGACACGGGCCGTCAGCGCATCCTCGCCGAGGTTCCGCGCTATCACATTGAGGTAAATGATCTTTCCGATGTGGATCCGGACCGCATCGCCTATCACCTGCTGGAGATGCGCCAGACCCTGTCGCATCAGGTGCTCGACCCCTCGGTCTGGCCGATGTTCGATATCCGCCTGACGCGTATGCCCGGCGGCCGCGACCGCCTGCACATTTCCATCGACATGCTTATCAATGATGCGATGAGCAGCCAGATCCTCTGGCAGGAATGGCAGGCGCTCTACCTTTCCGGCACGGCCGAGGCCGCCGGCCTGCCGCCCTTCACCATCTCCTTCCGCGACTATGTTCTGGCCAAATCGGCCCCGGATGCGGAGCGCAAACGGCGCCAGGAGATCGACCGCGCCTACTGGATGGCGCAGCTCGACGAGCTGCCGCAAGGGCCGCAACTTCCCTTGGCGCGGGCACCGGAACATATTGGTGCACCTCACTTCTCGCGGCTTCAGGCAGGTCTCGACGCGCCTCGCTGGGAGGCGCTGAAGGCGCAGGCCCGCGCGGTCGGGGTGACTCCGGCTGGCCTTCTCGTCGGTGTCTTCGGTGAGGTGCTTGCCGCCTGGAGCGATCAGGCGCGCTTCTCGCTCAACCTGACGATCTTCGACCGTCTCGCCCTGCACGAGGACGTGTCCCGGCTGGTCGGTGACTTCACCTGCCTGACCCTGCTTCCACTTGACTTCGGTACGTCCATGCCGCTCGGCGAGCGCTTGCGCGAGGTGCAGGGGCGCATGTTAGAGGTACTGGAACATCGGACCTTCAGCGCGGTCGATGTGCTGCGCGAGTTGAACCGCGGCGGCTCCGGCCGGCAGTTCGCGGCGTCCGTGGTCTTCACCAGCCAGCTCGGTATGCAGGACCCCACCAAGGGGACCTCCGAAGGAGACGTGCTAGGCCGGCTTGTCCACGGCATCACGCAGACGCCGCAGGTCTGGCTCGATCACCAGGCGGGCGAACAGGATGGCGGGCTCGTCTACAACTGGGATGTGGTGGACGGGCTGTTCCCGGCGGGACTCGTCGAGGGGATGTTCACGGCCTATGGGGCGGTGCTGGAGCGGCTTGCCGACGAGGCGGCGGCCTGGCGCGAGCCGGTTGGCGACCTCAGGCCCGAGGACCAGAGAAAGGTGCGTCGCGCCGTCAACGAGACAGCACGTGAGCTGCCGCTCGATCTGCTCGATGCGCCGTTCTTCCGCAACGCGCAGGCCAGGCCGCAAGCTTTGGCGCTGACTTCCGGAGGAAGGAGCTACTCCTACGGTGAACTGGCCGGCTGGGTCCGGCGCCTTGCCGGAGCGCTCCGTCAGGCCGGCGTCCGCCACGGTGAGCGTGTCGCGGTGCTGATGGAAAAGGGGGCCGAGCAGGCCGCCGCGTGCCTCGCCATCCTCTCCCAGGGCGGCGTGTATGTCCCCGTCGATCCGGCGATGCCCTCGCAGCGCTTTGCCAGCATCGTCGAGACGAGCGGCATTCGGCTTGGGCTGACGCAGGCGCGGCTGATCGGTGGACTGCCGGAATTTTCCGGAAAACTCATCCCCGCTGACGAGGAGGCCTGCATAGGCTTCGAGGAAGCGGACCCGGCGACGGGGCGTGCGCTCTCCGACGAGGCCTATGTCATCTACACTTCCGGCTCGACAGGAACGCCGAAGGGCGTGCTGATCGACCATCGCGGGGCTTCCAACACGGTCCTCGACATCAACGCCCGCTTCGATGTGGATGAAAACGACCGCATCTTCGGCTTCTCGGCACTCGGCTTCGACCTGTCGGTCTACGACCTCTTCAGTGCGTTTGCGGCCGGGGCGGCGCTTGTCCTGCCCGACCCGGAGGGAACGCACGATCCCTCGCACTGGACGGAACTGATCGCCTGCCACGGCGTCACCGTGTGGAACTCCGTCCCGGCGGTCTGCGACCTGCTGCTCGGCGAAACGGAGGCCGACCTTTCCAGCCTGCGCCTCGTTCTGCTGTCGGGCGACTGGGTGCCGCTGAAACTGCCGGCGATCCTGCGCGAGCGGGTGCCGGGCGCACGGCTCATCGTCATGGGTGGGGCCACCGAGGCCTCGATCTGGTCCAACTGGTTCGAGGTGGAGGAGGTGCGTTCCGGCTGGACGTCGATCCCGTACGGCACACCGCTGTCCAACCAGAGCTATCGGGTGCTCGACACGCGCCTGCGCGACCGCCCCGACTGGGTGATTGGCGACCTGCATATAGGGGGCGTCGGTCTTGCGCTCGGCTATGAGGGGGACAGGGAGCGGACCGAAGCGGCATTTATCACCCATCCCGATGGGGAACGGCTCTATCGGACCGGGGATATGGCACGCTACTGGCCGGACGGGATCATCGAGTTCCTGGGCCGCCGCGATACCCAGGTGAAAATCGCCGGTCATCGCATCGAACTCGGAGACATCGAGGCCGCGCTTGCCGGTCATGCGGGGATAAGGGACGCGGTGGTCGATGTCGTGGGCTCGCAGGAGCGCGGGCGAAGGCTGGTCGCCTGGCTGCGGCTCGAAGGCACCCATCCCGACTTCCACGAAGACCTTGCCGCCGATCCGGCGGAGGCTGCAGCCATTGCCGCGTCCCTTGGGAACAACGTTAAGGGCCGGATCGCTTGCGCTGCCTTGCCGGAGAGCCGTGCCGGTACCTATGCGGCCTGGCAGGCCGAGCTGGCGGCTCGCATGCTCGTGGATATCTTCGCCGAAGCGGGGCTTCTGGGGGAGGGAGACAAGTCCTTCGACACGCAGGGCGCGGAGATCGCGCTTGGACTTGCAGCGGACTTCCGGACGCTGCTCCCGCGCTGGCTCGCCCATCTGGAGCGGCAAGGCGTGCTGAGGCGTGAGGGCGAGCGGTTCGCGGCCCATGCGCTGCCGCCGTCCTGGGGCGACCTGGAGCACCGGGCGGGCGAGGTGGAAGTTGCCTCCGGTCTCCTTGCCCGCGTCGAGGGAGTGATGCCGGAGCTCGCAGCCGTGCTGCGTGGTGAGACGGATCCGCTGGAACTCTTTTACGCGGACGGGGCCGACCTCAGCCCCGAGCGCCTGGCCCGGATGCATCCTTGCGCGGTCGATGCTCATCGCCGCATCGGTGAAACGCTCGCGGCCATGGCCAAGGCCGCCGGTCGGCCCCTGCGCGTTCTGGAGGTCGGCGCTCGTGCCGGCGTCGCCGCTCGCGACTGGCTGACGGGACTGGTAGAGGCGGCGGGGGAGGTGCCTGCGCACACGCTTGTCGACCTCGTGCTGGCCGATCCCTCGCCCTTGTTGTTGACCGAAGCTGGGCGTGACCTGCCGGGCGGGCTCCAGGCGGCAACCGTGGTGTTCGATCCCGAAGGCATCATGCCGGTGGATCTCGAATCCAACAGCTTCGATGTCGTGCTTGCCTTCAACGCCCTGCACCGGGCGCGTGATGTCGACACCGTGCTGGCTGTCGTCCGCTCGCTGCTGAAACCGGCGGGGCACCTTCTGGCCGTGGAACTGACCGTCAACGGGCCGATGATCGACCTCACTGCCGGTTTGATCGAGCGTGGTTTCGCCGGGTTGGCGGATGGACGCAAGCGGAGCGGCCTACCGTTGATGGCCGCCCCGGCCTGGACACAGAGCCTTGAGGACGCCGGCTTCGACGCGGCCATGGCTCTCGATCCTGCCGCGAACGGCGATCTCGCCGTTCTGGTCGCCCGCAACGCCGATCCGGCGGTGCACTTCCGCCCCGAACGGGTGATCCGCCATCTCGAAGGGCTGCTGCCGGCCTATATGGTTCCGCGCCAGGTTGTGCCGCTGGCGGCGCTGCCGCTTTCGGCCAACGGCAAGGTTGACCGCAAGCGTTTGCCGCTGCCGGGGGAGGTCGCCCCCGGGCAACAGGCGCTCGCCGCCCCGCGCAGCGAGAGCGAACGCAGGCTTGCCGCGATCTGGAGCGAGCTTCTCGGACATCAGCTCGGGCGGGATGCGAATTTCTTCGCGGCCGGCGGCGACAGTCTGATCGCCGTGCGGATGGCCGAACGCATTCGCGCCGTCTTCGGACACAAGGTGAAGCTGCGCACCATCTTCGCGATGGAGGACCTTGCCGAACTCGCCGCCCATCTCGACGGGCTCCGTGGTGCTGCGCCGGATATGCCGGACGATGCGGCGGTGCCGCTCGTTGTCGACCCGCATGCGCAGTTCGAGCCGTTCCCGCTGACCGATGTGCAGCAGGCCTATTTCATCGGCCGCCAGCCCGTGTTCCCGCTGGGTGGGGTGTCGACCCACATCTTCGCGGAAATCGAGGTGAGTGACCTGTCCGCAGAGGCGCTGGGCTGGGCATGGAACCGGCTGGTGCAGCGGCACGGCATGTTGCGGGCGGTGATCGACGAGGAGGGCAACCAGCGGATCCTGCCTCAGGTTCCGGTCTTCTCGGCCATGACGGCGGACCTTACGGAAGGCGACGAGGCAGCACTCGAGCACTGGCTGGAGCGGCAGCGCCGGGAGATGAGCCACCGGGTCTACGACACGGCACAATGGCCGCTGTTCGATGTGCGGATGGCCAAGCATGGCGGCGGCGTCAGGCTGTTGGTCAGCCTCGACAATCTCGTCTGTGACGGGCGCAGCATGGTCATGATCCTGTCAGAATGGGCAGCGCTTGCGCGCGACCACGCGACTGTCCTGCCGCCGCTGGAACTCTCCTTCCGTGATGTGGTGCTGCACTGGGAGCGCGAGGAAAGCTCACCCGCTCATGCGGCAAGCCTTGAGCACTGGTTTGCCCGCCTGCCGGACTTGCCACCGGCGCCGAGCCTGCCCCTGCAGCGCAAGCCCGAGGAGTTGACGCCGCCGCGCTTTGCACGTCTTGCCGGAACGCTCTCCCATGACGAATGGGCGGCCTTCCGTGCCAATGCGGCGGCGGCCGGCCTGTCTCCCAACGCGGCGCTTCTCTCCGCCTATGCGGCGAGCCTTCGCAGCGGTGGAGGCGGTGACCGCTTCAGCCTGAACCTGACGCTGTTCCGCCGCGATCTGATCCACCCGCAGATCGACCTGCTGGTCGGCGATTTCACCTCGCTGCTGCTCGTCCCGTTCGAGGCGCAGGCGGGAGAGGACTTCGCCGCTGCCGCCCGGCGCCTGCAGGACCGGCTTGTGGAGGATCTGGAGCATGCCCGCGTTTCGGCGGTGCGGGTGATGCGCGAGGCTGCAAGGCGCGGCACGGATGCGCAGGCCCTTGCCATTCCGGTGGTCTTCACCAGCGGCGTTGGCGTCGACAACACCGCGTCGGACGGCAGCACGGCGGACTGGCTGGGGCGCTTCACCGGCGGCATCACCCAGACGCCGCAGGTGTGGATCGACCACCAGGTCGTCGACCGCGACGGCGTGCTCGCCTTCAACTGGGACCATGTCGAAGGCCTGTTCGATACCGAGTGGATCGAGGGCGTCTTCAACGCCTATTGCCGGATGCTGGCCGATCTCGCCGCCGACCCGGGCGCCTGGCACGCCTTGTTGCCTGCCGTCGATCCTGTCGCTGCCGATGCCTTGCAGCACGCAGCCGAGGAAGAGCCGGAGGCAGAACCGGCCGTTGCCGTCGACGCGCCTGTCGATGGCGAGATTGCCGACCTGATAGCCGATCTGCTGGCGCAGGAACTGGGCATCGGCGCACCGGACCGGGAGGCAAGTTTCTTCGAACTGGGGGCCACCTCGCTGACCTTGCTGCGGCTGCACCAGAAGCTACGCAAGGCGATAGGGCGCAATTTCCCCGTGGTCGCCATGTTCGCCCACCCTTGCATTCAGGCACTCGCCGGTCACCTCGGAGCGTCGGCGCCGGCTCTTGCCGGCGAGGCCGGCCGTGCGGGCTCGCGCCGGGCGGCGGGCCGGGCCAATGCCAAGCGTCGGCGCCGGGTGCGCGAGCTGTGAACCGTCAACTCCCTTCACTTCATTCAGGACGCCCCATGCGCGCTTTCGACATGAGCCTCTTCACCGAGATCTATCAGGACGTGGAACCGGTCGCGATCATCGGGGCGGGATGCCGCTTCATGGATGCGGCGGATCCCTTCACCTTCTGGCGACGTCTTGCCGATGGCGAGGAACTGTCGCGCCGGATAACCGCGCAGGACCTCGTCGCCGCCGGTCTGGATCCCGCGCTGCTGGAACGGGACGACTTCGTTCCCGTCGCCAGCGTTGTCGAGGAGGCCGAGCATTTCGATACCGGGTTGTTCGGCTACTCGCCGGCGGAGGCCGCGACCATCGACCCGCAGCAGCGACTGTTCCTTGCCTGCTCGCGCGAGGCGCTGGACATGGCGGGGCTGGCCGAGAGCGTGGCTGGCATGCGGGTCGGCGTCTTCGGCGCCGCGCGCATGAGCACCTTCTCGATGCCGCAGCCCGAGGACGTGCTGTCGGCCGGCCAGTCGCGGACCTTCCAGCGGCTGATCGGCAACGACAAGGACTATCTGGCGACGCGCACCGCCTACAAGCTGGGTCTGACAGGACCGGCGATGACGGTGCAGACGGCGTGCTCCAGTTCGCTGGTTGCCGTCCACGTCGCCTGCGAACAACTGCGCAGCGGCGAATGCGATCTCGCGCTGGCCGGCGGGGCGGCGCTGACCTTTCCGATGGCCGCCGGCTATTTCCACCAGCCGGGCATGATCTTCTCGCCCGACGGGACCTGCCGGCCCTTCGATGCGGACGCCTCCGGCACCTTCATCGGCAACGGTGTCGGCGTCGTGCTGCTGAAGCCGCTGCGTCGGGCGCTGGAGGACGGCGACGGCATTCTCGCCGTCATTCGCGGATCGGCGGTCAACAACGACGGCACTGACAAGGCCGGTTTCACCGCGCCTTCGCTTGCCGGGCAGAAGGCGGTGATCGAGGAGGCGATGGCGCTGGCCGGCGTCACCTCGGAGCGCATCGGCATGGTGGAGACGCACGGGACCGCCACACCGCTGGGCGATCCGATCGAGCTCAATGCGCTGGCCGAGGCCTTCGGCCGCGACACGCCGCGCCGTCACCCCTGCGCGCTCGGCGCCCTGAAGGCGAATACCGGCCATCTCGACACTGCCGCCGGGATCGGTGCGCTGATCAAGGCGGCGTTCAGCGTGCGCACCGGCCTGATCGCTCCCTGTTTGCATTTTCACCAGCCGAACCCTGCGCTGGAGATCGATGCGACGCCCTTCATCGTTCCGCAGGCGCTGCAGGCCTGGCCGGATGGACCGCGGATTGCCGGCGTCAGTTCCTTCGGCATCGGCGGCACCAATTGCCACGTGATCGTGGAGGACCTGCCGGAGCCGCTGAAGCCGGCACGGAGCAAGGCCGAGGGGCCCTTGCGGCTGGCCTTGTCGGCGCCGGACTTGCCGGCGCTCCGGGTCCTGTCGCAGGCCCATGCCGACCTGCTTCTGGAAGGCGCCTACGAGGGCGAGCTGCCGCGATACTGCGAAACGCTGGTGCGTCAGCACCGAGGCGCCAGCGGCGCGCGGCTGGAGGTCGGCGGTGGCAGCGGGCTTGAGCTTGCCCGCACGCTGTCGCTGTTCGCCAGGAGCGGCGGCGAGGACGCAGCTTTCGTGCGCGATGAAGCGGCACCGGCGCCGCGCTGGCGTGCCGGCGTTACGGAGACGGAGACGGAGACGGAGGCTGAGCTGCCTGCCGGCCCTGCGGGACCGCGCGTCGTCGCCCCCGTTGCTCCGCGCGTCGGTGGGCGCATCGCCCGGCCAGGCGCGCGCGCGCGGGAAGACGACGGCTGGGGTGAGATGGTGGCTAGTCTCCAGGAAGCCTCGCGCCTGCGTGCGGCCGAGCACGACTGGTCGTCGCTCGACGCGGAAGGGGCGGCCGTCGCCCGTCTGCATGCCATCTACGTGGCCCATGCCTTCGACAGGCTCGGCGTCTTTGCGGACGGCGCCTGGCGCACGGTGGAGGAAGCGATGGCGGCGGGCGGGATTCTCCTGCACTACGCCCAGCTCACCGCTCGCCTGCTGCGCGATCTCGTCGACGAGGACGTGCTTCGCCGCGACGGAGACAGGTTCGGAGCGCTTCAGGTGACGCCTATGGGCGAGGCGGAGCCGCTGCTCACGGACATGGCCGGGCGCGGCTATCGCCGCCTGACGGGCATGGTCGCCCGCGTCGGCCCGCAGCTTGCGGAAATGCTGACCGGCGCAGTCGACGCGGTGTCGCTGGTGTTTCCCTCCGCCGCCATGGACGACGTGGAGGACATGTACGAGCGCCAGCGCGACAGCGTCTTCCTCAACGACCTCGCCGCGGACGCGGTCGCGGCGCTCGTCGAGGAGCTACCGGCCGACAAGCCCCTGCGTGTGCTGGAGATCGGGGCAGGAACCGGCGGCACCACGTCCGCGCTGCTGCCGGTCCTGCCGGCACGGCGGACCCGCTACACCTTCACGGATATCGGGCCGCTGTTCCTGCGCAAGGCGCGCGACAAGTTCGCCGCCTTTCCGTTCCTCGACTTCGCGACGCTGGACATCGAGAAGGACCTTGTCGCCCAGGGTTTCGAGCCGGGCGGCTACGATCTCGTGGTGGCGGCCAACGTGCTGCATAACGGCCGCGACCTGACACGGGTTCTCGCCGACGTGCGCCGCCTGCTGGCGCCGGGCGGGGTTCTCCTGATGCGTGAGATTTCTGAGCCAAAGCCCCTGTTCGACTTCATTTTCGGTCCCTTGGTGCCCGTGCTCGACGACATCGAGGCGCGCGGCGGCGAACTGTTTCCCTCGCTTGCCCGCTGGGGCGCTTTCCTCACGGGAGCCGGGTGGTCC
>MDTG01382358.1_pt1 | contig 16993 bp, 12 predicted proteins | sample 811421 | NCBI WGS metagenome assembly MDTG01 (sample SAMN05326645, study PRJNA326480) | marine metagenome | isolation source: seawater | place: Pacific Ocean: South East | collected 2011
AGAAAAGATATTTTTATAAGTGAATCTACCTTTCATTATGATGGTGGAGGATGCTGTTAACACAAAAAAACCGCTACCAATTAAGTAGCGGTTTTACTTATTATTATAAAACTACTATCTCGTAATCTCTAAAATTTCAAAAGTCATCGTTCCGTTGGGGACTTTAATATCAGCGGTATCGCCTACTTTTTTTCCTAGCAAACCTTTACCTATGGGAGAATCTACCGAGATTTTTCCCGTTTTTAAATCGGCTTCGCTTTGCGCAACCAATTTATATTTTACTTCGGCACCATTGGTGGTGTTTTTTATCTTTACCGTACTATGAATAAGCACTTTAGAAGTATCTAATTGAGATTCATCAATCACTCTTGCATTCGCTACGACTTCCTCAAGCTTAGAGATTTTCATTTCTAATAATCCTTGCGCTTCCTTAGCGGCATCATATTCTGCATTCTCACTTAAATCACCTTTATCCCGTGCATCTGCAATAGCTTGTGAAGCAGCAGGACGCTCTACATCTTTCAGATGGTTTAATTCATCTTTCAATTTTTTTAATCCTTCTTCAGTATAATAAGATACTTTACTCATAACTTCATCGTTTATATATACAAAAAGAATCCCACGTACCATGGGATTCAACTAAAACAAAGATAATAAATTTTAACAAGCTTAGCAATTATGTTATCTTGCGCCACTAAAATTTTTAAAATGAAAAGTTTACTTGTATTCATGTTTTCCGGATTGATGCTCATAAGCTGTAGTAGTGACGATCACCGACAAAACAACCCCAATCTTCTTAACGTGAATGTAAATTTCATGGTAGATTTAAGCTTACCTCAATATAGTAATCTAAAATTCCCCAGCAATTCGGTGTATGTGGGGCAATATGGCAATGGTGGAATTATTTTAATGAACACCGGAAGTAATTATGTAGCATATGACGCGGCAGACCCTAACCATCCACGAAACGATAGTTGTATTTCGATGGAAGTTGTTGGTGACATTAGATTAAAATGCAGCTGTGAAGGAAATACCTACGATCTTTTTACCGGAAATTTTATTGAAGGAGAAGATTTAGAATATACGCTTTATCCTTATCGAGTGACGGATAATGGCAATGGTACTTTAAGAATAACCAATCGATAATTACTATAAATCTTCCCACCACTTACTTGTTGGGTAATGTTCACCTAACACCACAGGTTCTCCAATTTGAGGAGTGGCTAATTGTATTTTAGAATTTTTAGGGGCCTTTATTAATCGTTGGATGGGTTCTTTCCAAGGATGATGTGCCAATGCAAATTTCGCCCAATGTACCGGAAGAATACATTTAGGCTGAAGGATTTCTGCTATTTTCAATAATTCTTCTGGGAAGCTATGAATGTTAGGCCAGTATTCATCGTATTGACCGCATTCTAAAATGGCTAAATCAAACTTGCCAAACGCATGACCAATTTCTTGAAAATGATTTCCGAAACCAGAATCACCTCCCAAAAATAAACGGTATCCAAACATTTCTAACACATAAGAAGACCAAAGCGAAGTATTCCGTTTTAAGCCTCTTCCTGAAAAATGCCTAGCCGGAGTAGCTGTAATTTGGAATTCTGAAGAAATTTCTGCGCGCTCACCCCAATCCAGTTCTGTTATTTTTTCAGAAGAAATCCCACAGCTTAATAAATCTTTCTTCACGCCTTTTGGCACTATACAGTTCTTGGTTTTCGCTGCTAATTTTTTAAGCGTTTTCTTATCTAAATGATCGTAATGATTATGCGTTTGAATAAGATAATCGATGCTGGGCATCTCTTCTACTCCATAATGATTAGCACCGGCAAAAGCTTTAATCATAAACGAAAATGGTGAAGCATAACCACAAAACACCGGATCTACCAAAATATTGATTTTTCGATATCGAATTAAATAAGAAGAATGCCCAAACCATACGATAGTTGGATGGTGAGCAGGAAGCTTATTCAAGTCTGTTTTCACTATCGGAATTTCTGAACTTGGCTTTATACTTTTTGGCTTTGAAAACTGCTTCTTTAAAATTTTAAAGACAGAAGCTTCTTCAGCCATTTGTGGGGTTTCTTCTATGTTTTGAAACACTCCATCTTTCACTAAAGAAGAAGTAATAGTTGGGTTTTTGGTTATTTTCATGGAATGGTTTTTAAACGCTTCTAAATCCGTTGGGGGTTAATTTTTCATTCTTTTTAAAAAATTTGATGAAGTAAGAAGGATCTTCAAAACCCAAACTCCAAGAAATCTCTGCAATTGTCCAGTTGGTGTGTTTTAACAATGCCCTTGCTTCCAATACAAAGCGTTCGGCAATAAGTGCTGAAGTGGTTTTACCCGTCGCACTTTTTAAAACTTTATTGAGGTAATTATTATGAATGTTTAATTGCTTGGCAAAATCACAGGGAGTCCTTAAATTTATTTTCTGTTGAACAGATTCAATAGGAAACTGGCGTTCTAACAATTCGGAGAACAGGGAAGTAATCCTTTCGGAAGCATTAGAAACGGTTTTTTCTTCATTTTCTAGTTGTGCCGGACGCATTTTTAAGGCTGTATGAATCAATTCAAAAACCAAATTTCGTAATACATCATATTTGTAGGCATATTCAGAATTTATTTCAGTAAACATTTTTTTATAAATCTGTTGAATTTGCTGAAACTCTTCATCATTCAAAGAAAGTATAGGCGTCCCATTAGTTTGAAATAAGGGATAATCTTTAAAATTCCCAAAATCTTCAAAAAACGCTTCAGTAAATACACAAAAAGCCCCGGTTTTATCTTCGGAAAGTGGTTCCCAATTATAAGGAATTTGTGGGTTGGCAAATAACAACATATTATCTTTAACCCTTAAGGTTTTATCTGCATAATGCACCGTATTTTCACCAGAGATAAGACTTATCTTGTAATAATCCTTTCGGCTATAAGGCATCTCTTTAGAGGTTCCGAAATAGTCTTTTAGCTTAAAAACATTAAACTCACCGATCTTTTTAAAAAAATCACTCGGTAAAACCCCCAGTTTTTTTCTATAAAACTCTTCTAAGCTAGTTGTTTTTTCCATCATTATAAATTTAGTCTTAAAGCAAAAACCCACAAAGCAAAATAGTGGGTTTATTGTAAAAGGGAATTAAAAAAACTCTGGTGCATTGTACAGTTTTCCCTTCCAAACCGCCAATTCGAGTAAAAATCGGTTAAGGTTTTTGTATCGAGAATTAGGACTTGAAGCTAAAATTAAGTTCTCGATACAATTTTGCTTCGTTTCACTTCGCAAAATCACTCGAACTGACTAATTTCAATTTATTAATGCATTAAGGATTCATCAATTATAGATTCTGCCCGCCCGAAACTTCTATTCGTTGTCCGTTAATCCATTTTGCCTCTTCGGTACAAAGAAAAGCAACCACTCCTCCAATATCATCCGACTGACCTACTCTCCCCAATGGGATTTGACTACTTACTATTTTATTTACATCTTTATTATCCCTCACTAAACCTCCCCCAAAATCGGTTTCAATGGCTCCGGGAGCAACCACGTTAGAACGAATGCCACGCTTTCCCAATTCTTTTGCCTGATAACGGGTAAGCGATTCAACAGCCGCTTTCATCGCTCCATAAGCACTGTAACCGTGCATGGTAAATCTAGCCAGTCCAGAAGAAATATTTATGATTCCGCCTTCGTTAGCAAGCATAGGCAATAATTGCTGTGTTAGAAAGAAAACGCCTTTCAAGTGAATATTAACAAGTTTATCAAACGTAGCTTCAGAAGTTTCTGCAAAAGCTTCATTGATACCTATTCCGGCGTTATTGACTAAAAAGTCTATTTTTTTAACTTTAAATACTTCAGAAAGCACCCTTTGCAGTTCTTCTTGAAAGTTCAAGAAGTTGGATGTATTGGAAGTATCTAATTGCAAGGCTACCGCTCTTTGACCTTTATCTTTTATTGCTGAAACCACTTGATGGGCTTCTTCTTTATTCTGATGATAGGTAAGGATAACATCTAAACCTTTTTCGGCTACTTTTAAAGCCATATTTTTTCCTAATCCTCGACTTCCTCCGGTAATTAAAACTAATTTGTGATTCATCTTTTTCTTCTTTTTTGATTACAGGACAAAAGTAGGATTGGAACCCTCGTTGAGTATAGTGCTATTCAAACCAAGCATGGTAAAATTCAAACAAAAAAGGCTTTCCGTTTCCGGAAAGCCCTTCAATTGAATGGTTAGTTAGTTAGTTCAATTTAAAATTTTAAGGTAATGCCTGCTAAAAAGTTTATTGTAGCTTGAGGATAATATATAATATACTCACTGCTATAGAAGTTTCCATTAGAAATATAATTGACATCAAAAATATTATTGACTAAACCTGTAAATACGACTTCTTTAAAAAGGGGAGCTTTATCCCAAACATACTGTACATTGAAATCGTTCACAAAATAAGATTCCAGCTTAGAAGCTTTTAATTCCAAGTTGGTCATATATTGTTCTCCTACGTATTTAGATAACCAATTAAGTTGAAGATTTCTTGCGGGAGAAATTCGAATTATATTTCCTGCTATAATGTTAGGAGAATAAGCAATATCGGTATCACCAAGGTTTTGTTGAATATCATCATCAAAACCAACAAAATCTTTGTTCTTATTCTGGCTAACTGCTATATTTGGTCTCAAGGACAACCAATCGTTTACTTGAATATTGGCATCTACTTCCAATCCTAACCGATAGCTTTTACCACTATTTTTTCTAATCGCCGCTCCTTCTTCATCAATTTCCCCGGTCAACACCAATTGGTCTTTATAATTCATAAAGTATAAATTGGTATTTACTTGCGTTTTTCCTGATTTAAAACGCCAACCCAATTCATAATCTACCAAGCGCTCTTCCGTGGGCTCATTTTCACCATTCTTAAAAGCATCTTCATAATCTGAACGTGAAGGTTCACGATGAGCTACTGCTACCGATCCATACAACTGATTTTCTTCATTGAACTGAAACGTAAACCCTCCTTTAGGATTGAAGAAACTGAAGTTAGCATCGATAGGAAAATCAGGGAGTTCTTGTGTGGGCCCATTCCCTTCATAATTAATGGTTCTTATTTGTAAATCTCCATAAACCGCCAATTGATCTGTTAAAGAAACTGTTGCTTTGGTGTACAAATTAAAATCTGTCTTTACCGCATTGTTTTCGTAAAACGGCTCATAAGGATCGTTATTTCTTGCAAACCTAGTGTAAATTACTTCTCCAAAGTGATCGCCATCATAACGGTTCCAACCACCGCCAACAATAGCATCTACTGTATTATTTTGGTAGTTTACGCTAAAAGTAGTTCCGTAAAAATGATTATCTAACCAACTCGTGTTTACTAAATCTGATTTTGTTACTTCTTCCCCATTCGCCATAAACGGTTCTAGACCAAAGTTGGTTAAAACTCTATCTACTTCATATTCTTCATAATAACCTTTTCCTCGTGTATAATGAAAAGCCAAATTAGAAGACCAGTTTTTATTGTATTTCTGATTCCATAAAAGCTGATAATGATCTTGTTGGTAATTATCGGTTTGATTATTATAAAACTTCACATTTCCATTTTCATCAGTGTACCTTCCGGCAGGATTATAAGTTCTCCCAAGCGAATCAATTTCTTGTTGAGTTACTCCATACCAAGCTTGATAAGTTCGTTCTTTACCTCCAAACATAATGGCTTTTACGAGGGTTCCATCGTTTACATAGCTTCCTTGTAAGAAGTACGATTTTAAGTCTGACTCAGCACGATCAATATACCCATCACTTTTAATTTGTGAAGCACGCCCGGCAAATTCCCAATGATCATTAAATAATCCTGTACTAAATTTTACCGTATGTTTATGCGTATTGTAAGACCCGTAACTATTGGCCACTTCTGCATAAGCTTCTTCGCTATACCGGTCGGTTAAAATATTAATACTGGCCCCAAAAGCTCCGGCTCCATTAGTTGAAGTCCCTACTCCCCGTTGTAGTTGTATATTTTCTGTGGAGGAAGCAAAATCTCCCATATTTACCCAAAAAGTTCCTTGACTTTCAGCATCGTTTATCGGAATCCCATTTACGGTTACATTGGTTCGTGTCGCATCACTACCACGTACCCTGATTCCGGTATAACCTACACCATTTCCAGCATCGGTAGTGGTAACTACCGAAGGCAAATAATTCATTAAAACAGGAATATCTTGCCCGAGGTTACGTTCTTCAATTTCTTCATTGGTTAAATTGCTATAGGTAATGGGCGAATCGGCATCTACCCGAATGGAAGAAAGAAAGACTTCCTCTAAACTCTCGTGTGTTCCTGTAAGATCTACATCTAAAGTTTGATCTCCGGTCAGTTCGACTTCTACTGTTTTTTGATTTCCGTAGCTAAAAATAAGCGTGTAATTCCCTTCTTCTAATGCTAAAGAATAAAATCCGTTAAAGTCCGTCGTTGTTGCTTTACTGCTGTTTTTCACCGTGATATTGGCGCCAGGTAAAGCCGTGTTGTTTAAAATAACTGTACCGCTAAGTGTGTAGGTTTCTTGTGCGATACCGAGTAGGCTTATAAAGCAAAAGCCTACTAAAAATAATACATTTTTCATCCGTAATTTGTTTTACGAATAAAAGGGGCGATTATTCTTAGGTTTTAGATTAAATTATAAAATAAAAAATCCTGAAAAAACTTCTACCATATAAAGTTTATTCAGGAGTAACATACGATTGTTGAAAGACCGCTAGCAAGTCTTTCTTGTCCCTTGGCAGCATTACCTGCCCAGGTTCATCGGGTATGATCTCAGCCACAATGGCACCCCTTTGAGATTTGCAGCAAACTTAGGAGTTAATTTTTAATTTACAATAATTTTAAGGCGTTTTTATTTCTCGAGCCAGTATTTTTGAATTTATGGTGAAAAACACTAAAAAATCGATAACTTTTAAAGTCCTTCTAGGATATATTTTGCTTACGGTTTTTGCCGGGATTACGATATGGTTTATTTATGGTAAAATTGAAACCCTTACCAAAACAAATAAAGTAGGAAGTATCAATAACCAGCGGTTATTTTTAATTAGTGAAGCGGTCACCAATTTATATACTGCAGAAGGGATTAGCCGAAATATTATCCAGAATAAAAAATCAGAAAAGATAAGTGATTTCAATGCGCAACTCGACACCATTGGAGTACTCATCGATTCGTTAAAGCAAACCTATCCTTCCCAAACTGAGACAAAGGAAAGTTTGGATAGCATCCAGCAATTACTTTTGCTGAAGAAAGAAAACTTATTAGATCTGTTGGCGCTTCGTAAAGAACAAGGAAGTGAAAACTATTACGATCGGGTGTTAAATGAACTGGAAAAAACCAATTATATTTTTGAGGATGATAATTACGAAGAACGACTAAAAGAATACAAACCCCACGTTCGGGAAGTTTTGGTGAAGTATTTGGAATATGCCAAAAAAGACAATGCCAACCGACTTACCCAGCAATCGGCCGATTCGTTAATCAATACGATGAAACAGGTGCTGAGCCGTTTGGAAAATGAAGAAATTGAGTATCAAAATTCGGTGATTTCCAAAGAAAATGAACTGCTGGAAAACGATAGAAATCTAACGGCACAATTAAGAAAACTACGTTCACAAATTGAACAGGAAGAAGTTCAGAAATCGGTATTACAAGTAGCTCAATCTCAAGAAGCGTTAGAAGACACCTCTAATCTAATGATTGTTTTGGGAGTAGCTTGCATACTTACCATTTTGCTTTTTGTAGTTCTAATTCTAAAAGACACCAACCGTAGCCAACTTTACCGTAGCGAATTGGAAAAAGCCAAAGCTTATGCCGAACTTTTATTAAAACGTCGCGAACAGTTTATGGCTACCGTAACACACGATTTACGTTCGCCATTAACGACCATTACCGGCTATTCTGATTTGCTATATAAAACGGATTTATCTGAAAAACAGTCGCATTACTTAGAAAAACTTCAGAAATCTTCCGGTTATATTTTACATTTGGTAAACGACTTATTGGACTTTTCTAAACTGGAAGCCGGAAAAATGCAGGTTGAAAAGCTTCCATTTACGCCTAAAAATTTAATTAAAGACAGTATTGACGGCGTCATTCCTTCAGAAGATCCTAAAAATTTAGAAATACAACTGAAGTTAGAAGATTCATTTGAAAATTCTTATTTGAGTGATCCTTTTAGAATTCAACAGATCTTAACTAATTTACTGGGAAATGCATACAAATTCACTCAAGAGGGGAGTATAAAAATCGCTGGGGTTTTAGATACTTCTTCTATTAAAACCAATAAATTAAAAATTACCATAGAAGACACAGGAATCGGAATTTCTAAAGAACAAGAGCAACGCATTTTTGAAGAATTTTCGCAAGCCAAAGCTTCTATTGAAAAACAATATGGTGGTTCTGGTTTAGGTTTGGCCATTACCAAAAAACTAGTGAATTTATTAGACGGAGAGATTTACCTAGAAAGCAACCCCGGTCAAGGAAGTAAGTTTACGGTATTTATTCCGGTGGAAAATGCCAAATATACTTCGACGAAAGAAAATGCTAAAGAAGTAAAGATTTTAGACACGAAAGGGAAAAAACTGTTTATTCTGGACGACGAACTTACCCAATTGGCACTTACGGGAGAAATCGTGAAACAAGCCGGTTTTGAGATTATGGCTACAGAAAAACCTGAAGAAGCTTTACGTCTTCTCAAAAATGGTGCTTTTGATTTGATTCTTTCTGATATTCAAATGCCAAAAATGAATGGATTTGAATTGATCAGGAAACTGAAAAAAGATAAAAAATTAAAACATATCCCGGTAATTGCACTTTCCGGAAGAACAGAAATTAGTCAGCGTGTTTATACCGAAAAAGGCTTTGAAACCAATGTGATTAAACCTTACGAAGCAGGAGAATTGCTTATTAAAATCGCCAAGGTTTTAGACTTGCCTTATGAAGAATTTAGTAGAAAAGCCACCTCAAAAAAGCCTGAAAGAGAAAATACCTCCAAATTGTATGACTTGCAAGATTTAAGGGTCTTTTCTGATGGCGACGAAGAATCCTTAACGATATTGCTTCAAACTTTTATAGAAAATTCTACAAAAAATTGTGAAGATTTACAGAAGGCTTCGGAAGAAAAAGACACTCAGCAAATTGCTTTCGTAGCCCATAAAATGCTACCGATGTTCCGGCAATTAAAAGCAAAAAATGTTATCCCCATTGTCGAAAAACTAGAACAACAACACGAATTACAACTCCGCTTAAAAGAGGTATTAGCACTCGTCAAAAAAGCGATTGTGGAAGTTAAAAAGTTATTGGAAGCTTTACAGAGTGAGATTAAAGCTTGATATCGTATTGCTTCAATTTATTATATAGCGTTTTTCTATCGATATTTAAGATTCTGGCAGCTTTACTTTTGTTACCATCAGCTTCCTCCAGTGCATCTAAAATGAGTTCTTGTTCATTTTTGTTTTTAAATAAACTATAACTTTCTTTTTCGGTGGTTGCTATATGCATTTGGTTTGGTAAAACTTCGGTGGTAATCAATTTATCTTGCGCCAATAAAACCGAACGCTTTATCGTGTTTTGCATTTCCCGTAAATTTCCCGGCCAAGCATAGGTGGTAAATAATTCTAGCACATCATCAGAAAAACCTACAATCTCTTTTTCTAATTCTTCATTGGCTTTTTCCAAGAAATGATTGGCAAAAAGCATCAAGTCTTCTTTTCGTTTTTTAAGCGCTGGCACCTGAATACTGAATTCATTTAAACGGTGATAAAGATCTTCGCGGAAATCGCCATTTTCAACCGCTTTCTTTAAATCTTCATTAGTTGCAGCAATTACCCGAATATCTACCTTGATCTCCTCATTACTCCCGACGGGTTTTATTTTTCGTTCTTGTAATGCCCGAAGCAATTGAACTTGCAAATCGTAATTAAGATTTCCTATTTCATCTAAAAACAAAGTTCCTTTATTGGCCGCTTGAAAATGCCCGGTTTTATCGTTTACCGCTCCTGTAAATGAACCTTTGATATGACCAAAAAATTCACTCGAGGCAATTTCTTTAGGTATCGCTCCACAATCTACCGCCACAAATGTTTCATTGGCACGTTTACTCTGATCGTGAATATTCTTGGCGACGTACTCTTTTCCAGTACCACTATCTCCAATAATCAATACCGACATATTGGTGGGGGCCACCAATTTAATATAATCGTTCAATTTTTTAGAAGCATCACTTACCCCACCCACATAACTCGTAGTATCTTGAGGGGTAATTTCTTTTCGTGTAGATTTAGTACCGGTTTGCTTTTGTTGCATTTCCTCTTTACCCGACAATGCTTTCTGAATAGTTTCCAGCATTTTTTCAGGGTTAATAGGTTTGGATATATAATCGAAAGCTCCCGTTTTTATAGCATCTACCGCAAGGTTCACTTCAGCATAACCCGTCATTAAAATTACTTTGGTTTTCGGGAATTTATCGGTAACCGTTTTTAGAATGGTGTTTCCGTCTTTATCGGGAAGTCGTACATCGGCTAAAATAATATCGTAGAAACTTTCATTTATTTTTGTCATTGCATCGTTTCCTGTATGGGAAACGCTAACTTGAAACCCTTTTTTTGATAAAAAAGTCTCCAACATTTTGCAAAATGCTACATCGTCTTCTACTATTAAAACTCTAGCCATAAAGATTGCTTATTGCACAAAATTAGAAAATATGACGGCTTGCCTGTGTAAAATAATCATAAAAAAAGAGGTCAACCTAAATTGACCTCTTCTAAGGGCAGTAAAAAATTACTGTTGGGTAACCTCGTTAATGATATAAATAAACAAATAACTTCCCTATAGTTAGTTTTCAACAAAGTCTAAAAGATCACGCTTAACCATCGTTGAAAAATATCATTTTTGGTTACCAAAAAAATTAATTCTTAAAAATTACTATGCTTCTTTACTGCCCCCTATCTTAAACAAACGCCAATCCATTTAAGAAGTTCATGATTGCTTTTATAATTATTAGGCGGAAGGTTTTATCCACTTTCCTTCGACACTCGCATAAACGGTTTTTGGAGTGCTTTCTGTACCGGTTTTTATTTCCAATTTATATTCGTCCTTACTATTTTTATAAGCTTTGGTAATTTTAGCTCCTTTAAAGTCACTAGCTACTGCCGCCACTATGGGAGCAGGAACCTGACTTACATCTACAGGTTGAAAAGTTTCCTGTTCTTTGCTTTCTTCGCTCATTATTTCAACGCTATTCTCTTTGCCCTTTTCTTGAGCTTTTATGCTTGATATTGCACATAAACCTAAGATCGCACAACAAGTGATTAACTTTTTCATCTTTTAAATATTTATCGTTTCTTTTAGTTAGATTGAAATAGTTATGCCATTTAAAATTTTATGAATGAAAAAACTCAAAAGACACTTATTTTCAACCCCTTAAACCTTATTTAGCAAAATTTTATTGGAAATACCGAAACTGTAGAAAACAAAAAAACCACAATAGCCCTGTGGATTTTTTACACATTTTTAATAAAAAAGCAGACTTTTAATTTCAATAAAATCACACATTACATCAGGCATGTAATCATGGCTTTCAAAATCACTTAAGCGGATTTTTTCGATTGGCTTTCTTTTCAGATTGAATTCGTTTATCTTTTAAACGTTGTATTTTTGACCTTCGAGAAGGCTTGGTCTTTTTTCTTTTCTTCGGAATTTTCAAAGCATCTTCCAACACCTTAAAGAAACGCTTCACCAATATTTCTTTGTTTTTATGCTGACTTCGGGTATGGTCTGAACTTAATTGAAGGACTTTATCTTTTGTTAATCTGTTATTGAGTTTCCAATGCAATCGTTCTTTTTGCTCTTCAGTAAAAACCTCAGAATCGGTTAAACTCCAATTTAAAACCACTTTTGTACTGGTTTTATTGGCATGTTGCCCACCGGGCCCCGAACTTAAAACTGCTTTAAAATCTGCTTCGTTTAGCAACTCTTCCTTACTACCCAACATTAAACTCACTGGTTTTCATTTAATAAATTAACTACATTTTTTACAAAGTTAAAGGTAATTATTGTAACTTATATAATCGTGGATATTCCAATTCAATAGCCATTTGAGCACTATCAATAATTTGCAAAAGAAATATTCGCTTTATCACCCCAGAGAGGCTGATTCTCAAAAATTTTCCAGAACCAAAAAAATAATCCCACGCATTATCTAGAGATCTATAGGTTTCCTAACGCGTAGTGTAGCTTTTAAAATCAAAACCTACCTATTCTATTAGCACAAACAAAAAAAGCACCCCATATGATATAGAGGGTGCTTTAAATACCATCCCACACAGCACCAAAAGGTCCTGTAAGGTTGTTATAACAGGGCTGTTTTAATTGATCACAATAAATTCACTTCGCCTGTTGAGCTGATGTTCCGCCTCGCTACATTTTACCCCATTGCTACAGTTATTGAGCAGCATGGTCTCCCCATAGCCCCTGGCCGTCAAACGCCTACGATCTATCCCGTGGGTCACCAAATACTCCAAGGTGGATTTTGCACGCCTGTCCGATAACCTCAGGTTATAGCTGTCACTGGCCCGGCTATCCGTATGGGAGCGTATATCTATCTTCATATCCGGGTACTCTTTTAATACTTCCACTATCTTCTGTAGCTCCACCTCTGCATCCGGACGTATATTGGATTTGTCAAGATCAAAATAGATCATGGGGATGTTCAGTATTTTCGCCAGGTCCGTTCCCTTGGTCATTTGTGGCTTGGGCTCCAGCTCAAAATCATGTTCCCTGTCCACTTGCTTTGCAACGGAATAATCATCGGCACTGGAATACCCTTCCTTACCGGCCTTCAATATATAGGCGGGCTCATAAGCTACCTCCGTGTCATAAGCGCCCCCTTCATCCGTGGTCAAGGTCTGCAACAGGACATTGTTGACATCGAATACCTCTACCCTGGCGTTGGCTATGGGCATATGGGTCTTGACCTCCATTACCTTCCCGTGCAAACGGCTCTTGATATATACCTGCCTTATGGGTTCCTTTTCTATAAAACCATAAATATTGTCAAAGCTTTCCCCGGTCCCCGTACCTATACGGTTCGAACTTACATAGCCCAGGCTGTCCCGTACCACATAACATATATCGTCAAAGGAAGAGTTGATGGGCCTGCCCACATTTAAGATCCCACCTTCAATGCCATTTTCCCCATCCTGAAGCTTTACATAAAAAACATCATAGCCCCCTAGGCCAAAATGACCGTCGGATGAAAAATATAGATTGTTGTCCGCACTGATAAAGGGAAAGGACTCCCGACCGGGGGTATTGATCTTTTTGCCCAGGTTCACCATTTCCCCCAAACTACCGTCACCACCGATCGGGGCGTAATATAGGTCCGTCTGGCCCTCGCCACCTTTGCGGTCGGAAACAAAATATAAACGGTCCTCCCCTACATTTAGCATGGGGTGCGCCGTATTATAGGTATCCCCATTGATCGTTAGGTCCTCTTCTCCGGTCCATTTACCATCCACCAGGTGCGCCCTGTAGATCTTTAGGTATAGCGGGGAGCCTTTATCCAGGCCCTTGGGCTCGGTCCTGGTAAAGTACATCGTCTGCCCGTCCTTGGTGAAAACAGGGGTCGACTCATGGTACTTCCCCTCTATCCCGCTTTTAAAAAGCCGGGGGGACTTTTCCGATAATGAGTCGTCCCCTATGCCCACTTCATATAAGTTCAAAAAGGGCTGCCCGTCCCATTTGCTCCTCCGGCGGATCAACACCCCTTTGTCCCGGCTGGAGGCAAACACCATTTTGTCGGTACCCAAATATGCACTGCCAAAATCAATCCCCTCACTATTGAAAGGTTCCTTCTTTAGGTCGTAGCGCCCAGAATTCTGCTCTATCAAATCCAGATAGTCCCCGACAGATAGATAGCCTTCCTCCGTTTTGTCCAAATTCGATAGGTACCTATCATAATATTCCTCCCCCAGGCCTTCAAGGCCCACCGATTTTAAAGACTGCGCATAGCGCAGGTTATAGATATTCGGCTGGTCCTTGCTCAGGGCATAGAGCTCCCCGTACCATTTCGCGGCATCTTCGTACCTCCCGTTAAGGTAGTAACTATTGCCCAGCTTCTGGAAAAGCTCTACCGACCTGTACCCCTTATTGGCAACGGACTCATATATATCGGCTGCTTCCATATAATTATACTTGGAATAGGCCGATTGCGCATCTGAAAGTTTTTTGCCCTGTCCCAGCACCTGGGCACCAATAAAAAGAAACGTGATAACAACAAGGCCCTTTATTTTTGTAATGTATTTTCTTAAACTCATAATCTGCTTTGGTTTGTTATGTTTTAACTAGAAAAAACGGGGGCTTATAATACCACGATCGGAGCCCCCCAGCTCAAACCTTAGGAAAAACTCATGGGATCCACTGTTATAGTTCGATAAATCCGTGAGATCATGGTCATAGGCATAGCCCACAAAAATGGCCCTCGAAAATTGAAAACCGATCAGCCCACTTACTGCCGAATCCCAGCGGTAGGCAGCTCCCGCCGTCAACTTGTCCCATAGCAAAAAGTTAGCCGAGGCATCAACGGCAACCGGCGCTCCTTCCACGGCCTTGGCCAAAAGGGCAGGCTTGAACTTTAAATCTTGGCTCAAATCAAAAACATAGCCCCCTATCAGGTATACATTCATCTTCTCCTTGGCCTTACTCACACTGGCAGTGTCATAATGGTCCGTCTCCAATAGGTTAGGTGCCGATAGCCCTACATACCAAGTGTCATCACTACGGAAATAAAGGCCCAGACCGATTACCGGTGAGGTCAGGTTCTCTACATTATTGGAAGGGCTGAACGAAGGGTCCGTCACATCATTTGGGTTCAGCTTACTGTAATCCACATCCAACATATTCACCCCGGCCCCCAATCCAAAAGAAAAATACGCTTCCCTTTCATTTAAGGGAAGGGTATAGGAAAAGTTGGTCGTAATGTTCTTCTCCACGGATATCCCTATCTCATCCCTAAAGAAGGTAAGGCCGCCACCAACCCTTTCGCCCAAAGGGGAGCTGACCCCAAAATTAAGCGTCTCCGGGGCCCCCTCAAGCCCTACCCATTGTGATCTATATAAGCTGGTAAAACTGAGCAGCCCACGGCTCCCCGCATAGGCAGGGTTCACCGTCTGGGTGTTGTACATATACTGGGTAAACTGCGAATCCTGTTGGGAATGCCCCTTAGGGCCAAAGGCCAAAAGGACAAGTAAAACCGGTAATCTATATAAATACTTCATGTTGTTCTTCTTAAGTTATTCCTTGTTAATCGTTACCATTGTTGATATATAGATAACCGCTTTTCTGCAGGACATCACCGCCTTCTTGACCATCTATATTGAATTGATATTCTATAATGTAGAAGTAGTTCCCTGTGGGAAGGCCGGACGAACCACTAAGGGTACCATTGGAAGTGGAATACCCCCTGAATACATGGTCCTTGTTATCGTAACCCTCGGCACTGAAGACCTCTTTCCCCCAACGGTTGAAGACCTTCACCCTATTGTTAGGGTAACACTCGATACCGTCGATCTTGAAATAGTTGTCATAAAGGCTGTTATCCGTGTTTACCGCATTATGGATATCCCCTTTGGTTATCTTACAGGCAACGGTCACCTCTTGTACATAGGTCTCTGAATTACCGCAACCATCGGTGGCCACCCATTCCCGGATCAACTTATAGCGGTGACCGCAATCTCCATCCTGCTCTGTTTCGCTAAAGCTTACCTCTACATCGGAACAGTTGTCTCGGGCCAATAATTCTGCCGCTGCCGGAATGGCATCGCAGGTGGCAAAGGTGTCCCCGGGAAGGTCACTGATAAATACAGGCGCTGTGGTATCCTCTATAAATATATATTGCGTGTGCTCACGTGCATTGCCGCACGCATCGGTCGCCACCCAATTCCTGACAATGGTAAAGGTATTCGCACATAACTGGTCTTCAACAGTCTCCGTATAGCTAAGCGTTGCCGCCCCACAGTTATCACTGGCCGTTATCCTAGGCGCATTGGGTACCCCCTGGCCACATTCCAGTACCAGGTCACCCGGTAGCCCCTGATCAAATGTGGGGGCCTGGGTATCTATCACCTCTATCGCCTGGCTGTGCGTTACCGCATTGCCACAGGCATCGGTCGCCGTCCATTCCCTGATCAGCGTATACTCATTGGCACAGTCACCTGCTATGGTACTTTCCTGGAAAACAACCGTCGCACTGCCACAATTGTCGATTGCCGTTAAGGTCGCTACCGCAGGCAGCGCATCACACTGAACAATCATATTGTTGGGAAGGCTTTCTACAAACTCCGGAGCGGTTTGGTCACCCCCGCTATGTACCATCGTTACCGTAAAGTCACTTGTATAACAACCGCCACTCATCGTGAAGGTCCTTGCCAAGCTCCAGGAACAGCTGTCACCGGTCAGTACCTGACCGCTAAAGCTTGCCGTTACCGCTCCACAGCTATCGGAATAGGCGTTCTCCAGTACCAGCACATCATTTGTTATGGGGAGCAAAATGCCTATCCCTATCTCATCGGCACACGCGTTCACCCCTGTAAAACCTTCGGGGGTAAATACCGTTACCGTACTATCGTCCTCGGTATTGCTGTTGTTGTCCGATAGGTCCGTAGTGGTCTGGGGATCGCCGTTGCCATCGGTATAGTTACCCGTGGCCACCGCCTGGTTGGAAACATTTCCGTTGTCCACATCGGCCTGCGTGACCGTATAGGTCGCCGTAAAGCTCGTATTATCCACTGCACCGGGGGCCAAACTCGGCAAACTGCCGCTTACCCCTACCAGTGGGTCATCAATGCTGATGTCCGTTAGGGTCACATCTCCCGTATTGGTCAACGTGAACACATAATCGATCGTCTCGCCCGCCTGTGCAAAGCCATCGCCGTTCTCATCATTGAAGGTCGCGGTCTTGATCAAGGCTATGCC